>Ga0316189_10002538_pt1 | contig 17844 bp, 14 predicted proteins | sample LowCovwburrow_MG_FD_204930 | JGI IMG/M metagenome (GOLD analysis project Ga0316189, IMG submission 204930) | Coastal sediment microbial communities from Maine, United States - Lowes Cove worm burrow | ecosystem: Environmental > Aquatic > Marine > Coastal > Sediment | place: USA: Maine...
AATCGGCGAATTCGAGACCTTCCTTCGGACCGTTGGACCAGAGGTAGCGATACATGCTGCCATGTACCGGTTCGCCATGCTCGTCAAGGCCGGTGCGCCAGGTGTAGTTCCACAAACCGCCCCAGTTCGCCTGTTTCTCGAAACAGACGATATCGGGTATGTCAGCACCTTTTTCCTTGGCCGATTGAAAAGCTCTCAGTTGTGCGAGGCCGCTTGGGCCTGCCCCTATGACTGCGACACGTTTGCTCATTTACTCACTCCGATTCTGTCTTGTTTTAATTAAAATTTGAATGCCTGGCGGCATCGTCGATCACTAGCAGGAAAGCCTAGAAAAGTTTGCAGCAGAAGGCAATTGTGGATTCCCCTTAGTGTCAGCCCGGCACAATTCAACAACTCTGGCCTCGGGAGCAGATTGCGCACATGCTCGCTCCAGGCCGCGCGTAAACGCCGATACAGTCGATAATCTCGGGAACGGCGGCAAGCCCCGGCGGCCGGTCGTGGTGGTACAATGCTGTCTCTCAAGGTATGAACGAACCCCGGCGACGAAGCGCATGAAACCAATAGCTAGCCTAAACAATGCCCTGGACAATGGGACGACCAAGCAGATTTTCGATCATGTGCGAAATTTTATGATCGGTGCCTTTATTCTCGCGATCGGAACCACCGAATTCAGGCAGCAGGAGAATCAGTTCTTTGACTTCATTCCACCCGGGTATGCCGGGTTAGGGGTTATAGGCTTTGCTGGCGTGCTGATTTTATTGAATTTATATGACGGGATCCGCAGGATATCGAAATCGAAGTATCACCTCAGTCTGACGCTCGGACTGGTGTTACTGTACCTGTTTCTGTCGGTTCGCGTGGTTGAGATGGCCTGGGATTTTCGTGATCTTGCCGAGAACGTAGCGCTTTAGAAAAAGCGTAAGCCACAGGCTGTAATATCCAGCTCTATTGCGCTGGCAGCGAGGGCCATGCGTCATTGTTAATGGCCAGGCAGGGCGATGCTAAGGAATCGCTTGTTGGCGCCGGCAATCGCAGGTTTTCTTAGCCGCTTCCCTGGCCGTTCACTCGGATTGCAGATGAATACGTACCAGCTGAGCCAGGGTCCGTGCTTCGAGTTTTTTCATGACCTGCGCACGATGCACCTCAACGGTACGTTCGCTGATGCCGAGTTGGCTGGCGACGGCCTTGTTGGCCAAACCTTCCGCGACCAGCAGAAACACTTCGCGCTCGCGTTCGGTTAAGGATTCGATACGTTGCTGTGCCTGATCGCGATCCAGCTTTTGATGCCAGCTACCGGATTCCTGATCGAGGGCATGGATGATGCGTTCCAGAAAATTTTCCTCGTTGACCGGCTTGCGCAGAAAATCGAGTGCGCCCTGGCGCATCGCTTCCACTGCCATTGGCACGTCACCATGGCCCGTAATGAAAATGATCGGCAGGCTGGAACCGATCTGTGCCAGTTTCTGTTGCAGTTCAAGCCCGGTCATGCCGGGCATGCGGATGTCGAGCACCAGGCAACCGCGCTGGTTGCCGTCGTGCGCGTCAAAAAAACTGTCGGCACTGGAAAAGCAGCGATAGGCCAGGTCAGCCGATTCCAGCAGCATGCCCATGGAGTCGCGTACCGCTTCGTCATCATCGATGACGTAAACCAGCTGTTGTGAATTCTCCGTGTTCAAAGCGCCCTCAGCCCGAATGCCTGGGCAGACCGAAGCTAAAGGTCGCACCGCGCGTCTTGTTGTTGCTGAATTCGATCTGGCCACCATGTGCGGCAATAATCGAGCGACTGATTGACAGGCCGAGACCCATGCCCGAGGCCTTGGTGGTGGCAAATGGCTGGTACAGCTGTTTTTCCAGTTTGCGCGAAACACCGAGGCCGTCATCGATAATCGAAATTCGCACCTCGGTTGCAGACGTCCTGGCCTGCAGAATAATTTTGCTGCCCGGTTTGCAGTGGTTGGCGCGCATCGATTCCATACCGTTGCGCAGCAGGTTGAGAATCACCTGCTGAATCTGTACCGGGTCGCAGTTGACGTTGGGCAGCTCGTCGTCCAGACGCAGGACAATAATAAAATTGCGGATCTGTGCATCGACTTCCGCGAGCTCATGAACTTCGCGCAGTAACTGTTCCGCTGCAACCACTTCCTGGTGGCTTTGATGTGGACGAGTCATCTCCTGCATGCGCTCGATGACCGCACCGGCGCGGTGGGCCTGCTGGCTGAGCTTTTCGAGGGCGTCTTCCAGTCTTTGAAGCTGCGGAGTCTGGCGCCGCAGAAAGCGCAGTCCGGATTGCGCGTACATGGAAATGGCCGTCAACGGCTGATTGATTTCGTGGGCGATGCCAGCCGCCATTTCGCCAAGGGTATTGAGGCGATCGACATGCGCCAGCATATCGCGCTGTTCGCGCACTTCTTTCTCGGCGCGGCGTTGTTCGGTGAGATCACGAATCAGGATGACGTACTTCTTTTCACCGACATCGAGAATTTCGCGCATTGACAACACGATAGGAAACTCATTGTCGTACTTGTCGCAACCATTGAGTTCGAGGCTGTTTGCGCGCGCGCTCGGAAATCTTTTCGCCGGTGTCTGGCTGCGCTGAAAATAGCGATCGAATTCGCGGTAAAAGCTGGTGGCTGCGAGACTGCGGCAATGCTGACCGCGAATTTCGTCGCTGCGGTAGCCGAACATGGAGCTGGCCGCCTGGTTAAAGGATTCGATGGCGCCACCATTATCGATGCTGATGACCGCATCGAGTGCTGACTCGACGATTGCCTGTGCATAGGCTTCGGCGCCTACCAGGGCGGCCTCGGTGAGTTTACGGTCAGTGATGTCGGTAATAAGTCCTTCCAGGATGACAACACCGTCGCTGCGTCGATCAACCGCACGGCCGCGCTCCCAGACCCATTTCTCCTGGCCGTTGCGCGCGATAATCCGGTATTCGACCTCGAACGGCTGGCCGCTTTCCGCGGCGCTGCGAACCTTGCGGTCGACCTCTTCGATCATGTCCGGGTGAGTGAAGTCGCCCCACAAAACCTGTTGGCTTTCGATTTCATGGCGATGATAACCGCATAGCTCGAAGCAGCCATCGCTGACAAAATCCATCGGCCAGTGCTTCTGGTTGAGGCAGCGATAAGCCATGCCGGGCAGGTTTTTCAGTAGAGTTTCGAGGCGCGCGTCATCGCCACCGGTCGCCGGACCGGGTAACTGAGCAGATAACTGTTCAGATAGCTGACTGGATATAGAGGGTTGTGAAGTTTTAGCCATCGCTGCTTGTCCACGGCGGTTCAGCAACCATAACCATCCTTGCTCCCGGTTGCAATCAGCGACGCACTGATGTTTGATGTGCGTTCCGTTCCCGGATGACAGATTACCTCGATGCCAGATCCGCAACAGCCAGCGCAACACGAGCAGCACAGCGTGGAAGCGCTTGAAATCGCCATCGGCAAGCAGGTGCGCAGTTCGCGCAAGCGACTCAATCTGACCGTGGCGGCGCTCGCCAAACAGGCGCAATTGTCGACCGGCATGTTATCCAAAATCGAGAACGGTCAGACCTCCCCATCGTTGGCGACGCTGACTTCACTGGCGAACGCCTTGCAGGTCCCGGTGACCTCGTTTTTTCGGGGCTACGAGGAACAGCGTGACGTAACCTATATTCGTGCTGGCGAAGGTTTGCCCATCGAGCGTCGTGGTTCCGGTGTTGGCCATCAGTACCAGTTGCTCGGGCATACCATCGGCAAGCCCTACAACATCGAGCCCTATCTGATCACCATCGACGATCAATCCGAAGTGTTTCCTGTGTTTCAACACGCCGGCACCGAGCTGATTTACATGCTTGAAGGGCAAATCACCTACCGGCACGCCAACAAGACCTACGAACTGGCACCGGGCGACACGCTTTTCTTCGATGCCGAAAGTTCTCACGGCCCGGATGAGTTGCAGGAACTGCCATGCCGCTATCTCGCGATTATTGTTTCGGACGCAAAGGGCAGTTAGTTTGTTTCCCATCAGGAAACAAAATTTCATTTCAGTTGACAGGATAATGGCGCTTGCGTAAGCTCGGCCGATTGATAATTCGCTAACAAGGAGCGACTGACATGTGCGGTATAGCAGGTGTTTTGTACAAACAGGCGGGCACCCATCACATCGGGCAAACGCTGATCGACATGCTCGATGGCTGCCAGCACCGCGGCCCTGACAGCACCGGTTTTGCCTTGTATGGCGAAGATAGTGATCAGTTGCAACTGCGCTTTATCGTGCCAACGGAAGAAACGGCCCGAAAAAAGGCGACGGATAACATTGCTACGCTGCTGGCGCGTCATGACGCGACCATCAAATCGGAGCAGTCTGTCGGCTGCTCATACCAGATAGCGGTAGATTTTGATGGTGATCTGCTGGCCTTTACCAAGGACATTGAAGAGCATGCCAAGCTGGTTTCGGTGGGGCATACGCTCGACATCATCAAGGACGACGGCACCGCGCACGAAGTCGATGATATCTACCATGTCGGTGAAGTCACCGGTACCCACGGTATCGGTCATGTGCGCCTCGCCACCGAGTCCGCGGTTCGTCCCGAGGCGGCGCACCCTTTCTGGGCAACGGGTTTCGAGGACATCGCGATCGTCCACAATGGACAGATCACTAATTACTGGAAGATGCGCCGACGTCTGGCACGTCGGGGTTACACCTTCCATACCGATAACGACAGCGAATTAGTGGCCGTCTACCTTGCCGATAAACTCAAGCAGGGCGAAACGCTCGACCACGTGCTCGAAACAGCCATCGCCGATCTGGATGGTACTTTTTCTTTTCTGGTATCGACACCCAATGAAATTGGTTACGCCAAGGATAACCTGGCTGCCAAGCCGATGGTGTTGTACGAAACCGACGATATGATTGCCATTGCTTCCGAGGAAGTCAGCCTTAACCGCCTGTTTCCAGGACAATCAATCAATTCTACCGAACCTGCACCGGGGACTTTTCAGACATGGTCAAGATCGACTTAAGCAAAACCGATATTACCGATGCCAATACCCGAATTCGCGACTGTGGTCGCGCCGGTGAGGATGTCGAAATTATCAATCCGGATGCGCGCCACAATATCGGCGTTGGCCTGGTTGACCCGATAAATGTAAAGGTCAGTGGTTCTGCCGGATATTTCTGTGGCGGACTGTCGGACGGCGCGCATTATGAAATTGAACACAATGCCGGCTGGGCCGTGGGTGACAATATTTATTCCGGATCGGTCGTGGTCGGTGGCAATGCCGGTGCGATCGCCGGTGTCGCCATTCGCGGGGCCGAGATCGTGGTGCGCGGCAACATGGGTAGCCGTGCCGGCCAGGTGATGAAGGCAGGCACCTTATGCTGTGGTGGCAACGCTGCCTTCATGGCCGGCTACATGATGTACGGGGGGCGCATTATCATTCTCGGTGATGGTGCTGCCAAGGTCGGACAAGATATGAGTGCCGGTGAGATTTTTGTCGGCGGCAAGATCGAAAGCCTCGGCAACGACACCATGATCGTCGACATGGACGCCGCTGAACGCGATGAAATCATGGAGTTCCTGGAGCGTTACAAGATGAACTACAAGGGTGACTTCACCAAGGTCATCAATGCCGGCAAGAAACTGCGTTATGCCAACCAGGAACCACGTGCTCGCCCACAGCCCTTCTTCGTGTCATCAAATTCGAGCAACTACTGGAATGCCAAGGTTCAGGAAGATATCTGGATCAAGGGTGAAGTAGGGCGTTACCGCATCCGTGGCTACGGTGCTTCAAAGCCGGTGCCGCATTTGAACGACATCGCCTTCGTCAAGGATGTGAACGCGCAGCATTACAAGCCTGAAGAGCTCAAGGATATCAACTTGAAAACCACGATTGGTGGTCGCTACGGAGCCAAACCGCTAAGCCTTTCGATGCCGGTGATGATTGCGCCGATGAGTTTCGGTGCGCTGAGTCGCTCGGTTAAAATTGCGCTAGCGCGTGCATCTCGCCTTTCCGGGATTTCCGAGAACACCGGCGAAGGCGGCATGCTCGACGAACAGCGTGAGGAAGCCGATCAGTTGATTTTTCAGTGCCTGTCGGGTCGACTCGGCTGGAACGTCAAGGACATGCAGCGGGCCGATGCGATCGAAATCTACATTTCGCAGGGCGCGAAGCCCGGTCTCGGTGGCCAGTTGATGGCGAAAAAGGTAACGCCTGAGCTTGCTGCAATTCGCGGTATTCCGGTGGGGATCGACCTGCGCTCGCCATCGCGTCACCCCGATGTGCTGGGTGCTGATGACCTCGTTATCAAGGTGGAAGAATTCCGCGAAGCCACGATGCACAAGGTGCCGCTAGGTATCAAGATGGGAGCAGGGCGCGTCAACGACGATATCAAGATCGCCTACAAGGATGGCTTTGATTTTGTCGAGCTGGACGGCCTGCAGGGCTCCACCGGTGCGGCCAGTACCGAAGTGCTCGAAAACGTCGGTATTCCGACCCTGTCGGCAGTGCAGGAAGCGATCGATGGCCTCAGGGAAATCAATGCCGGTGACGATATGGACCTGGTGATGATGGGGGGTATCAAGGATGGCGTGGATGTCGTCAAGATGCTCGCGCTGGGTGCGGATTGCACCTCGGTCGGCACCTCGGCGATTATCGCCGGCGGTTGTATCGCCTGCATGCAATGTCATGTCGGTACCTGCCCAGTCGGTATCGCAACCCAGGACAAGGAGCACGAAGCGCGTTACGACATCGACCTGCAATCGCAGAATATTCATCGTTACTTTGAATCCCTGCGCTGGCAGATCGCCTCGATCACCAAGGCGCTTGGCTACGATGACGTGCACAAGGTGAGCCGTGACGATCTCGTCGCACTGACCCCGGAAGCCGCGGACATAACGGGATTGCCCCTGCTGTCCGAGCACCCCGCGGTGCATCAGCCTGAAATGGGTCTCGAAGTACTTGATCGCAAGGCGGGATAGTCATGACTGTGATTAGCAACGAATTTTCAATTACCGCGCGCCCGGATCTGCAAGACGATACTCGCGATATTCACTACGTTCCGGCACCTTGCCAGGTGGCCTGCCCGATCGGCACCGATGCACCGTCGTACATCGCTTACATCTGGGAAGGTAAAAACGAAGAGGCGCTCGAAGCCATCAATGCCACCAATCCGTTCAGTGCGATATGCGGTCGAGTATGTGATGCACCCTGCGAACCCGCCTGCCGGCGTGCCGACAGCGATGGTGCGATTGCCATCCGCAATCTGAAACGTTACGTGCTGGAATCCCTCGGCCCAGGTTACGCGTTACCTCCGGTGGCGGTCACCCAGGAAAAATCCGTCGCCATCGTCGGTGCCGGGCCTGCTGGAATGACGGCGGCACACGACCTCGCCGAGGCCGGTTACGAAGTGCATTTGCACGAGGCTACCGATCAACTCGGTGGCATGATGTTCTGGGGCATTCCCCGTTTTCGCCTGCCGCAGGCAGCGGTGCAGCAGGATATCGATCGCATTACCGGGCACTGCCCCGGCATCAAGATTCATTTGAACAGCGCGCTCGGCAAGCAGGTTTCGCTTGATGAGCTGAAGCAAAAACACGAAGTCGTGTTGCTCTCTCTTGGTGCCTTTGTCGGCAAGCCGATGGGTGTGCCGGGAGAATCGGCACCTTATGTCGAAGATGGTGTCAGTTTTCTCTACCGGGTCAATGCCGGCGAGAAGCCGACCCTGCCGGAAACCGTGCTGGTGATCGGTGGTGGCGACGTTGCCATGGATGCCTGTCGTGTCGCCATGCGCCTGCCGGGTGTCAAGAACGTCAAGGTGATTTATCGGCGCGATTATGATGCCATGCCGGCACGGCGTGAAGAATTACAGGGCGCGATCGATGAAGGCATCGAGATCGTCTATAACACGCAACCGGTAGAGGTCGTTGAGGGTAAGGCATTACGCTGTGTACGTACCGAACTCGGCGAGCCAGACGAAGACGGGCGCCGCCGGCCGATCAACGTAGCAGGATCCGAGCACGACATCGAATGTGGCATGGTGATTGCCGCGGTCGGGCAGAAAACCGAGTGTGATGAGCTCGATAGCGCCGGCCTGATGGATTGGGATCGGGTCAGAACAAATCTTGATGGTATGACCACCGACGACCCCAGGGTGTTCGCGGCAGGTGACGGTGCCTTTGGTGGTTCCACTATCGTGGAGGCGATGTACCAGGGGCATAGGGCGGCCTATTACATGAAGGCGTTTCTCGAAGGCAACGATGCACCGCTGCCATACCGCACGCCTTATCGAACCCGACGGGTACCCATCTGTAATGATCCGGACTGGGAAATCAATGCACGCGTACATCAGCAATTTCACGGGCTCGGCCAGGTGCCGATCGAGTTTCCCGAAATCGAGTCCACCTATACCGCTGCGGAAGCCAAAGAGGAAGCCGCTCGCTGTTTCCGTTGTGACGCGGAGACCGGTTCAGCCGACTATACCGTGGGCAGCCGCGAATCCATTTTTGCGATGGCGCGTATCGACCCGGGTGATACCGACGAACAATCCAGTATTCTTGAAAAACGTCTCGAAAACCGCGATAACCCGTTTACCAAGGAGCATGTCGCTACCCTGGACGATCTCGTTTTTCTGCCTGCCAACCTGTCACGACTGGTCATCGATCCGTACCGTGAGGGCTGTGTGACTGCAACCCGATTCGGTGCGATTCAAAGCCTCAAGCTCGACATTCCGTTTACCGTCACCGGACTCGACGACGCACCGGGCGAGATTCAGGAATCGGTGGCCAAATCAATTGTCGCGCACGGTGCCGCCTACATCGGTGCCCGGCCGCTCGGCGCAGGTGCCAAATGGATTCAGGTCGTCAGCTCCGAAATTGATCCCGCGGCCGATGCCATCGTGGTGAGTGCCGAGCAAGCTATCGCCGCAGGTAAGGTCACCCGCGCCCAGCCGCAACAGCCAGCCGGCCTGCTGGTTAATTCCGGCAATGTCGAAGTCGCTGTTGATTTTGCACTGGCGCAAAACCTGGATTTTCTGTTGCTTGATCCCACCAATGGTTTACCCGGGCTTGCCGGTGAACTCACCGGTGCGCCCGACATATCCATTTTGAATCGCGCAGTGGCCTATCTGCGCAAGCTCGATCGTGAAGAGGAAGTCGACCTGGTTTACTTCGGTGGGTTACGCACCGGTACCGACGCGGCCAAGATCCTGGCGTTGGGGACGATCGCGGTTACCATTGGCACCGCTATGGTGTTGTCGTTAGGCGCGGATATTTCCAGTGGTAATCCTGTTTTTAGTGCAAACCTGGATGCCGCGGAGCGCGAGGAGCGCAGTTCAAATCTGCTGCAGGCATTTACTGCGGAAGCCTCGATGATGGCGCGCTGCACTGGTAAAACCAACGTGCAGAACCTCGAGCCCGAGGACTTGCGTGCCATTACCATGGTCGTGTCCCATGCCGCGGGCGTGCCAATGGCGGGTAGTTTGCATCAGCACTAGTGCTCTTTCAAGGTTACAATTACGGATTCAGCGCTGCTGTAGTGTCTTACAGCAAGGCGCAGCGCGAAGCGCAAGGCCATTCCCTTGTCGAGTGCTGCAACGCGGATGCGAGGCACTACAGCAGAGCCCTTCGGGTCAGCTTGTCGTCGCTCGCGGGCTGCGTTGCACCTCTTGACAAGGGTGCGGCCATTGCCTGCGAGATGCGCCTTGCCGCGAACGACGACAAACTGACTGAATTTGCAATTGTAACCTTGAAAGAGCACAAGATGGATATAGAATTAGCGGAATAATCAAACCAAAACCTGGGGGACCCGATAGTGGCTAAAGATCTCGAAGCAATCGCAAAAGCAAAAAAGATTAAATATTTCCTGGTGAGCTGGGTCGACCTGTTCGGCTCGCTGCGCGCCAAGCTGGTTCCCGCGCGTGCCATCAAGGGTATGCAAAAAGACGGTGCCGGCTTTGCGGGTTTCGCCGCCTGGCTCGACATGACACCAGCGCACCCTGATCTGTTTGGTGTGCCGGACCCCGACAGCCTGATTCAATTACCCTGGAAACCGGAGATTGGCTGGGTAGCGGCTGACCTTTGGATGGATGGCAAGGAAGTTGAAGCCTCACCCCGTGTGGCGCTGAAGCGACAGCTGGCGAAAGCGATGAAGCAAGGTTATCGCCTGAAGACCGGCGTCGAGTGTGAATTTCACCTGATCAACGCCGATGGAACCGACATCGCCGACGCTGCAGACACTCAGTCCAAGCCCTGTTATGACCAGCTGGCGCTGATGCGCCAGTATCCGGTGATCGGTAAAATCTGCGATTCGATGATTGAGATGGGCTGGAATCCCTACCAGAACGATCACGAAGACGCGAATGGCCAGTTTGAAATGAACTGGGATTACGACGATGCGTTGAAAACTGCCGATCGCCACGTGTTCTTCAAGTACATGACCAAAACCATCGCCGAAGAAGCCGGAATGCGCGCGACCTTCATGCCGAAACCCTTTTCGCACCTGACCGGTAATGGTTGTCATGCGCACGTGTCTCTGTGGGACAGGACCGGCAAGAAAAATCTGTTCGCCACCGCCAGCAAAGATTCGCGTGGACTGGGGCTGTCACCGCTGGCCTACCAGGCGCTCGGTGGCATCATGCACAGTGCCGCCGATTTGACCGCGATTTTTAATCCGACGGTTAATTCGTTCAAGCGTATCAGCGCGCCGCGCACCGTATCCGGTGCCACCTGGTCGCCCAATGCGGTCACCTATGGCGGTAATAATCGCACGCACATGGTGCGCGTGCCGGAAGACGGGCGTTTTGAACTGCGCCTGATGGACGGGGCGGCAAATCCCTATCTGCTGCAGGCCGGTGTGCTGGCAGCCGTGCTTGACGGCATCGACAACAAGCGTGATCCCGGCGATCCGCTTCATCTGAATATGTATGAAGAAGGACACAAGGTGAAGAATGCCAAAAAACTGCCGGAAAACATGCTCGATGCGTTGCGCCAGCTGGATAAGAACAAGGTGATTCGCGCAGGTCTCGGCGATGACCTGGTCAACGCTTTCGTGAAGCTCAAGATGCAGGAGTGGGATAGTTACTCTAAGCACCTCAGCAGCTGGGAACGCAAAAACACACTGGATTGTTAGTTCATTCCTTTTCTCGCGTCGGCCGGAAAGCACCGGTCGACGCTGTCCTGTTGCATTCCTGTAGCGGAGACACGCCGCAAGCCGGCAGGAATTTGTCTTCCATGACTATTATCCAATTGCCGGCAGGCGCCGATGTTTAGCGGCCTGAGTCTGACTGCCCGGGCCAGCCTGGCCTGCGCCTATAGCGGCGTCGCCTGGGGTTTGTTCTGGATTCCGCTGCGCGGCATGGATCGGGCCGGTGTTACCGATGCCTGGGCGACCGTGTTGTTTTACGGTGTACCACTGTTGATTTTCATGCCATGGATTGTGCGCAACTGGCGTCGTATCGCTCGTTGTGGCTGGTCGCTGCATTTCATCGGCATTGCCACCGGTGGATCGCTTGCCTTTTATTCTAATGCCATGCTGTATACCGAGGTGGTGCGCGGGCTGGTGCTGTATTACACCACGCCGGTGTGGTCGCTGTTGCTGGCGCGTTTACTTCTTGGTGAAGCCATCACCGTGCCACGGGTGCTCGCAATTGTTTTCGGCGTCGCCGGTATGCTGGTCATGTTTGGCGTCGACCTCGGGTTTCCCTGGCCGAAAAATATCGGTGACTGGATGGCCCTGATCGGAGCCGCGGGCTGGGCGGTGGCCGCCGTGCTGTTGCGCAAGGACGATGGCAGCCGCAGCATGGAGATTTGCTCGGTTTATTTTTTCTATGGTGTCGTGGCCGCATTGATACTCGCGCTGTCGCCAATGGCCGGTGAAATCGAAGTGCCCGAGTGGCAGGCGATTGTTGATGTTCTGCCCTGGGCGATACCGATTGCCATAATTGTCATTCCCGGTGCCTACGCGGCTTTCTGGGGCGCTCCTCACCTGAACCCCGGGGTTGTCGGTTTACTGATGATGACCGAGATCAGCGTCGGTGGCATTACCGCAGCGATCTGGGCTAACGAGCCGCTCGGAACACGCGAACTGGTCGGTATCGCGTTGATTACCATCGCGGGTCTAAGCGAATTCCTCTACGCGCCGATGCGCAAGGCCCTGCTGCGTAACAACTAGGGAGCCCCCGATCAATTCATGAATCAACATTCGCCTGGTTAAATCCGGGAGCGCCGGACCGTCCAACTCGAAACGCCGAATCGCTGCGTTTCCAATCCTGGCAATAGCCTTGCTAAAGCTGGCCTCATGAGCGGACCGAGTGTTTTGGGTCTTACCTGCAATTGGCGCCTTGATTTGGACAGTCCGGCGCTCCGGCATTTTCCGCACGCAGCTGAATGACTCAGGATTAATCAGAGGCTCCCTGGTCAGCTGACCGCGCGTTTGTGTCGCTTTCGCGATACTTTCATATAGCGGCAATCCATATGATACGGCGTCTTGATTAGTGTGTTGTCCACCGGTTAGCGACACAATTCAAAACTGTGGCACGGCAGTGCAGCAGTCCATTAGATTTGCACGATTTGGAGACAGAAATGGCAAAAAGTGATATCGAAATTGCTCGCGAAGCAACCATGAAACCGATTACCGAAATTGCGCAGAAGCTCGATATCGGGCCCGAGTCGTTCAAGCCCTACGGCCACGACAAGGCCAAATTGACCACCGAATTCATCAATTCGATCAAGGGTAACCCGGATGGCAAGCTGATTCTGGTCACCGCTATTTCCCCGACTCCGGCTGGCGAAGGCAAGACCACTACCACGGTTGGTCTGGGTGACGGTCTCAACAGAATCGGCAAGAAAGCGGTCATGTGTTTGCGTGAGCCGAGCCTGGGGCCCTGTTTCGGTATGAAGGGTGGAGCCGCTGGCGGTGGTTATGCCCAGGTGGTTCCGATGGAAGATATCAACCTGCATTTTACCGGCGACTTCCACGCCATCGGTGCAGCCCATAATCTGTTATCGGCACTGGTCGACAATCACATCCAGTGGGAAAACAAATCAGGTATCGATCCACGTCGTATTACCTGGAAACGCGTCATGGACATGAACGATCGCACGCTGCGTGATATCACGGTCGGCCTCGGTGGCCCCGGCAACGGCACCCCGCGCGAAAGTGGCTTCGACATTACGGTTGCCTCTGAAATCATGGCGATCTTCTGCCTCGCCACCGACCTTGACGATCTCAGCCGTCGCATTGGTAATATCGTGGTCGGTTACACGCGTGATCAAAAGCCGGTGCATGCGCGTGATGTTAACGCGCCGGGCGCGATGACCGTGCTGCTGAAAGACGCTTTCATGCCGAACCTGGTGCAAACCCTGGAAAACAATCCGGCCTTTATCCATGGTGGTCCTTTCGCCAACATCGCTCACGGCTGTAATTCAGTCATCGCTACCAGAACCGCACTCAAACTGGCCGACTACGTGGTTACCGAAGCAGGTTTCGGTGCCGACCTCGGTGCCGAGAAGTTCTTCGACATCAAGTGCCGCAAGGCGGGCCTCAAGCCCGATGCAGTAGTCCTGGTAGCAACCGTGCGGGCACTCAAGATGCACGGTGGTGTCGCCAAGGATCAACTCGCCGGTGAAAACATCGATGCGGTCACCCGCGGTTGTGAAAACCTCGGTCGTCACCTGCGTAACCTGTCCCAGTTCAAGGTTCCGGTCACGGTTGCCATCAACAAGTTCTCTGCCGACACCGAAGGTGAGTTGAAAGCCATCCGCGAGTTCTGTGCGGAGTTCGGCGTCAAGGCATTTGAATGTAATCACTGGGGTGAAGGCAGCAAGGGTACCGAGGAACTGGCCAAACACGTCGCAGCAGTTGCCGACTCCGGTGAGGCCGATTTTGCACCCCTGTACGCGGATGATATGCCGCTGTGGGAAAAAGCTCGCCACATCGCACGTACGCTTTATGGTGCGGAAGACATCACGGCTGATAAAAAGGTACGCGATCAGTTCGCCAAATTCGAAGCCGACGGTTACGGGCATTTCCCCGTCTGTATGGCCAAGACGCAATACAGTTTTTCGACTGACCCGTCTTTGATTGGTGCCCCCAGCGGGCATGAAGTGGGTATTCGAGAAGTGCGCCTGTCAGCCGGTGCCGAGTTCATCGTCGCGGTCTGTGGCGATATCATGACGATGCCTGGCCTGCCGCGTGTGCCTTCTGCGGATAATATCCGTCTCAACGACCAGGGCCATGTCGAAGGCCTGTTCTAAGCCTGCATGATGATTTCCAAGGGGCAGTCGCACACCGGCTGCCCCTGGTTTAACCCCGTATTAAACAGGCTATTCATGGATCACAGGGAACAGTATAAAAAGTTTATCGCCTGGCAGTGCCGCCTGCGCAAACAATGCGTGCGCGAACTTGGTGGCAAACCGACTGCGGGTATGACTGCAGGGGTATACTCTATCTCGGGTGGTGACGAGCAGAGTCGCATGAGTTTTCTTATTGTTCGTAAGGATTCAGCGCCACGTACCGATGAATTTCGACATGTCGTTCGCAAGACGCCGGATTCCAGTGAATGGGTCAAGAACGGTTTGCGTATTTTGTCGGAATTGCATTACCACGAGACCGACCAGTTCGATAATAAGCTCACGGCATTGTTCAGTCTTGATTCCGCCCTTGCCGATGCCCTGCTCGAAGCCGGGCGCTGCCATCTGAAGATTGAGGAGAAGAGCATCGACTATGGATTCGACTTCGATGTTGAATCACTGGTAGAGGAAGACGAGCTCTTCCAGGCAACCTACTGGCATAACCGCTTGTTCAATCCGACACTGCCGGGCCAGGTGCGCGTGCTCAGTTTTACACCACGCTTCGACGAACAGTCAGCCTGACGCTCAAATCAGCAGCACGGCTTTGCCGCGATAGACTGGATTTGCTGGTTATGTGGCAAGTCCAAGTTGTCTGGGTGCAACCACCAGAGGGTAAGAGCGGGCCCTCAAAATCTTAACCCGGGCGGCTACTTTCGGCAGGTTATGGCCACCTGGCTTTCCATGGATTTAGCCGGCTAAAGACTTTTTCTCTCTCTGCTGTTGATCTGCGTCAACTTGCGAAATTCACGAAAGCTTATACTCTCAATCCCAAAAATCAATAGAGCCGCAGGCAGGGCTAATAATCAGGAGATGGACAATGTTTGATGCACTTCATGCTGATTCAAGGCTGTTTGATGCGCTTCATACTGATTCAAGGCTATTTGCTCGATTGATTGATTTTGCGGTTCTGGGTGCAACGTTCTATGTCTCTTGTATGCTTCTGTCAGTCGACTTGGGAAGTAGTTTTTTCTTCCAGACACTAGCCTATTCAACGATTCTTTTAGTCTTCGTGCGTTTGTCCAAAAGAACTGTAGCCAGTTTTAACAAATCAGCCGGTGAAACTATACGTCAGATTCTTGGTAATGCTACAGGCATCGTGGTTGGCACCTGCGTTGTGTTGTTGCTGGGAAAAATATTCTCGGCTCGCGGTGATATTGATGTTGCAGTTATCCTTTCCGGTATTATGGCTTTCTTTGTTTTAGGTACACTTTATCCGTTAGTGCATAAAACTACATTGGTACATAAATAATCATCTGATTTCTTAAAGTACAGGAATCGTAAAAGCCCTAATTACCTGTGATCAAGTTGCGAAACTTGGTCTGACAATTTGTCGATCACGTCGTCTTGTATCATTAAAAGGTGAGGCTTCAGTTGGTTCGCAGATCGCCACCTGCGCTGTATCAGATTTAAGGGTTCGCTTTCTCCATTGCAGACACTGAAGTGCTGTTGCCAGACTTCTCGAACCGTGCAGTTTCAGACGCCAGCTAAAGCGGAGCGAGGCTATCTTATCTGTCGTTTCAGAAAACTGCCGATCTTGACTGCAGCCTGCTTACCGACGACCTTTTCATGCACTTCGTTTATCAGTGCGCTCCTGGCTTTCTCGGTCCAATCGGTGATATCTTCCTGCTCCAGCTCCTCGATTCGTTCGAGTGAGGATTTAGCCAGTTGCCGCTCGCGGCGGCTAAAATGCGGGTCCTCGATAACCCTCAATAATCTCTCCTTTACTTCGCTCATTGCTCGTTTTTAATAAATCGCTGATCGATGCAATATAGCATCCAGCTGCGCGATTTTGGTAACCTTTAACGGGTAATATTTCACTATGTTTCCTGGACATATTATGCGTTTTTATATCAGTCACTTTTTCCATAAACCGGGCATTACCTCGCCAGATATGAAACGCATTTGAGATCTTGTTAAATCGATATTGTAATCAAGCGTCAGGAGTCCGAATGGGCACTTTGCAGCCGCTGAAATATCAACTCTGAGCGCCTGTTATCCCCAATATAGACGTTGGAAATTGTTTCCTGGGATTCCGAAAACGGCACTTAACTGACACTTACAAGGATTTAACGGTCGACCAGTTTGCCTGGTTTCTAATAGATTAAATGTGCTATTTCGACGGGCTACCGAACTCAGCGGTTAGCGAATCGACGATACCTTTGATGATGTTGATAAACTGATCAATCCCCGCCTGATCATTATTCTTACGGCAAGCATTTAGTCCAGAAAGAGCAATGTTATAGGCTGCATGGTAATTGCCCTCCTGGACAAATCTCTGAATTTCTTTAGTCTTTAATTCGATTTCCAAATTTAAACCTCGTACGTCGGCCACCCACAAACATTTGGTGTACCCAGCATACTATACCTGCATAGCAATGCAGTCCGTGAATTACCAGGCTGAACATTCAGGTTCGTTAGTGGACGCTCAAATAAACCTCTTCAGGGGGCAGTGAACGGCCACCAGCAGAGTTCCAGACAATTACGGTGAGCATCCGTTAACCCAAAGTCGACGCTGATGGTTAAGTGTGTTAAATACTTATCGTATGACCCCGTACTAGAACTAGAAATAACAATCGGCAGGAGGCAGCATGAGCGATTATTACGATCTGGGAAGTTATAGCCGTAACATATCAACTTCATCTCCCGAGGCGCAACTCTGGTTCGATCGAGGCCTGAACTGGAACTACGCATACCATCACGAAGAAGCCATCGAGTGTTTCAAAAAAGCGCTCGAACATGATCCGGATTGCGTGATGGCTCACTGGGGCATCGCCTACGCGAGTGGCCCGAATTACAACAAGAAATGGATTGACTTCGAAGATGATGATAAAAAGGCCTGCCTGGCCGCAGCGCACGGCCTCGTGGAATCGGCAAGAAGTCACCTCACCCACGCCGACGACATCGAGCGCGGATTGATAGAGGCGCTTACCCAGCGCTATCCCGACGATCCCGAAACCGAAGACTTCGCCCCGTGGAACGACGCCTTCGCTAACGCGATGCGCAAGGTCTACCAGGCTCATTCAGAAGACCTGGATGTTTGTACATTATTCGCAGAATCGATCATGAATCGCACTCCGTGGCTGCTCTGGGATTTGCCGACCGGAAAGCCGGCCGCGGGCGCCGATACCGAAGAGGCGATCGAGGTACTCGAAACTGCATTTGAGAAGCTGGCGAACAAGGGTTCTAAACGACATCCAGGGCTGCTGCACATGTATCTGCACCTGATGGAAATGTCACCGCACCCTGAAAGAGCACTCAGCGCCGGCGATGCGTTGATCGACCTGGTGCCGGACGCCGGGCACCTGCAGCACATGCCGACGCATGTCGACGTGTTGTGTGGTGAATACCAGAATGTCGTGCTGCGTAACCACCGGGCGATCCAGGCCGATAACAAGTACCTTGACCGTTCCGGCCCGATGAATTTCTACACCTTGTATCGCTGTCACAATTATCATTTCAAAATTTACGGCGCGATGTTCCTGGGCCAGAGACAGGTGGCACTCGATACTGCCGACGAC
>Ga0316189_10002539_pt1 | contig 17842 bp, 15 predicted proteins | sample LowCovwburrow_MG_FD_204930 | JGI IMG/M metagenome (GOLD analysis project Ga0316189, IMG submission 204930) | Coastal sediment microbial communities from Maine, United States - Lowes Cove worm burrow | ecosystem: Environmental > Aquatic > Marine > Coastal > Sediment | place: USA: Maine...
CCATGGCTATGCCGATGTCCGCCTTCTTAAGTGCGGGGGCATCATTCACTCCATCGCCAGTCATAGCAACAACTTGCCCATTCTGTTGATGCAGCTCCATCAGTTGCAGCTTCTGCGCCGGTGTGAACCGGGAAAAGACACGAACTTGTAAGAGTCGATTAATACTCTGCTCATCGCGGGGGAGTTCAAATTCATCGCCGGATAGAAATAAGTCCTCACTCGCCTGGGTAGGCACAATTCCTACCTGCGTCGCAATATGGCGCGCAGTGGCTGGATGATCACCCGTTACCATCGCCACTTCGATTCCCGCAGCATGGCACTGCGCTATCGCCTCTAACACTCCTTGGCGGGGAGGGTCTTCGAGTCCAACAATCCCGAGCAGGGTTAGTCCCAAGAATGGGTCCGTATCTTCTGCTCCACTACGTTTTCGTGCGAAAGCCAGAGTTCGCAGACCTCGCGACCCGAGATCATCTGCCTGTCTTAACCAAGCCTCCCTCGCTTCGCTTGTTAACGTCCGACTCCCGGATGCAGTCAGCTCTTCATCACAGAGCGGAATTATGGCTTCAGCAGCTCCCTTAACGGCTACAAGAAATTCATCTTGAAATTTGTGCACAGTAGCCATTCGTTTAGTAGGCGGATCGAATGCGTATTCGCGAGTTTCCGGCCACTGCTGTATGAGCGCCGGACGTTCAGTTGAAAAATCTGCAGCAGCCTGAAGTAAAGCAATTTCAGTTGCATCGCCAACTGCTTCAACTGCACCATTTTCTTCAACTCGAAAAGAAGCGTTGTTGCATAGCACTGCAACCTCAAGCAAGCCTTGCAATTGTTCTGAGGGCTCAGCCTTGCCAACGCCAACCCCATTTAGTTCAAGGTCGGTTAATCTTATGCTGGTAACCGACATACGGTTTTCCGTGAGCGTGCCAGTCTTGTCGGTAAGAATCATCCCCGTAGCGCCAAGTGTTTCCACTGCCGATAATCTTGCAATTAATGCATTTCGATTTGCCATGCGCCACATTCCACGCGCCAAGGCGATGGTTGCTACGATGGGCAAGCCTTCGGGAATTGCCGCCACGGCCAAAACAATCGCTACCTCGATAGCCAGCCAGATATCTCGGCCCGCAAAAAAACCAGCAACAGCAACTAGGGCGGCAATCAACAGCACTATCCAGACGAGGCGTCCTGCCAGGGCGTCAAGGCGCTTCTCTAGTGGCGTCGCCTGTGCTGATGCCTTGCTGACTAAATTTGCAATTTGCCCAATCTCGGTCTCGTAGCCCGTACCCACGATGACCGCTTTCCCGGACCCACTGGTTAGCGCCGTCCCTTTAAAGAGCATATTAGTGCGATCCATGACTCGCGCTTCGACTGCTACGTTCTGCGTGCCTTTGCTAACGGGGAGCGACTCACCGGTCAATGCCGATTCGTCGGCTTGTAATTCTGCGGACTCGATTAAGCGCATATCCGCAGTAACAATATCGCCCCCTTCTAATGCAACGATGTCGCCAGGCACCAGTTCCTGTGCTGGCAATTCCATCATCTGACCATCACGGATAACCACCGTGTCTACATGACCCAGACGACGCAGTGCCTCCATTGACCTTGTCGCGCGCCATTCTGTGAGAAACCCAATGATGGCATTGATGGCAACTACTGAGAAAATGGCCACCCCCTCCAGCGACTCGTCTAGAACAATGGCCAGCACCCCCACAACGACAAGCAGAACTACGACTATGGATTTAAATTGGTCTAGCAACAGACTATGCATCGAGCGAGGCTTGCTTTCTGACAGCTGGTTGAAGCCGAACTGCAGAAGACGGCTCTCGGCTTCAGCACAACTAAGCCCTTCTTCTGGCTTGACGCGCAATTCGTCGAGCATTTCCTCGGCACTGCGACTCCATGGCGGGGCACTGCTTTGATTGTCCTGTCTAGTCATAATTTTTTCGTCGTAACCAACGTATCCAAAACTACTGGCAAAACATCCTGAAGCTGCTTATCAGCGCATCCAATAATCATGCCCCTTCGCCTCATTCTCGTGCAAGCACAGATCAATAATTGATTAGAGAAAGCACGCATTGCGGCAGCCTTGCAGCACGGAAAGAAGAGAATCGGGAAAGCTGAAAGCGGGCCAGCAAGAATGACGGTTTTCTATTGATAACACTTTGTAACAGAGACACGTCATTTCCGCTGCTTGACGGTACAATCCCCACTTCAGAATTGGAATGCCCCTCTAACTAGAGGCGCTGCTACGGAACTACCACATGCGTTATCCTGCTCCTGCTCGAAATCGGCTAGCTCGCCTTGCCGCCAGACTCCCCCTAGCCCTTGTCCTCGCCTATGCGCTAGCGCCAGCAGCCACTGCCCAAGACACCACTGGCGACGACTCCACGGTGATTTATCCTGCGAGCTATTTCGTTCAGTGGGGACCACGCACCGCTCAGGACATGCTGGATCGCATTCCCGGGCAGGCCAATACGGGTGGCCCTGGAGGCCCGGGCGGGGGCGGGGGCGGAGGAAACCCTACTGCCGGTGGCCGCGGGCTTGGCAGTGGTAGCGGCGGGACGGAAATTCTCATAGACGGCAAGCGTACCGCTGGCAAGAACAATCAGGCCGGCGGTCTATTGCGCCGCATCGCAGTGGATCAGGTGCAGGAAATACAGATCATTCGCGGCACGTCCGGCGAGCTGGATGTGCGGGGCAGCGGGCAGGTCATCAATGTGGTGCTATATGAAGCGCTCGCATCCCAGAGTGTTTCATGGGATGCCACGGCCGCCATGGCCCAAGACGGCGAGTTCATACCCTCCGGCTCTGTCGCAGTGAACGGTCAACGGGGCGAATTCAACTACCTGTTTACCCTGCGCAGTAATCCGCGCTACACCCACTCAGTTACCCACGAGCGTAGTATTCTGGCGGACTTCGGCCGCAACGACGTGATCGTTGAGCACCGCATCAATGACAGTGAGAATAACGAAATAAGCATGAATCTTGGTTACAACTTCTCACCCAATAGCAGCGCGCGCGTGAACGCGTTGTATGCGGTGCAGGATTCCCCCACTGAAGTCAGTCGACTCACAAATAATCTGCGCACTACGCCGAACATCCTTACCACCGAGAAGGAAGACAACCCCTCCGACCGGGACAACTGGGAAGTTGGTGGTGACTACGAGTTGACTCTGCCAAGTGGCTCCCGCTTCAAATTGCTAGGCATCGCCAACCAGAACAATCAGAATTCCACACGTGAGCGATTCCAACTTAGCGATGACGGCATGTTCGAGAACAATTTATTCCTTAACAACGATAGAGTCATCGAGGAGCGAATCCTACGTGGCTCCTACACCATGGATCTGTTCTCCGAACAGAGTATCGAGTTCGGTGTTGAAGGCGCACAGACAATTCTCGATTCAGGGCTTGCGTTAGGATTACTCAGTTCGACGGGCACGCCTTCTGCCACCTTAGGAGGGCTGGTGCCTCAGGATCTCACAAACGCGAATTCGCGAGTCGAAGAGCTGCGCTACGAGCCGTTTCTAATCCATAACTGGACGATCAGCCCGAAGATGTCTCTAGAGTCCACGCTGGTGTATGAAACCTCGGAGATATCTCAGACTGGTGATATCACCAGAACACGAGACTTCAGTTTCGTTAAGCCGAAACTAGATTTACGTTACGACCTGACTCCCATGCTACAGCTGCGCGGCACTGCCGAGCGCATTGTCAATCAACTAAACTTTGCCGATTTCGTCGCCTCAAATGACGAACAAGATAACGACCGTAACCTCGTGTCGGGCAACGCCGGTTTGCGCCAGCAGACACAGTGGCGATACAGCTTCAAGACGGAGTATCGCCTGCCCAATGATGTTGGGGTTATGAGTGCGGAACTATTCTATGCCGATCATCAAGACGTGATTGACCGCATCGATGTATCGACCTCGGATGACAATCTGCAGTCTGCGAACGGCAATATCGGCGACGGGACGGAATACGGTTTAGATCTTAATGCGAGTATTCGCATGGGCATGATCGGGCTACCGAACCTACTGGTCTCCCCCTCCTTTATGCTACAGGACTCTCAAGTCACTGATCCCTTCACAGGAGTCGAGCGTCGTTTCAAGTCGCAGTTCCGCGGGATGTGGAGGCTCACCATGCGCCACGACATACCCGAGTGGCGGTTTAACTGGGGCTTCCAGAACTTCGATCGTGTCGACGGCGGCTTATTTCGTTATGACGTAGATGATATTGAGTTTGAGATCGGCGACCCGCGCTATATGCTATTTGCCGAATACGTAGACAAGCGTGGCCTAACCCACCGCCTGGACATTGGAAATGTCAGCAACAATGTTCGCTGCCGGCGACGAACGCGTTTCGTCGGGCGTATCTCGGACAATATCCTGGAAGAGATCGAGGGTCAGTGCACCACCACTGGCGTGGAACTCAGCTTCAAGGTGACTGGAAACTTCTAGATAGTCACAGCGTCGTATGCTGGATTTGCGGTGGAGTCAAACTACAGCAGCTCTAACAAGAGCTGCTACTCAATCCAGATCATACACTCCCAATATTTCTATTGGCTGATCGCTAGTGTTGCCGCCGAATAAATGATCGCGGCGGCCGTCAGTGCAGCCATAGTCCAATAGCCGACCCCAATGCAATGCCAAGCATTTCCATTTAGAATCTAAATCCTCCTCATTCGAACTCTGTAGGTGCTAGCCAATGACAGTCTTACTATCAATACTCGCTATACTCTTTCTAGTGCTAATCGTTGGCATTCCATTGATTGAGAAATACAGCAGCGAAAAATCTGACGAGGAGCTGGGCAGGATGACTCGCTACATGCCCGCCCTGATGGTCATTCTTGTTATCGCCATGACTATTCGCTATTTCATGGGCTAAAGTGGCTGGCCCATTCCTCTCGTTTGGATGCGCATTACCACTGGATTGGTAAGTGAACTCAGCCTAGGACTGGTGTAGCATTAGCAGCGCCCTATTAGCTAAAAATGACAATAATATGTTCTCAAAAGTAATTGGCTCGACCAAATCTCTCTTCGTTCTCTCCACTACTTTACTATTCAGCAACTCCCTCCACGGGGCCGACGGCCCGTGGGCACTATCCGATGCTCTAGGCTTGGATGACGGCTTCACCCTAAGCGGCGAGCATCAATCTCGCTTCGAGCACTATGATGGCAACGTCTTCGTCGGCACTAGCCCGAATGATGGCGTTTTCTTTCTGCGCACGACACTGGATGCAGGGTACAAGAAAGACGGCTTTAGCGCTCAGGTTGAGATGATGGACTCTCGACAGGGTCAAGCCGACAGAGATACGCGGCTTAGCACTTCACAAGTCAGCACTCTCGATCTGCTGCAGGCTAATGTTGCCTACAAGTTTGGTAGCAATAGCTCTAACGAGATTCGAGTTGGTCGATTCACGCAGGATTGGGGCAGCCGCACTCTTATCGCTAGAAACCGTTACCGCAATACTATCAATACACTTGATGGCATCTCCTTCAGTCACACGCAGGCGAATGGCAACGAATTTAAATTCTTGTCCGCACAGCCAGTACGACGAACGCCTCGAGATCGATTGAGCTTGCTCGACAATGAGCATAGGGGAGACAAATCTAGTGAGGCACTACGTTTGCATGGCGTCTTCGCAAACCTGCCGAACCTTTTACCCTCTCTGCTAAATATGGACCTTGATCTAGAGACTTACTACATAGCACTGAAAGAGAAAGACACTAGGAAATTACAGACCAGTAATCGCGATCTTCACACATTCGGTTTTCGTGCCCGCTCCGCGGCGGCGGTCAACCAGTGGGATATAAACTGGGAGTCGATATTTCAAACTGGGGAGCGCAGAGGATCGAGCAACCCTTTAGATACAACCGATCTAGATCATCAAGCTTTTTATCAGCGGGTGGAGCTGGCCTATAGCTTCGATACGCCCTCTAAACTACGAGCAATATTCGAATTTAACTATGCCAGCGGTGACGAGAGTCCACTCGATGGTGATAGTGGCCGATTCGATACGATCCTCGGTGTGTCGGCATTCGAATTCGGTCCAGTTTCTCTCTACCCCCCTATTAGTCGCAGCAATATAATCACGCCAGGCATTCGCTTAACCGCGACCCCTTGGGCGAACGTTGCCTTGATGGCAGACTATCGGCATTTTTGGCTTGCCGAAGATAGGGATAGTTGGGGAAGAACGGGGCAACGAGATGTTAGCGGTCGCAGTGGCGACTATATGGGCCAGCATCTAGAGCTGAGAGTTCGATGGAGTGTGGTGCCTGGTAATGTTCGCATCGACAGTGGCTTGATCCTTCTCGATTCCGAGGACCTTATCGAAGAACAATCTACCTTCTTCTACATTGGCACGAAAATCGACTTCTAGTTTATATGTGGCGGCAGCTTCAATTTCAAATTGCCCGAAGCATTCTTACTACTGCAAAAAAAAGCCCAAACACTGGTGAGTGATTGGGCTTTTTTTTACATTCGCAGCTTTAGGCGGTCGCTTCAGCCGCCTTATCTGCGATGTACTGCATCTCAGAGAGTCTTCTAAGTTGCTGCAGTGAACTCAAATGCGCATAGATCAAGGGAATCACTCCCTTTTGGCGCAGATCCAAGAAATCTTCATCGGACAATGCATTGAGCTTCTGCTCATCGACTGTATACACACCGTCGATGTTATAACGCGGCGAGTCCTGACGATGTTGCAGTTGCAGCTGCTGTGTTGCTAACAGACCCCTATCCGTTAATAGCGTACAGATGTTTTCAGTCTGCACGGTCTGCTCCACAATCTTAGTCAGAAATTCCACTTTCTTCTCTAGATATTCTGACCTCTCTCCGTCTTCTGTGAACAACGGCGTACCTTCTGTCTCACTCAACATCGAGCTTTCTTCATCGACGAGTATTGCGAGCTGATCGCTTTCAGCGTCCATTCGCACTATAGAAAATGGCGCATTATTAAACCGGACTGGTACGACTTGCGCCTTCCATTCTGTAGTTTGGCAGTACAGGTTCTGTCCTTCTCTCAAACCCATGAGGGCAACAGGAACGAACTGCTCGCCAGTGCCATCTTTGACAAAGACCACCGGAAATTCTGCACATAGAGTGAAGAAGTCCTGCGCGAGGATAGGGATCAGGTGCTGATCTTTGTAGCGCGCATAGTCGCCAGATTCGGTGATTTTTAGTTTACGGTGTATATCGCTTTGCAGAGCTACTGGAGACGCCATTCTTTACTACCTTTTTAGTTCAATAATCTCGTCATAGTTTACCTAGAAAGGCAGCAATAAAATAGGCCATATAATCGACCGGCCTGCTGCAACTATCTAGAATTGGGGAGAGTGATTCTCGCTGCTAACGATAACTGCAGCGGCTAATTCGTTCCCGGCTTTGGTTCCTGTACTAATACCCAGGGAGCCACGACCACTGCCCATAGCACACGCTCTTCAGTCTTCCACTGCTGCGCCTGCTCATCGTTCACCTTGGTAATCTGAGCTTGCTCTAGCCACGCTTTCACCTGAGTGTGATTGTCCCTTGCAAATTCGCAGGCCACGTCGATCAAGTCCAGGTCTGTAGACACGGCTATCACACTCTCTTGCTGTTGATGCCCGTGTAGGGCACTCCAATTTATCTTGGCAGTATCGTGATTCAGTTTCTTCCTGACTACAGCAGGGTCTTTCTCACTTTTTTCATTCATATCTAGTCGTCTATTAGCTTTGCTATCTCTTTGTCATTGTAACCAAAGCGTTTCAGCACTTCTTCGGTATGCTCGCCTAATCTGGGCGCAGCCTTAGCGGGTAACTTATCTGCGCCACTTACTTTGAAGGGGCTGTTAACGGTTCGTATTAATCCATGCTCGGGATGATTCAAGGGCACGATAATATCGTTCGCCGCCTTTTGCTTGTCATCTGCAGCCTCTTCATAATTGGACACGACGGTGTGAGGCACATCCGCTTGCTCCAATTTCTGCAGCCAATGGGCAATCGGCTGCTTCGCAATTGTCTCGGAGATCTCCTCAATAAGCGTTGGCATATTGGCAATGCGCGCCTCGTTGTCGCAGAATCGGCTGTCGTCGGGTAGATCATTTCTATCGATAGCATCGCAGAATGGCCGCCAGTCTTTTGCAGTATTTACCATACTCATCTTCAGCAGACGATTGTCGTTGGTCGGGTAGTGCAGAGAGATAAAATTATAGGCGTTGTCGCGAGGGCGCTTTACTCTGAACTCGGCGCCGGCGAGTTGCGCCTGCAGCATGACCGCATTCGACCAGGCACCGTTAGCCAGGAGAGATGTCGATACCTTGCAACCCTCGCCGGTTTTCTCGCGCTGGTAGAGACCCGTCATGATAGAGCCAAATAGGGCCATGCCACTTGGGTGATCGCCGGAGCCGTAGGGAAATTGCGCGAGCCAACCCTCAAAGGGGAACAGCTGGTGCTCAATTCCTGATCGCGACCAGTAAGAAACCGTATCGTAGCCTGGCTTGTGCGCCTCCTCGCCTTCTTCACCGAAGCCTGTGGCAAGGGCATAGATAATTCTGGGGTTTATTGCGCGGATGGATTCGTAATCGAGCTTGAGTTTGTCCAGCGCCTTCAAGCGGTAGTTGGTGATCAACACATCTGCTTCGCTGACGATCTTGCAGAGTGCTGCGTAAGCATCCGCTGACTTTAAGTCCAACACGACACTCTTCTTGTTACGGTTATCCACCTCAAAACCGTAAGCCATATCAGAAATAGGAAGACCGTTAATCTTCCTATGCCAATTGCGGTTCAGGTCGCCTGTCTTTGGCGGTTCAATCTTAATAACTTCAGCGCCGTAGTCTGCCAAGATAACGGCAGCGGATGGCGCGAGGATCATGGATGCTAACTCAACAACGCGAAGATTGCTGAAGAGAGGGTTTGTGCCAGCTGTCATAAAAATTTTCTAAACCAGTAGTAATGCAGCGGAGCATCATGCGCCACTGCATCAGATTGCTAACACGGTTGAGTTTTCGGACCAGCGCTAATCTGCGACTAAGCCGGCAATCTCGGTAGGGCTCGCGCGTAGCGCGAATGCCACCCTATCGAAGAAGTCTAACTCGAAGCCTCGAATAATCTCGTCACTGCGAATCACCTTCTCCAAGGAAGCCAAGATGAGCATGCGCTCGCGTGCATCCAGCTTGCGCGATGCACTCGAGAGATAACTCTCTAATGATTGCGTCTCGAAAACTTCAGAGGAAGACGCCGTGCGTATTTCGGCGACAGAAATATCTTGCCCAAGTTCTTCTTTGAGAACTTCCTGCACTTTCTCAAGTTCAACCGTTTCGACGTTAGAGTCGGCGCGCGTAACTCGGGCAAGCACCATCAGCATGACTTCCTTAAACAGTTCCTGCCTATGCTTCGCTCTGTGCTTGTCGTCTCTTAATAGTTTTGTGATCTTTGAAAAATCTACCAGGCTCATAGTATTTCCTAAGTTGCGCCCAGCTGGATCCCAACAAGGCTAAGTGAATCTGACAGTTAGAATAGCAGAATTGTTCTGCTGTCATAACTTCTATAGATAATTTAGTAATGTGTTTCAATAAGTTACAAATTTAGGCCCCGTATTTCGGCTTTCTCGGCCCAACTCGGACTAAGCCCTCTTGTCCCCTCACTAAAAAATTGCCAAACTACTAGTATTCGTAGGGAGTCTGATGCTCTTGGCTGTCAACTATATGGTGGCCAACTAACTAAACTTCAATGCGGTTCAAGGACAATATTAGGGAAGCACCAAAGCATTATGTCTATGCAGCATTCGATTCATTCTTGGCTAAAAACGTTATTGAGCACTGGTCTTCTCGTGCTGGTGGTTCTAATCAATGGCGCAACCTTCAGTGGTGGCGTTCAGGCGGCAAGGAACAAGGATCACACCACTCTCAGGCTGCTCAAACAAGTCGTGCCGGGCGCGGATAGCTTCTCCGATAAGGAAGGCGAGGTTCCCGTCTACAAGGCCTTCAAGACCGATCCAGACAGCGACGAAAAGACCCTGATAGGCTATGCCTTCGTCACCTCCGACACCCATCCCGAACCCAGCGGCTATAGCGCCGAGATCGATAGCCTGATCGGCATGGATCTGAACGGCAACATCACCGGACTGAAGGTCGTCTACTACAAGGAATCGCTACGCTATACTTGGGGAGATTTCTTCTCATGGGATGGCTATGAGGATCAGTTTATCGGCAAGCGCGCCGAACAGCGATTCCAGATTGGCAACGACATAGACGGCATCGTGAAGGCCACCATCTCGGTAAAGGCGATGGCTAGAGGTGTTCGGCAGTCGGTTCGTGCCGTTACACTCGAGTATCTACGCTAGCGCTAGCTCGCCGCAGCACAGGAAGACCCCGCAAGAAACTTACTCCCCTGTTTGATAGCGCTAGACTCTCTCGCGCAAGCTCTTTATTCTGGCTTAAAATTCGCTCAACTTTTCAGGGGTATCCCATGTACAAGACCTTTATTTTGCCTAGATCACTCCTTCGAATCGCTAGTACTTGTGCCGCCATGTTTGCATTGAGTGCCACTCATGCTCAGCCATTTCAGGCCCATCCTTCGACTCAGGACGAATCGATTAAGGTAACACTGGATACGCTGGCTGGTTGGGAACAGGAACTCTCTAATTGGGGACGTTGGGGAGCTGATGACCAGCGCGGCACGCTGAACCTGATCACGGCGGAGAAGACTAAACAGGCGGCCGCCTTGGTGCGAGTTGGAGAGACAGTAACCTTACAACACTTCGTGACCACCGAGCCGCCCGCAATAGATAGCGCCGCCTTCGGCCCGACCGAGCATTGGATGAGCCGGATAGACCCTGTCACCGGCGAGCCGACCTTTGCCCTGGATGAGATTCAGTTTTCACTGCACGACGGCATGCTGTCTCACCTAGACGCACTGTGCCACTACCGCACTGAGATCGATGGCGAATATATTATCTTCAATGGCTACCCGCAAAACCTCACCGCTACCGGTTGTGAAGATCTTGCTATCGATCGCATGGGCACCTCCTATGTAACCCGCGGAATCTTGGTGGATATACCTCTGCTGCGCGGTGTCGATTGGCTCGACCCAAGCACGCCCATCTATATTGACGACCTTCTCGCATGGGAAGAATTCGCAGGTGTAACTATTAGCAGTGGCGACGCTCTATTCATTCGTACCGGGCGCTGGGCCATGCGTGATGCGCAGGGCCCCTGGCAATACGGCCAGGCCGGTGCAGGCTTGCACGCCTCGGTCCTGCCCTTCCTGCGTGAGCGTGACGTGGCAATATTAATAGGTGACGCAGTGAATGATGTGCAGCCTTCCGGCGTAGAGGGAATCAATAGGCCAATACATCAACTAACTCAAGTGAACCTAGGTTTACCCATTGTCGATAATGGATACATGAAGGAAGTAGCCGAGACTGCAGCGCGATTGCAACGCTGGGAGTTTATGACATCTATTCAAATCAACCCGATCAAAGGTGGCACCGCGAGCCCATTCAATGCCTTGGCAACGTTTTAGCTTGCTTGACTTAGCTGTAGTTTGATGTAGTTTGATGACCAGAGGTCGTGGTTTTCTTTATTGAGCGTAGACATTTGCGGCTAGTCAATTGAACACGTTGAAAGCACCCTCTTAGCAAACGGTTCCCGAATCCGTTGGTGGCCTACCTATTCATTCCGGAATATTCACCCTAGTCGTACGCAACATCACGCTCGGTTCAGAGCGCGGTAATTTGATTGCTTGGATATAAGGAATAACTATGACGCTTGTCTCAAGAATAAAGATGATTGCTGTACTGTTAACTTTTCTGGCTCCATTTGCGGCGTCCGCCCAAGATGAGAATCCTTTTATAGGAGTTTGGGATCTAGATAGCACCGACTCAAATTTCGGCAGCTCTCCAGTTCCTGCGAACATGATTCGTACCTATGCTGATGCAGCAGATGGCGCGTTTATGTATCTGCTAGTCACCATGAATGAAGATGGCAGCATCGGTGGAAGCTCTGCGACCTACAAGTACGACAATCAAGAGAACACAATTGCGAGTCTCAATCCAGACGCGCAGGCCCGTATCGCCTATAGAAAAGTAAATGATAAGACTGTCGAGTATACGGTTCGCGTGGACGGACTAACTACACAGATAGGGGCCAAGTCTATTTCACCAGATGGTAGTGTACTTACGATAGTGATTCAAAATATCGGCGGCCAGGTGAATAACCAAATCCTAAAGTTCGATAGGCGGCGCTAGCTCTTTAACGCATTAGCGGTTTCTACAAACTCTGCCATCACTGTGACGAAATAGTGATGGCATCGAGGCTGGCAGTATCCGAGGACAACTCTGTATCTCCGGCCGGGAAAGCATTTTTTTGCAATATATAGGAAACCACATCCAAATAATTTTGGATTGAAAGTTGGCCGGGACGATCCGTTGGCATCTCGCTGCGGATCTTTTCGAAGAACTCACCAACAGTCCTTTCTTCCCACAGAAACATAAAGCCCATTCCCACCAAACCAGGCGAATTGCTATTGCCACCTAGGTCTTGGCCATGACAGGCAATACAAGCCTCGGTGTATACGACCTCTCCTCTGCTTGCTTGCTCAGCAGAAAAAATCCCATCCCAGATCGACGCTGCGTCTTGAGTAAGACCCGCACTGCTCAGACTAAGAGCTACTGCGAACGCTCCCCATTTGTAAATCGCTAATTTCATGATGCCCCTAATCCGGCAGTGCAAAAACGTTAATAGAACTGCCGTTACGAGGGCGGCTCAGCTCCGGCGTAAGTTCTCTAGGGAGACTGCCGGACCAGCTAGCACCACCGGTTCCCACAGGCATGGCGATGTATTGCGTACCCTCGACGCTGTAGCTAATGGGAAATCCTTGATTCGATGTGGCGAGTCTTACTTGCCACAGCACATCTCCGTTCTCGGCATCCAGCGCCGACATGGTGCGATTCCAATCTCCGACAAATACTAGTCCACCAGCCGTAGTCAGAGCCGCGGTATTTAGGGGTGCTCGTGTCCTATAACGCCATTTGACCTCGCCGCTGGGAATATTCAGCGCAAGTAGTTCACCTAAGTTTCCATCGGATTCAGGATGATGATAATTGACGCGACGGACTGGGCCAGTACCTCCGCCACCTAGCTGTCGTTCTGTGGGACCAAAAGTGGCTAGCTCGCAGTTGAGCGTGATCGGGATATACATGGCGCTGGTGTCAGGTGAATAGGCCATCGCACGCCAGCTTTTAAAACCGGAAGTACTCGGGCACATGTTTAACTCTTCGCCTATGCGCGGAATCATGCCGTCGCGATAAGTAATATTTCCGGTGATTGGATCAAGATTCACAATGGTCTGGTAGCCAATGTCGGTACCTTTGATGAACTCACCCGTCTCCCGGTCCAATTGCCAGAGGATGCCGAGCTTACCCATCTTGAACAGCGACTTCCTGCCGCCGACATCGATAAGAATATTTTCGAACACCTCGTCCATGTCCTGCGTCTCGCCGGGTAGGTGCTGAAAATACCAGGCCATCTGCCCGTTATCTGGGTTCAATGCCAATGTGGAGTTCGTGTACAGGGCATCGCCATCGGTGCCGCGCACGGCACGCGCCCAGGGCTTCGCCTGTGAAGTGCCCCAGTAGATGAGGTTCGCCTCGGGATCATAGGAACCTGCGACCCATGCATCGCTACCCGCGCGAAATCTTAGGGGAAGGTCACCCCAGGTGTCACCGCCCGGATCTTCGGGCCTGGCGACAGTCGAGGTGCGCCATTTCTCCTCTCCCGTCTGCGGATCATGACCGGTGATGAAACAGACGTCTTCCTTGTAACGATCGCAGCCGGTAATGCCGGTTACCAAAGTTCCATTGGCAACGATTGGACCCGCCGTATAGAAATAGCCCAATGTAGGATCGGCCACCTGAGTCTCCCAAACTAGCAGACCACTGCGCCCATCGATCGCACGAATACTTGCCGTCTCTGTCGCCGCATAGATCATGTCGCCGAAGATCGCGATGTTCTTCTGCACGCCCCGGCCCACTCCAGCGAAGGCGCCAGCTGGCAGTACGGCCGCGCGAGTGCCTGCCCCGGAATTGATGAATTCCTCTGTCGGTGGCGCGGGGCGGTACTCCCACAATAGATCGCCGTTAACCGCATCCAGTGCCTGAATGACACCTCTAGCTGATGGGATGAACATGATGCCATCGTGAATCAATGGCGCTGCCTGTACGGCGCCGGTGTCATCCAGCGCGAAAGACCATTTCAGCTGGAGTTGATCGACGTTGTCGGTGTTGATCTGATCAAGAGGGCTATAGCCCCAGGCTGCGGGCGTGCCACGCCAACTGAGCCACTCACCCGTTGGTGGGCTGGTTAGCATCTGGTCAGTAACGGCGCTGAAGTTTTCTATCTGCGCTGTAGAATAAGAAGCAGATAGCAGGAGGGCGAGCGAGAACGAAATGCTGCAAGCTCTTAGCGCTGAGTGATCAAACGGCTTTGCTGTTCCTATTCTCATTGTGTAGTTGCCTGCCAGTTTTCTATTGTGAACAAATAGTCACTTTATTTACTCGCCTTGTCCAACACATTGTCGGCTAGACGATCAGGAACTGTCCCATCATGCCTCTGTCTTCGTGCTCGAGTATATGACAGTGGTACATATAAGGATTTTCTTCATCTCTGAAATCTGTAAAGCGCATGATGATACGCACTAACTCGTCTGCCCCAACTTGCACCGTATCTTTCCAGCCCATCTCATTAATCGGCGGTGGACTGCCGTCACGATCCAGAATTTGAAACTGTCCGTTGTGTACGTGAAAGGGATGCATCATAGGAGAAGTGTTAGTTAACTCCCATATCTCTGTTGTATTGTATTGAATAGTCTCGTTGATGTAGTTCTCGGCCATGATTCTGCCGTTGATGGAAAATTGGCCGCCACCGAAACCACCGCCACGGCCGTTGCGTGCGCCACGACCAGGACCTGCATCATCTCCACTGCGCATGCCGTTGCCCATGCCTAGCCTGAAGGTTCGGGTATTGGTTGCGGCTGTCTCTGGCAATCTATAGATATCCGCCAACTGCGAGGGCCGCTCTCCATTGTTCTGGAGGCTTGCCTCAGCACGGAAATGAAGAATATCGAATGTCTGGGTATTTAGTGCGCGCATCATCTCACTCATGGCACCGGGAAAATCTGGGAAGGCTGGCGGCAAGGCGACATTTAACAGTGTCGCTTCTTCACCGGGGTCGAACTGGACAAGAATCTCTGCCCGCTCCGCGACAGCGAGGGAAAGGCGAGTCAACGGAATGGGTGATTCCAAGAACCCACCATCGCTCGCAACTTGATAGAACTCGCGGTTGTCGCTGAACCCAAGATTGTAGGTGCGCGCATTCGAGCCATTCAACAAGCGTAGGCGCAGCAACTTAGTACCGACAGTAACAACAGGATTCACCGTGCCGTTAACCAGGATAGTGTCCCCCAGCATACCCATGACCTGATCTTCGTAGCGATTCATGTACAGCAAAGAGCCATCGTCGCCGAAGCGACGGTCTTGCACAATTACCGGAATATCGTCTACGCCATAGTTGCTCGGTAGTGCGACATCCTGCTCGTCATCTTCCAAGATGATCATGCCAGCCAGACCCTTGTACACCTGAGCGCCAGCGCTGTGCATGACATGGGAGTGATACCAATAAGTGCCGGCGAACTGCACCACATCGAACGAGGGATTCCAGACTTGATTGGCCGCGATCTCCTGATGGGGTCCGCCATCCTCAGTGGGAGGCAGGTGGAAGCCATGCCAATGCAGAGTCGAAGGCTCGCCAATCTTGTTACTCACCTGCAGAGCAACCTTCTGGTTGCGCTTGAAACGCAGTGTCGGACCAAGATAGTTGCCGTTGATGCCGAGGGTTTCGGTGCTAAGCCCGGGCAGGAAACTATGACTGCCGCGCTGTAGGCTAAGGTCAAAATTATTGACGCCGGCAGAGAACGTGCCCGAGTCCAATACAGGAATACTAAGCTGCTGCCGAGTGCTGGCATTGTCTTGAGCTCTCAGCAAAGGACTCAATCCGAAGCCAGCAGCACTTAGACCAATTCCTAGAGATTTTATAGCGCGGCGGCGAGTGAGCATGGCGAAATTATTACACAGCGCTAGCAGGCTGTCAGTGGCAATTTCCGTGGCACCAGAACATCGAACTCATGCTCTAAGAAAATGAGTTTGAATGAAATTTACAGTAGTCGGGTCTAGTCCAGCCAGAAACCCCAAGCAGCTATTTGCTAGATTAGCTGCTAACGTCAAAGTATTAGTTAGCACAAAGATCAGGAGCCCTATCCATGGCAGTGAAACGCAACAAAGTTGAATTCGAAAGTAATGGCATCAAGTTAGCCGGATTGTTGGAATCGTCCGACTCGGGCGCAGTGCGCGCCTATGCGTTGTTCGCCCATTGCTTTACTTGTAGTAAAGACATTGCGGCCGCGTCACGTATCTCTCGATCTCTGGTGGCGCTTGGCTATGCCGTGCTGCGTTTCGATTTTACCGGCCTCGGTAACAGCGACGGTGATTTCTCTAATACAAACTTCACCTCCAACGTTGAAGATCTAGTAGCGGCGGCAGATTTTCTACGCCGCGAGTATCATGCGCCACAGCTACTGATAGGCCATAGCCTGGGCGGCGCTGCCGTGCTGAAGGCCGCAGAGAGCATCGATGAGGTTACCGCCATCGCGACCATCGGCGCCCCATTTAACGCCGAACATGTCAGCAAGCAATTAAAAGGCGATCTCGAGAAAATCTCCAATGAGGGCGAAGCTGAGGTAGATCTTGCGGGACGCAAGTTCAAGATCAAGAAGCAATTCGTCGATGATATTCGCGACCAAAAGAACAATCACATCTCCAAGCTTCGACGCGCCCTGCTGATACTGCACTCTCCTGTCGATGAGACGGTTAACATAGCCGAGGCGGAGAAGATCTATCTAGAGGCCCTGCACCCGAAGAGTTTTATCAGCCTGGACAAGGCAGACCATCTGCTGAGCCGTGCCGAGGATTCCGAGTACGTCGCCGTCTGCATCAGCGCCTGGGCGAGCCGTTTCCTGCCAGAGGGGAGCGTGATAAAACAAAGCGAGTCGAATCTCAGCAAGGGCCACGTGAAAGTGGATGAACGCAACAAGCACTTCGCCCGCGATGTGCAGACCGACAATCATGTGTGGATCGCCGACGAGCCGGTCGCGGTAGGCGGGCACGATCTAGGCCCCGATCCCTACGAACACCTGTTAGCCGGATTGGGCGCCTGCACCTCGATGACGCTGCGCATGTATGCGAATCGCAAGAAACTGGCACTGGATGATATTGAGGTTCAGCTGAAACATTCTCGCAGTCACGCAGAAGATTGTGAGGACTGCGAGAACAAGAGTAAATTTGTGGATGTGATCGAGAGAAATATCACATTGAAAGGCGATCTTACCGATGTTGAGCGCAAGCGCCTGCTAGAGATTGCCGACCGCTGTCCCGTGCACCTAACTCTAGAGAACCACCCGAAGATCGTGACTAAGGAAGTCTAGCTAGGCGTGTTGCAGATAATTCTCGCCAACCGAGCAGGCGGCAATGCGACTGAGATGACTATAGGGAAGGCCTGTTTCTTCGTGCCACTCGTTAAACTGTGCCTGTACTTTCTTCAAGTCACGTTGGCTTGTCGGCTGCTCAGCTATCTCCAGACCGCTGCCGCGCAAAGTTACCACTACATCTTTGGAGAGTATGAAACAGTCCTTGCCGGTGCGGCGTAGAAACCACAGCGCACTCTGACCGCCTAATCGCGAGCCATGTTTCTTCAGATAGGCCGTTAGAGCGATTTGATCGGAGGCAGGCCACTGGGCGATAAACTTGCCGAAGCCGCCATGCTTAC
>Ga0316189_10002540_pt1 | contig 17839 bp, 15 predicted proteins | sample LowCovwburrow_MG_FD_204930 | JGI IMG/M metagenome (GOLD analysis project Ga0316189, IMG submission 204930) | Coastal sediment microbial communities from Maine, United States - Lowes Cove worm burrow | ecosystem: Environmental > Aquatic > Marine > Coastal > Sediment | place: USA: Maine...
GCTCCATGGACGATAGTCTACGGGTCAATGATTGTAAACCCAGGCTATTACACACTATTCCCAGCCGCTCTATGCTGACTGACGCTCTTCTACAATTCACCAACTACAAACGGTGGAATAACATATTGCTGGTACAAGGCCAAGGCCCAAACGATCAACTGTATAGCCAATCATTACATCGCTCTATCAAGCGCTTCGGCGGCAAAGTGGTAGCAGAGAAAACTTGGAGTTTTGATACAGATTTACGCAGAGCTGCTCAAAAGGAAATACCTGCTTTCACTCAAACCAAAGACTACGACATTATCTTTGTGGCCGATGAAGTCGGCTATTTTGGAAACTATCTATTGTATAACTCTTGGCTACCGAGGCCGGTTGCAGGCACTCAGGGCTTACGCCCGAAAGGTTGGCAACACTTAGTTGAACAATGGGGCGCTCTGCAACTGCAAAACCGTTTTCGTGACCACGCCAAGCGCTGGATGAATGATATTGATTATGCTGGATGGACAGCCGTACGAGCATTCACAGAGGCCGTTACACGCACTCAATCAATCAACCCTAAAACACTCTACCAATACCTACTAAGTAGTGAATTTGAACTAGCAGCGTTTAAGGGTAGTAAACTGAGCTTTAGAAACTGGAATGGACAACTTCGACAACCTATTCCGCTGGTTCATGCTAATGGTCTTGTTAGCCAGTCCCCGCAGGAAGGTTATTTACACCCAGTTTCCGCACTTGATACCCTTGGGTACGACTCAGCAGAGGTCGATTGTGAGTTTGAATGATCCTAATGAAACATTTTTTATGTTTATGCAGCCAATAAATCTATTTAGAGCTATGTTAAAACATCTCGCACTTCTGTTCATGGCGTGCTCTTTCGGCATCACCTTAAGCAGCACGGCTTCCGCTGAACTAGCGTATGTGTCTAATGAGAAGGACAGTACTTTGTCAGTAATTGACATGCAGACCTTAGAAGTTATTGAGACAATTGAGGTTGGTTTGCGACCGCGAGGTGTCACCTTCAGCAAGGACTATAGTAAACTCTACATTTGCGCTAGCGACTCTGACACAGTGCAAGTCATGGACCCAAAGACCCATAAAATCGTGTCAGAATTGCCTTCCGGAGAAGACCCTGAGCAGTTCTTTGTCCATCCCAATAACAAACACCTTTATATCGCCAATGAGGATGATGCGATATTGACGGTAGTCGACACTGATAGCAAAACAGTGATTGCACAGATCGATGTTGGAATTGAGCCTGAAGGCATCGCAATCAGCCCAGATGGAAAATGGGCCGTTAATACATCTGAGACATCCAACATGCTGCATTGGATTGACACCTCTTCGTATAAGATTGTTGACAACACTTTGGTTGGTCAGCGGCCTCGGCACGTCGAATTTGATAAGACGGGCATAACCCTTTGGGCGTCTTCTGAGATAGCAGGAACTATTACCGTACTCGATACTGCAACGCGTAAGCGCTTAAAGACCCTAGAGTTTTCGATTCCAGGTGTACATAAAGATAAAATTCAACCGGTCGGCATTAGACTGTCTGATGATGGTAAGCGGGCCTATGTAGCGCTCGGACCTGCGAACCACATAGCTGTGATAAATGCAAAAAACTATGCCATTGAAAAATACATATTGGTCGGTCGCAGAGTCTGGCATATGGCCTTCTCAACCGACCAATCTTTATTATTAACAAGCAATGGAGTGAGCGGAGATATTTCAGTAATCGAAACCGAATCTCTGAAAGTTATCAAAACTATTAAAGTAGGTCGGTACCCTTGGGGTATCGCAATATATCCATGATAGTTGTGCCATGAATACAGTCGTACGCGCACAAGACATTGCCTACAGTTATGCATCAAAAACTGTATTAGATGCCATTAACTTCAGTTTAGCCGAAGGCAGCTTCTGTGCCTTGCTTGGCCCCAATGGGGCTGGAAAAACTACTCTATTTTCTCTGTTGTCGCAGTTCATTTCACCACAACGTGGTCATCTGGAATTCTACTTCGATGGCAAATGCGTTAATGGTCGTAAAGCTCTCCAGTCAATGGGTTTTGTGTTCCAACAGACAACACTGGATCTTGATCTGACCGTGGCTCAAAATTTACACTATCACGCATCTCTACACGGTATTGACCGCACTTTGGCACAGCGAAGAATTGAGGTGGAATTGGGCCGAATGGACATGCAAGATCGTGCTCAGGAAAAAGTAAGGAGTCTAAATGGCGGACACAAAAGGCGGGTAGAGATTGCAAGAGCCTTATTACATCGCCCTAGTTTTTTGTTATTAGACGAACCAACTGTTGGCCTAGATATGCAGACGCGTGAAAATATTAGCGATTACATACACTCGCTGTGCGCGAGTGATGGCACAACAATTCTCTACACAACCCATTTACTCGATGAAATACATGACAGCGATCATGTTATTTTCTTGCACGAGGGCACAATAACTCAGCAAGGCCTGTGTAAAGACCTTTTAGATAGTAACGATGCGAGTGATCTGCGAACCCTTTGGGCCAACTCATCAGATCTCAACCAATGATTTTTGAACGACAAACATTATGCTACCAACTGTGAGTTACAAGCAGTGAGCTATATAAAAGAAACTATAAATTCTATCGTATGAATACCGCGTCCTATTTCTATGTATTTCAAGGTGTACTTCGAAGAGAGTTTTCACGTTTTTTTCAGCAGAAAGCTCGATTGATTAGCTCTTTGGTACGGCCTCTATTGTGGCTAATTGTGTTTGCCTCCGGCTTCCGCTCTGCCCTAGGCCTAGCAATCATTCCACCTTATCATAGCTACATTTCCTATCCAGTTTACATCACTCCCGGCTTAGTGGGGATCATCATATTGTTCAATAGCATGCAAAACTCATTATCAATGGTATACGACCGGGAGATGGGCAGTATGAAGGTGCTTATGACCAGCCCGGTTCCTCGCGCATTTCTATTGATAAGCAAACTATTGACCAGTGCTTTCATATCCTTGGTACAAGTGTGGGCATTTCTAATAATCGCTTATTTTTGTGGCATAGAGCTACCACTGAAGGGCTTTGTTATTCTAACTCCGGCTGTACTATTAGGTTCCATGATGTTGGGGGCAATTGGTCTTCTATTGTCTTCAATGATTAAACAGCTTGAAAACTTTGCCGGCGTCATGAACTTTGTAATATTCCCTTTATTTTTCTTATCGTCAGCACTCTATCCATTGTGGAAAATGAAGGAATCCAGCGAAATTGTTTACTACATTTGTCTGTTCAACCCGTTCACCTATATAGTAGAGTTAATTCGTTTTAGTCTTTACTCAACAATGAATTTCGAGGCGCTCGCAATTACTCTGTTTGGGACCTTAGGTTTCTTATCTCTCGCGATATTTTCATACCAAACCAAGGGTAGTAATGCGAAGGCTAGGCAATCATGAAAATATATATAATTTTTAATCTCGGAGGAAAATTCGATCATGCACAATATCGTAATTGCCGATGACCACCCACTTTTTCGCGATGCGATAAGAGGTGTGTTATTAAAACTTTTCCCTGAAGTAAACATTTTGGAATCTCACAATGTCGACTCAACTTTAGATATCATTGCCGCAGAACCCGATATTGATTTAGTTTTACTGGATCTCAATATGGACGGAATGGATGGGTTTAACGGCATTGTTAAAATACGCAATACACATCCTGAGATTCCAATAGTCGTTGTCTCCAGTGAAGAGAACAGAGCAATCGTTCTACAAACAATAACCTGCGGCGCGATCGGTTTTATTTCAAAATCAACCGAAGGATCAAAAATTGAGGATGCCTTGATGAGCATCTTAGATGGTCAGATTTATCTACCGCCAGACATAATTCGCAGCAGTGAAGATTCCTCCAGCCAAGACAAATCTGACTCCGGCAGTACCCACGCTCCGTTAGACCCAGCTTTAGTTTCCACGCTCACACGTCGCCAACTGCTGGTTCTGGAACATATTGTACTGGGCCAATCGAACAAACAAATTTCTTATGATTTAGATATTGCCGAAACAACCGTCAAAGCACACGTATCCGCGATACTAAACAAACTGAAAGTTAATAATAGAATTCAAGCGGCTTTGCGATCATCACAATTGAATTTTAATCAATTGCTGAACCGTGTCTAAAACGAGTCAAAAGAATTACTTTATAGCTTCGATAAAAATTGTTCGTTAGCCCCTTCTTTAAATCACAGCTAAAGCAGATGTTGCAATATTGCCCTTAGCTTCATGGGTTTTAGCGGTTTATTCAACAGATGGTAATCTAAACTTGCTGTTTCTTGTTTAAACTCTTTAGTATAGATTGCGGTGATAATAATGACGGGAGCATCAGAAAACTGTCTTGCGTAGTCGATGACTTCAAAACCAGTTTCACCGTCATCTAAATGATAATCTACTATCAGCAAGTCAAAAGGATCAGAAAATAAGGTCTTGTGTTGTGCTAAATCCGCAAGAGAACAAGCGGTTTCAACATCACAACCCCACATGCTCAAAAGTTTATCCATACCATCACAGATCAGAATGTCGTTATCTACCACTAGAATTCTCTTACCGCTGAACATGCCTAACTTGGCTGGAGCAACCACCGTAGTTTCGCTAGTGCTGCCAGAATGAATTTCCCCGTAAGAAACTAAAACTGAAAACATCGACCCTTTATCAACTTCAGATTGAATTTTGATGTCATGATCAAGCACTGCAGCAATTTTCTTAACAATAGCCAAGCCCAAACCTAACCCACGGTCTTGCTGCTTAGGTGCTGCGCCACGTTTGAACTCTTTGAAGACTTCTTCATACATAGACTCTGAAATGCCACAGCCATTGTCTACTACCTGTACTTCTAGCCCCTCGGGTCTACGACGGCATCCCAATACAACCTTACCGCTTTCGGTGTATCGAAGAGCATTGCTCAGGAAGTTGCGTAGAATTCGCGCTAACAGCTGGCTATCTGTTCTTACCACAGCACTACAGGGAACATATTCAAACGACACGCGTGCTAATGTTGATTTTGAACGCGCTTCATTGGCTAAATTTTCCAACAACTCATTGACACAAAACGATTCATGATCGGCCTTTACCACGCCTGCGTCTAACTTCGAAATATTTACCAAAGAATCCAGCAGAGATTCCATATTTAAAAGTGAAAAATCCAAAGACCTTACAAGCTCCCCAATATCACCGGTTTGGTTTGTCTCTTTTAATGCTGAAACAAAAAGTTTTGCGGCATTCATTGGCTGAAGCAAATCATGGCTTATTGTAGCTAAGAATTTTGTCTTTGAAATATTTGCTTCTTCCGCTACTAACTTAGAAGCTGTCAGGTCGGCTTCAATCTTAGTTCGTTCAAATATTTCTCGCTCTAACTGTTTGTTCAAAGTCTGTAATTCTTTAGTACGTTCCTGCACTCTTACTTCTAGCGTTTGATACGCGTTGTTAAGTGCCTGAGAAGTTCTATGATGTTGGGTTACATCTTGTTCTAAGGCAAAGATACCAAGGACTGTATTATTAACATCAAAATGCGGAACATAGGTCTTTTGAAAAATTAAACGCCCTCGATCGGGCATCATTTGTTCCATCTCAAAATTAACAACTTCGCCTTGCATCGCTCTCGTAACAAACGGCTTATGATCAATATATTCTTGCTGGCTAATCACATCGCTCATGGGGCGATTCACAATGTCACTGCTTGGTTTTTTAAACCATTTTACAAACGCCTCATTAACAAACTCGTAACAACTATCGCTACGAATGTAAGAAATAAGCGCGGGCATCGCATCTGTAATTAGTCGAATGCGATGTTCGCTTTCGCTTAAAGCCGCCTCATTTCTACTCCGCTCTGTGGTATCGGTATAGGTATTTACAAAACCGCCGGTATCGGTTCTATGATGCTTAATCTCAATAACACGCCCATCAGTCAAAACTTTTTCAAATTCGAAAATGCTTTTCGAATTATGCGAGCTAACAGATAACTCAACTTCGCTATCTGCTTGCACATCGACAAAATCTAGTTGTTTTCCGCCCAGCGGTGGACACCAACCTGAAATTAATTCAAAACTATTATTCCACGCTTCTAATTGACCGTCAGAATTAACCAGCGCAACGCCTTGTGAGATATTGTCTAAGGTGGACTGAAGTACTTTAGATTTCGCGGCTAAGGCTTCTTCTCTCACGCGCGTTTCATTCTCCTTGATGGCGGTAATGTCAGAAAAGACAATCACTAAACCACAATCCACTGTGGGCCGTTGCGACATACGCCACCAGCTACTATCTCTCAATCGAAATATTCTTTGATCACTGGCATAATTGTCTATTCCAATGCTGTCCTCTTCGCCCATTGGATAATTAAGGCTATTAATGTCGACCGCTTCCATAACATCACCGGGCGTTGTTCTACCAATGGCATGAACAATCTTTAGCTCGGCACTGAGTTCGGTATATCGGTGATTGGACAGCAACATTTTATGCTCACTATCAAAAAGAACAAATGCGTCAGAGATACTCTCAATGGCATCAATTACTCGTTGTTGGGATGCTTCAGATTCTAATCGCGCTTCGTACAATGCCTGATTAGTTTTCTCGAGTTTTTCCAAAGTAGACTGAAGAGTAGCTGTCCTTTTTTTGACTTTATCAGTGAGCAAAACAGCGTTTTCAAAAGACTGATAGGCGGTACTTTGATTGCCTATCCCCATGTCTACTCGCTGAACCAAAACACCATTGATCTTCTTCAACTTTGCGTTCTCAGCCCTAAGAGCGTCTAACTCAGCCTGCGCACTCAACTTGCCATTCAAATTAACAGGCTCTGTGTCAATAGAGTTCAAGGCTGATGATTTAGAGTTCTTGGCCATAAAGTATTTAGTCCGCCATGTAGCCTATCGCAACACAGCTTAAAGTATGATTGATGTGCTTGTCTTTATATTGCTCTCCATAGGAGTTAAACCCAATGAAGTTATTCTGCACGTATATCTTCGAGACCTCATCATCTGAACCGTCTGCCTCTACCTCCATTCGACGATGGATACAGTCGTAGGCTATCACCAATTGAATTTCGCCAATCGATTTTGTTGCTTCGCTTAACATGACTCGCGCATGCTGAGCAATACCCGGTGACTTCATTTTGGTAAGTACTACCCCCACGTCTACTGCACAAAAGAAAGTAAGACTATTATCGTCATTAACTTTCTGAATCGCTCGTATAAAGGTTTGGTCGCCAAATTGCACAGCTAAGGGATTGAGTGCAAATTTTTCTGAACGCAAGTCTTCTCGGCAAAGCCCTGTCACACGACAATATTCTAGAGCTGCCGGCTCAGCATTTAATTCATGCACCGTCCTCTTTAATGGATCTGCACTGGTAATAATTAGTTTTTCCGTTTGACCAATTAGGTGATGGTCGCTCATCACCTTAAACGGTAACGGTGTATTCACAATGATGATAACTGCGGCATTACTATAAAATTCTCCTCGGCAATAGACATGCGTATCATGGAACAACAAGTCATCACCGGCCGACCCACCCACCAATGGTATTTCGCCTAAGGAACTATCAATTGCCTGTAGAATCTCCTCCTGCTTAATCGACAAACCATCGAGTAAGGAAATCGCAAATGAGTGACTTTCAAACGGTGCGATAGAACACTCTTTAACGGTATCTACAAGTTGCCCAATTTTGCCTTTGACTTGATCTACCGAAAACGATGCCAATTCCTTTATCAAACACGTTTTTACCGAAAAACGACTGTTAGGCAAACTAAAGCCTGTAATTGTACCGCTTTGATATCCCAAGGGTGTAATTTCTCCGGCAGTAGTACAGCCGACTACTTGAGTGTCGCCGAATAGGGTTTCTAATTCCAACGATAACGCGGCCAATTCATATTGAGTAGAGCAAAAAAATACCACACAAGCAAGGTCAGCGCCTTGCAGGCCAGCAAATAGCTCTCTTGCCGCGATTTTTGGATCCTTAGATTCAGAAAATGCCTTATTGATTTTTTGCGATGGAGCGGCTCTCAATTGTTCTTCATCTACTAAATTCATAATAATTAATCTCAATAAGATTTATGGGAACATACTCCCATAAGCTGCTGTTGTATGTTGAACGAAATTCAGGATATTGGCAATTCAACTGTAGCCATTTCAAGAATAGCCATTCAATAACCGGGGATGTTCAACAAGCAGTTGGTTTTGCAAGCTCTGAATACTTTTCGCGAGGCTTGTCCCCGGCCGTTTATCGTTTACCGCGACCTCAAGAATAATAGTAGCTGGCGAAGCTGAAAGAAATAACACCCGGTCTGCCACTGAAAGCGCTTCGGCTAGATCATGAGTTACGTAGACTACTGTTGTACCACAATCATCCCAAAGCTCTAGAAAAGATGCCCGCAGAGCCTCAGCCGATGGTGAATCAAGCGATACAAAAGGTTCATCCATCAGCAGCACACCGGGTCTTGGAAGAAAAGCCCTAGCCAAGGATGCTCGTCGTCGCATTCCGCCAGACAATTGGCGAGGGTAGGCATGCAGCTGATCCGCCAAACCGACCTTAGTCAATAAAGATTCAGCACGTTGAAAGCTCGATGGGGTGGAATCGCCTACTAAGCAAACGTTTTCCAACACAGTCCGCCAGGGAAGCAATCTTGGTTCTTGAAACATATACGCAATATTAGGTTTCTCTCCCTTGGTTCGAGGCAAGCTGACTGAGCCGACAAAGTTTTTATCAAGGCCCGCTATAATATTGAGGAGGGTACTTTTGCCAGCACCAGAAGGGCCTACAATAGCCACAATCTCAGTTTCTTTAGCGTTAAAAGCCAACTCACCAATAATTTTATCTTGTGTATAAACTTTCGAGTGAATGTCTACCCTAACCATGACGCCACCTATGCGACCGCCTTTCCAGAGGCTGAACGATTAGTGTTTCAATCAGCAATATACAAATTACAAAAGCAAAGGTATACGCAAAAATTTTAGCAATATCAAAATATTGAAAGAAAACCCCCAACTTGAACCCAACGCCGTTACTACATCCTATTAGCTCAACCACCAGCACAATTTTCCAGATCAACGATAGTCCGTTGCGAACACAACTAAGAATGAATGGGTACAATTGCGGCAATAATACGTTCCAAAAAGTCTTCAAATGAGACATATTAAACACCTTTGCAACCTCCAATAAGCCTCTGTCGATAGCCTTTACCCCGTCTCGAATAGTAATTATCACCATTGGGGTTTTATTCAACACCACCGCTAAAATCGCCACCGAGTCATTAAGGCCAAACCATATATAACAAATAATAATCACCACCAATGCCGGAATATTCAGCGCCAATGTCATAGGCACGTCCAGCAGAAGATTAACCCATTGAAACCAGCCCATAAGAGCGCCAATGATAAAGCCAAAGATCATAGCTATTGCAAAGCTGATAGCGACTCTTTTTAGAGTGACAAGTAAATGATAGACGAGATCTCCATTAGCTATCTCAACCATCAATTGCTCAAGCACCTGCACGGGACTTGGTAGCAACTCAGGTTGTACCAGCTGTACCACAAGCTGCCAAATAATGAAGAGACCTATTAGGACTAATAATCGAGTTAAATTTTCACTGGCTGAACTAACCACCTTGGTCACCTTTAACGCGCCAAAAGATATCCTGCGGAAGAGGGGTCGAAGATTTACTCACATTATCATTAACTCTACTTTTCTCAAGTACCGTGAAAATAGCTGCCATATTTTCGACATCTAACTGACCAAACTCTTGCACTATGCCCGTACGGAACTCATCTCTTAGGACGAGGGAATATTTTTTCTGTTCTGTCTTGAGCAAATATTCGATCGCCGCCCATGCCTCATCAGAATTTTTTAATTGTTGCCCTGCTAGATTGATCGCCGCAAGAAATTTGTCGACTATGTTGCTATTTTGCTTTGCCCACTTCTCCTGAAAGACCCATCCGAGCATCGGGACTTTATCTACCACTCCAAAGGCGCTTAGGATATCTTGACCACTTAATAGTTCTTTATAACGGGATTTGTCAAGAACCGCATTGAAGTGCCAATAGTTTAGTCCGGCGTCTAGTTTTTGACTGTCCAACAAAGCATTCACTAGGGGCGGTGCGACAAACTTAATGGTACTTCGCTTTTCTAGGTCTATATTGAATTTCTTTTTTGCATAAGCAGTAAGTAACAACCAAGACTTCCCTTCTGGACCACCGGCTACTCCGACTTTTTTAGCAAGCAGATCACCTACATTAACAAAGTTTTTTGAAGTCGGGGCAACCACTCCTCCTAACACAGTGGAAAATGGGTAGAACATAAAATGCCGCCCTTTATTACGTTGTTTAGCAACCCATACCCAATCGCTCACGATAAAATCAACCGCATCACCCTGTAGCGCAACCAATAAAGCATTAACCGAGCCCAGAGGAACTACATTTACATTTATGCCGTTTTGTTTATCAAAACCGTTTTTCTTTAGGGTTTCAACCTGCCAATGCACTGAACCGGATACCAGCACTCCTACTCGAACTTTGGGCAACGTCGAATCATTCGAAGTTTGAGCGGACCGATGGTCATCGGCATAAGTTGATATCTGCCATACAATCAATGAAAATATTAGAAGAAGACCTGCGGTGCGCAAAATCATCTTTAGCATCAAATGAATCGCTTTGAATTTTTTGTGTTTCTAAAGATCAGCGGACTACCATTTTGCACCGTTTGCTGGTGCAGGTCAGAATCACTAATTGCTCTGTCTATGATGTCTCGATGACTCGATTTTACGCAAACTGGATCTGCATTGCTCGCGTCTCCTGTCAGAAGAAATGCTTGGCAACGGCAGCCGCCGTAGTCTTCACCTTTCTGAGGACAGCTGCGACAAGGTTCTTGCATCCATGCATCCCCACGGTACTTATTGAATCCCTCTGAGTCATACCAAATTTCCTTTAATGAAACTTGCTTTACGTTTGGGTATTCAATTGGAAGTACTCTGGCAGAATGACATGGCAGAGCTGCTCCATCTGGCGCTACCGAAAGAAAAATTGACCCCCAGCCCCCCATGCATGGCTTTGGAGCCTCTTCGTAGTAATCAGGAATCACAAAGTAAATATCCATATTACTGTTGCTTGACTCACGAAATTCATTAGTTGCTTTCTCCGCTCGCTGTAATTGTTCTTTTGTTGGCATCAGATGATCACGGTTCGCCAAAGCCCAACCATAATACTGTGCGTTCGCCAATTCGACATAGTCAGCGTCCAATTGTTCGGCTAGCGCCAACATCTTGTCTACCTCATCTACATTTTGCCGATGGACGACAAAATTCAACACCATAGGGTAGTTATATTTCTTAACGGCTTTGGCCATTGCTACTTTATGATCAAACGCTTTATTACTCCCTGCTAATATATTATTAAGCTCTGCAGAACTGGCCTGAAAACTAATTTGAATGTGATCTAAACCGGCTTCTTTCAAAGCTTTAACTCTTGCTTCGTCCATGCCAACACCAGACGTAATCAAATTTGTGTAATAACCCAGTTGCCTTGCTTCAGCTACAAGCAGTTCTAAATCTTCGCGAACCAATGGCTCTCCACCGGAAAATCCAAGCTGTGCAGCGCCCATTTCACGGCCTTGCTGTAAAACTGATATCCACTGTTCGGTTGTTAGCTCATTTGACCATTTTGCATAATCTAATGGGTTTGAACAATATGGGCATTGCAAGGGACAGCGATAGGTTAGTTCCGCCAATAGCCACAATGGAGGGCCAATCTTAGCTGAGTTTGATCCAGTTGTTTTCAACTGCTTCCTCCACAAATGCATGTACATCTTGCTCTATAGAATCAGCATTACCAAATTTGGCTCTAAGATCGTTGCTTATGTCGTTAACACTTTTTTGTGAATCGACTAATTGAAGTATTTCTCCGGCTGCAGAATTGAGTTTTATCATTCCCTCGGGGTAAAGCAGAACATAACACTGTTGTAGCTCCTCCCACTGAAATCTAAAGCCATTTGCAAACGATGGAGTTTTATTGAAATCTAACATGAGCAGTTAATCACCCGCGTTTGAGCCATCGAGACTATTGAGATTGCAATTAAAATATGGTGGTTGTCCATGAACATAAGCCATTGTCATGGCATCTAACATAGTCCAAAGAACATCTAGCTTGAACTGCAGTGCCGCCAATACCTGCAGCTGCAATTTTCTTGTACTAAAGTAATCTAAGGTGATTTCGAGCCCGTGTTCTACATCCCTGCGTGCCTCACTCAGTCTATTCTTAAAGTAACTTAGTCCATCAACATCAATCCAAGGATAATATTCAGGCCAACCATCAAGTCTTTGTTGATGGATTTCTGGGGCAAACATTTCAGTTAATGACGAACTTGCTGCTAACTGCCAACTTGATTGGCGCGCGAAATTAACATACGCATCCACTGCAAAACGCACTCCTGGCAACACATGACGCTGATCAATCAACTCTTCGCGCTCTAGACCGCAAGCCTCTCCAAGGCGTAACCAAGCTTCAATTCCACCGCTTGAGTCAGGCCCATGCCCATCATGATCCAATATTCTTTGCACCCACAGCTTACGAACTTGTTGATCTTCACAATTCGCCAAAATCGCCGCATCTTTGAGGGGAATGTTTATTTGATAGTAATATCGATTTGCCACCCAAGCTCTGACTTCATCGTCGCTACAACCGCCGCTATTCATCCGTTGATGAAAAGGATGATGTATATGGTAGAAACAACCTTTCCCTTTTAACTTAGCGGCAAAATCATCCCTACTCCAGGCATCTTGAGACTCATGAACAGGATTATTTTTCATACCGATTCCGTTATAAATCAAGCAAAAACTTGACTACTCTCCTGGGCTCTATTCTCAAACACCAAGCTCATTCCATCATAAGCCACCTCTATCTGAGCATCGTCCAAAATTTTTCTTTCTGGTGAGTCTTCAATCAGAATTGGGTTTGTATTATTAATGTGAATTAGCACTTTGCGAGTACTAGCCGATAATTCAGCCAGCTCTTCAATCATTCCACCTACTCCAGATTGTGGTAAATGCCCCATTTCACTCGCCAGCTTTGTGCCCACGCCAGCGAACACCATTTCATCATCTCGCCAGAATGTTCCATCTACCATCACGCAACTTGCTCGGCGCATATACGATTTAACCAGATCAGAAATTCCTGCAAGCCCCGGCGAATAAAAAACGCTTTGATCTGTTTGCCGATCACGAATGAATATCGCAATATTGTCGCCTACATGAGGGTCATGCCGATGTGGTGAATAGGGCGGAGCTTTGCCCTCTATTGGTACTACAGTAAATTCAAGCCCTTCAATGCTAGGGATAGAAAAAGGTTCTTCATCAGTCTTTAGCGTCTGTAAATCCAAGCCACCGTTCCAACTCTTCAGCACTTCAAAAATTGGAAAACCGTGCGTCAAATCCTCACGCACCATTTCTGTAGCATAAACTGGAATCGGGCAACCTTCGCGCAACATCAACAATCCTGTAGCGTGGTCAATTTGACTATCAACAAGCATGATTGCAGATATTCCGGTACCGCGCATTCCACTTCGAGGGTGCACCCCTGGAAAACTTTCGATTTGCGTACGGATGTCTGGCGATGCGTTTAGTAATACCCAGTTCTCGCCGTCTGAAGATAACGCTATTGAAGACTGGGTTCTAGAATGCGCTTTAATATGCCCATTACGTAAGCCATAGCAGTTTTTACAATTGCAATTCCACTGCGGAAATCCGCCGCCTGCCGCCGACCCTAATACTTGTACTTTCATATATTCTTGTCCTTCAAACACAAAAACGCCCTACATTAAATGTAAGGCGTTTTTCCTATGTCTCAAAAATCTTATCTACGATTAATATATAAATTAATCTCAAACCCAAGACGGAGATTTGTATAACTTGGTTTAGTCCACATAATTATCACCTTATTAGTAATTTTAGTTTTTGGTTGGAACCAATACTTTAACTAAAATTTTTAAGCCGCAACATCCTACTTTAGGCCTAGTTTTTGTCAATTTAGTACTAGATCATTAACCCTTTCATGCCATGCACAAGCTAATTGTTTGATAGCTCAACCACTCTAATTTCCGCGCTGATATTTTTTGAATAGCCGCACAGCGCGGAAACATTTAGACGGTCAGTTTAGAAGAAGCCTAGTGGGTTTGTGCTATAGCTCACCAACAAGTTTTTAGTTTGTTGATAATGGCCAAGTGCCATTTGGTGCGTTTCTCGCCCAATTCCAGATTTTTTGTATCCACCAAATGCGGCATGTGCAGGGTAAGCGTGATAACAGTTAGTCCAGACTCGACCAGCCTGAATATTTCGCCCCATACGAAACGCAAGGTTAATATCCCTGGTCCATACACCCGCTCCTAAACCATATTCTGTGTCGTTTGCAATTCTTAGCGCATCCGCCTCGTCCTTAAAGGTAGTTAATGCCAAGGTTGGGCCAAAAATTTCTTCCTGAAATATACGCATGTCGTTTTTACCAGCAAACAAAGTTGGCTTAACGTAAAAACCACCTGCAAGATTCCCGTCTAGAACATTGCGTTCACCGCCATAAAGCAATTGCGCACCATCTTCTGCTCCAATATCCATATAACTGAGAATTTTATCCATTTGTTCTTTAGATGCCTGAGCACCAACCATAGTATCGGTATCTAAAGGATTTCCTTGAATAATGGTTTTTGATCGTTCAACAATACGCTCTAAAAAATTATCGTAAATTGATTCTTGAACCAAAGCACGTGATGGACAAGTACACACTTCGCCTTGGTTGAAATAGCCCAATAGAAAACCTTCCAAACATTTGTCTACGTAGTCATCCTCTTGCTCAAGAACATCCTCGAAATAAATATTAGGCGACTTACCACCTAGCTCAATGGTAGATGGAATTAGGTTGTCTGCCGCACATTTAAGAATATAACTACCAACAGCAGTCGACCCAGTAAATGCAATTTTGGCAACTCGTTTGCTAGTCGCAAGCGCATCGCCCGCCTCCTCACCAAAGCCATTAACAACATTAACCACACCGGCAGGAATAAGATCAGCAATCAATTCAAGCAATAACAAAATACTAGCTGGTGTTTGTTCCGCAGGCTTCATAACCACACAATTACCTGCGGCTAACGCAGGGCCAAGCTTCCAGGCGGCCATCAAGATAGGAAAATTCCACGGAATGATCTGCCCTACTACACCTAGAGGCTCATGAAAATGATAAGAGACTGTTGTTTCATCGATGTCCGCAGCAGTACCTTCCTGAGAGCGCAGGCAACCTGCGAAATATCGAAAATGATCTACTACTAAAGGAATATCCGCATTCAAGGTTTCCCGCACGCCCTTACCATTATCCCAGGTTTCGGCAACCGCAAGCATTTCCAAATTTTGCTCGATTCGGTCTGCTATACGAAGTAACATGTTTGACCGCTCTTGGACCGATGTCTTTCCCCACGCCGGAGCCGCCGCATGAGCAGCGTCTAACGCTAGATTAATGTCAGCAGCCGAAGATCTTGGTATTTCACAGAAAACCTCGCCCGTAACTGGTGACACATTCTCAAAATATCTTCCTTCAACGGGTGCCACCCATTCGCCACCAATAAAATTGTCATACTTTTTCTTAAACGAAACAACAGAACCGTCATTTCCTGGTTGCTCATATATCATTTTGATTGCCTCATACTGTTTGGTTTATAGATAATTGCTCCCGAGACGGCAGCTGTTGATTGATGTTAACAAAATAGAGAGAGCCTCAGATAGACTACTTTAGACGACAGGCTCGTACGACTTTAGTACAAGATAGACGTAGTAAATCATCACTCAAATATCAAACGACCAGACTCATGTCTGGCCGTTCGAAAAATCTAAAAGCTCATAGATCACTAGTGATTAAGCAGCTATGAACTAAGCCCACGTGACTAGAAGTCCATAACTAAACCAACTGTCACAGTATCCGTTTCTTCATTTGTAAGGTTAATTTCACTTTGTGTGAATTCAGATACCACTAAGAAAGTGTCATTAATTCGACGATGCCAAGCTATAGTTCGTGATTCATTCTCAACAACTAAGCTGCGATTGGCTGACTCAAGTTCACTTTTACCAGCGGATACTAAGAAGGTATTTTTGCCAGCTGTATAACTTGCCTGCGCAATTAAACCGGAAGAATCTACTTCGTCACCATCAGCGTAAATAAAGCCGTTTAGACCTAAGCCTTCGCCATCTGCTGGGCCAAGCAACAATCCTAGGCCTTCGCCATCATAGCCAGACACATGGACATTAAACCCGCCTCCACTATATTTGAAACCAGCTGAGACACCTGAAGAGCTTACATCAATAATGTTTTTAGATTTTTGATTGAGAACACTTACCCAACCAGTAAAGGGCCCTTGCGCGTAGCTTAATTCAGCCTCTATACGCGGCACACTTTCTTCGCCACGGTTGCCATCGTTGACCAGCAATGAAGTATCTGTGGGATCTACAAGCGCCGCTGTTAACTTGAAGCCACTAAAGTCCGGCGACGTATATTTAATTTGTGCTGTAGGCAACGGATATGTGAAGCCTGTACCAATATTACCAAACGAAACTCCTGTTCCATCAACTAAGCCTAAGGCGTCAGTGGTATAACCAAAACCCTTTAAGTTCAGGTCGCTGAAAATATTGGTGGCGTTGAAAACCGTAAAATCACTACCAACCAAAACCGTACCCCAATCACCGGCGACGGTTCCATAGAATTGTCTAGTATCAACAGTGCGATCCGTAAGCACATCATTACTGTCATTAATGGAGACCCAGAATGAAGCTCGTCCTCCAAAGGTCAAATCACCAATTTTTTTTGAAAAAGTTGTGCCTGAAAAGTTAGGTAATACTCCCGATCTCACGTGCGCCTGACTGCGATCTGCTACATCAGAGCTAACATCGGTAAATGCCACGAAGGCATTAAACGAACCATCGACGGAAACTGTCGTGTCGTCTTTGTCGTAAATAGTCACCGCTGAGTATGCGGGTAAGGCAAACGCCGTCAATAAGGCGGTTGTCGCAAGTGTAAAATTTTTCATCTGTCATTCCTCCACTTTTAAAGTGTCTCAATTTGTTATTTTCAATATCTAAGAATTGTGTTCGCCCTGCCTTAACAACGGATACTGGTAATCAATTTCATCTATGGCTAGACCTTGGTCATCCTAGACCTCTTGAGAAAATTACCAATTCTCAATTGTTCCTGATTTACTAGCTCTTTAAGCCAACCACAACCAGCTCCAAAGACGTAGAGCCAAAGGCCTAAGCATTAAGTATCAAACACAACAAAAAGAATCATTCTTTACTCCTCATCCATACTTAACGATTTCCTTGTAGAGCCCATCATCGCCTATTCCAAAGCTTTCGGGGATCAACACAGAGTTGCAAATTGCGCAGGCAGAACGATGACTTTGTTGTTTGCTAAGTGAAATAGCTTTCCTAGAAATCCCTATATAGAGCTAGACCCGGCGTCCTTCAGGGTACTGACAAGTTAACTCGAGATAATTCATAATCTCTCGATGAACATTTATAAACGACATAGATTTCCTCCTGAGATTATCAGTTATGCGGCTTGGTTGTACTACCTGTTCAATTTAAGCCATCGCCGGAGTACCGGACCAATCGTCGAAGATCTACTTGCTGAAAGGGGTGTAACGGTGAGCTACAAATCGATTCGATAATGGTGCATAAAGTTTGGGGGAAAATATTCTCGTCGTTTAAAGTGCTGGCAGCTTAACTATTTTGACTCACAAATTGAAAGGCCGATACCATTAAGCAATCGCTTGTCGGTAGCTTATGATCTGTCCAAATTTTTATCA
>Ga0316189_10002541_pt1 | contig 17838 bp, 16 predicted proteins | sample LowCovwburrow_MG_FD_204930 | JGI IMG/M metagenome (GOLD analysis project Ga0316189, IMG submission 204930) | Coastal sediment microbial communities from Maine, United States - Lowes Cove worm burrow | ecosystem: Environmental > Aquatic > Marine > Coastal > Sediment | place: USA: Maine...
GCCGCCCGCAATGAGCCCAGGACAGCTGCCCCATCGATTGCTCCTGGAAGTAAAAGGCCAGGTCGCTGCCATCGGACTTGATTAGCTCGACCTGCCAGTCAGCCCCTTCTTCAAGCGAAAAACGCTGTAAGCGGCTCCAGCAGCCACGATCGAGCACGGATTCCAGTTTGGCGTCACGGCCGTTGCTGATGATCGTGCCATCGCCGGGAATGGTTCTTACCAGGTGGTGGAACTGGGTTTGAATGGCTTTCAGATCCTCGTAGATATCCGCATGGTCGAACTCCAGGTTGTTGAGGATAGCGATGCCGGGGCGGTAATGGACGAACTTCGCCCGTTTGTCGAAAAAGGCCGTGTCGTATTCGTCCGCCTCGACCACGAAGAAATGGTCCCCGTCACGGGCCGAGTGGCCAAAGTTTTCCGGCACGCCACCGATCAGGAAGCCGGGCTTCTCTCCGGCGGCCTCAAGAATCCAGGCCACCATGCTGGCCGTCGTGGTCTTGCCGTGTGTGCCAGCCACCGCGATGACGGACTTGCCCCGCAGGTAGTTTTCGCCCAGCCAACGCGGGCCGGAAGTGTAGTTGATGCCCTGGTTGAGGATGTATTCGACCGCAGGATTGCCACGACTGAGAGCGTTTCCAATAATGACCAGGTCGGGTTCAGGGTCGAAGTGTTCCGGAGAGTAGCCTTCAAATAATTCAATCCCTTCCGCTTTCAGCTGGGTGCTCATGGGTGGGTAAGTATGCTGGTCCGAACCAGATACGCGATGCCCGGCGCGTTTGGCGAGCAGTGCCACGCCCCCCATGAACGTGCCGCAGGCACCCAGAATGTGAATATGCATATCGTTTCTATCCAAATACGGCTTTCAGAAGCACGAAATTCGCTCCGAAGATCAACACGGCCAAGAGTACCCCAATGCCCATCTTGAAGGACAGCGCTTGCCGGTAAATATGTGCATCAACGACCAGGCTCCAGCCAAACAACCCGAGATAAATCAGGGCGAGGTCCGGTTGTGACCTTGTGGGGTCGACCCGGGTAAGGATGGCGAGTGAAAGCAAGCCGAATATAAAACCGGTTCCTGCCAACGCGATCAGCGTTTGAGGCAAGCGCGATGAGAAATTACGAACATTCAATAGAATGGCAATGACCATAAATTGCACACCCACGGCCAGTAAAGTGCGCGAGGCGCCATCGGTATCACCGAGTATGCGGTCGGCAAAAAAGCCCTGGGCGATGTAGGCGAAAGACATGGCTATCGCCAAAGGCCAGCCGGACGGCATATCCTGGGGGCCTGACCGCAGACGCAGCATGCCCAGTAGATTCAATATCATCTGGCCCGTCACGGGACCCTCGTACCCACAACTGTTCCCGTCAGGATGTTGAGCCCATCTGCAGGACACCCTTCAGACGCTGAAACACCTCATCAATGCTGCCGTCGCCCAACACGCGGGACAGCAGACCTTTGTGTGCGTAATAATCGACCACCGGTGCAGTCTGTTCCGAATAGACTTTCATCCGGTTCCGAACGACGTCTTCGGTGTCATCGCTGCGGCCCTCTTCTGCGGCACGCTTGGCGATACGGGCGATGACCATCTCGACGTCGATATCGATTTGCAGCGCCTCATCCACCGGCTGCTTAAGCCTCTCGAGCACGACATCCAGTGCGCGTGCCTGGGCCAGGTTGCGGGGATAGCCGTCCAGAATGAAACCGGCCTCTGCGTCCGTCTGTGACAGGCGTTCTTCGATCAGGCCCAGCATGATGTCGTCGGAAACCAGCTCACCCCGGTCCATCACGGCCTTGGCCTGCATTCCCAGTTCGCTGCCTGATTTGGCAGCGGAGCGCAGCAATTCACCGGTAGAAATGTGAGGCAAGTTCAGTTCTTCCACCAACAGCGCAGCTTGAGTTCCTTTTCCTGAACCGGGCGCGCCCAGCAATACGATTCGCATAAGAGGCTATCCGTCAATTAGAATAAGTGGCTAACGCTAACCGCTCGTAATCTCCAAGTCAATGCGACTTTTCACTGCTCAGAAGGGAGCCCGTTACTAATGAAGAAAAATATTCTCTATGCCCAATCAGGTGGCGTAACGCCGGTCATTAACGCCACTGCCTGCGGCGTGATCGAAACCGCCCGTGAGAACAAGGACAAAATTGGCAAGGTCTACGCAGGCAAGGACGGTATTATCGGTATCTTGCGTGAAGAGCTGATCGACACAAGCCGCGAAAACAAGACAGCGATCGCCGGCTTGAGGCACACGCCGGGTGGCGGCTTCGGTTCCTGCCGTTACAAGCTTAAAGGCATCGAGGAAAACCGGCGAGAATACGAACGATTGATCGAAGTTTTCCGTGCTCATGATATTGGCTATTTCCTCTACAACGGTGGCGGGGACTCATCCGACACCGCACACAAAGTCTCCCAGATCGGAAAAAAAATGGGTTTTCCCGTGCAGTGCATCGGCGTACCCAAGACCATCGACAACGATTTGCCTGTGACAGACAACTGCCCGGGCTTTGGCTCCGTAGCCAAGTACGTAGCCGTTTCCATCCTGGAGGCAAGCCTCGATGTTGAATCCATGGCTTCGAGCTCAACCAAGGTGTTTGTCCTTGAAGTCATGGGCCGCCATGCCGGGTGGATTGCCGCTGCGGCCGGCCTGGCAGGAACAGAAGAAGGCGATCCGCCGCATATCATCCTGTTCCCGGAAGTCCCGTTCAAACAACGCGAGTTCCTGAAAAAAGTGAAGTACGCGGTAGAGAACTACGGATACTGCACCATCGCGGTCTCAGAGGGCGTGCGGGATACCAGGGGTAAGTTCCTGGCTGATGCGGGCACGCGTGACGCCTTCGGACACGCACAACTGGGTGGCGTTGCACCGGTTGTGGCCAACCTGGTGCGTGAGAAGCTGGGTTACAAGTATCACTGGGCGGTATCGGATTACTTGCAGCGCTCTGCGCGCCATGTTGCGTCCAGGACCGACGTGGAACAGGCCTACGCGGTGGGAGAAGCGGCTGTAAAACTGGCCCTGGAGGGTAAGAGCGGCGTTATGCCCACCATCAAGCGTGTATCCAACAACCCCTACCGCTGGGAGATCGGCGAGACGTCGCTGGGGCGCGTCGCCAATCGCGAGAAGATGCTGCCCAAGAGTTATATTTCTGCAGACGGATTCGGGATCACGCCGGCTGCGCGCCGCTACCTGTCCCCCCTGATCCAGGGTGAAGACTACCCGCCTTACGGCCCTGATGGCCTGCCGAAATACGTTCGGATGAAGAAGGTCCTGGCGAAAAAGAAGCTGCCGGATTTTGAAGTCTGATCCAGACAACTAAAGCCTGAATAAAGAAAACCCCGCATCAGGCGGGGTTTTCTTTATCTGTCAAAAGGGTGTTGCTTAACCCATCAATATACCGCCGTACTGAACGAAGAACGGTGCAAACACCAGGCTCAGAATGGCAGACAGCTTGATCAGGATATTCAGGGAAGGACCGGAAGTATCTTTCAGCGGGTCACCGACCGTATCGCCGACGACTGCAGCCTTGTGTACTTCAGAGCCCTTGCCCCCAAGGTTACCTGCTTCGATGTACTTTTTGGCATTGTCCCAGGCGCCGCCGCTGTTGGAAGAGGCGATGGCGAGAACGCCGCCGGTAACCAGTGAGCCAACCAGCACGCCGGCAACCGAAGAAACTCCGAAAAGGAACCCGGCCACGAGCGGTGTTCCCATGATCAGGACACCCGGTGCAATCATTTCACGCAGGGCAGCCTTGGTGGAGATGGCGACGCACTGCGCGTAATCAGGCTCACCGGTGCCTTCCATGATGCCAGGGATGGTTTTGAACTGGTGACGGACTTCTTCGATCATGGCGAAAGCCGCTTTACCCACTGATTTCATCGTCATCGCGGTAAACAGGAAGGGCAGCACCGCTCCGATAAACACGCTGGTGTAGACAATCGGATCCAGCAGGCTCAGGGAAACAGGCTCGCCCAGCAACTTCTCGGAAGCCGTGATAAATGCAGCGAACAGGGCCAGGGAAGTCAGGATGGCTGCACCAATGGCAAAACCCTTGCCGATAGCGGCTGTCGTATTTCCCGCGGAATCGAGGATATCCGTGCGGCGACGGACTTCTTTGTCCAGTCCAACCATTTCCGCAATACCGCCGGCATTGTCTGCAACCGGGCCGTAGGCATCAATGGTCAACGCGATGACCAGCGTGCCGAGCATGCCCAGCGATGCGATGGCCACGCCATACATGCCGGCCAGTCCCCAGGAAACGAAAATACTGATTGCAATACACACGTAGGGCAGAACCGTACTCTTATAGCCAAGCGCCAAACCATAGATGATGTTGGTGGCAACACCGGTTTCGCAGGATTTGGCCACTTCCTTGACGGGACCGTATTTTTCCGAGGTGTAGTAACCCGTCAGCAGTCCTACCGCCAAACCGGCAACCAGGCCGGACAGGAAGCACCAGTAGACGCCCATGGATGTATAGCTTGCGCCACCCAGTTCGAAAGTCGCCGGAATAAGCATCCTGGTGACGAAAAACATCACGATGGCCATCAGTACGCTGGAGATGACCAACAACTTCATCAATGCGGGTGCCACATCGTCCTCTGTCTTGACGCCGACCAGCAGTTTCGTGACCAGGCTGACAGGAATACCCATCGCGCTGATCAGGATCGGGTACAACAGGGCGTCAGGATTGCCGGCGAACGCGATGGCTGAAATAACCATGGCGGCGCAGGTGCTCTCGGCGCAGGAGCCGAACAGATCGGCGCCCATACCCGCCACGTCGCCAACGTTGTCGCCGACGTTGTCTGCGATAACGGCAGGGTTGCGGGGGTCATCTTCAGGGATGCCTTTTTCCACCTTACCCACCAGGTCAGCGCCTACGTCTGCCGCCTTGGTGAAAATGCCGCCGCCCACACGGGCAAACAGGGCGATGGTGGATCCACCGAGACCAAAGCCGGCGATGACTTCCATCAGGATGTGGTTGTTTTCAGTACCGAGATCAGCCAGCAGAAATTTCATTACAACATAGATAATGATCATTCCAAGGGTGGCCAGACCCACCAGCGCAAAGCCCATCACGGCACCGGAGTTAATGGCGACATCAAATGCGTGTGAAATGTCTTTCTTGGCTGAAACCGTGGTGCGTGCGTTGCCCTGCGTTGCGACCTTCATGCCAATGTAACCTGAGGCAATGGAGATGGCGCCGCCAAACAGGAAGGCGATGGCGGTGTAGATGCCTTCACGTATGTCCGGCGTGTGAGAATCATCGATCAGGACGATGATGATCGCGGCAAAACAGACCATGAAGATGGCGAGGAATTTATATTCCTGGCGCAGAAAGGCCATGGCGCCATCGGCAATTGCGCCATGGATGAATCTAAGGCGTTTGGCATCTTTTTCTTCCAGGCCCATATCCAGCGGTACGCTGATCACCTTCTTCATGTAAAAGAAGGCAATGGCCAGGCCCAGAAGAGACAGGGCCGTGGTGGTATAAATGGTTATTCCCGACATTGATTTTGCACTCCCAAAATTGGCATTTTTTTTAAATCGCGCGAACTTTACCACAAACCACTGGTGGCTTGGTTAGCAAGGGCAACAAAAATGTCCTAAATCAACCGATTAACGGGGTCGCCAATCTTATGCGCGCTTTCTGGCGGGTGATCGTAATTGCAACGCCTCGGTCAGCAACGACACCAGTTCAGGGTAGGTATTTCGGTCCAGCAGGTTCAGGGCCTTGTGCCCGGAAAGCTCCTTGACGAGTTTCACCGCGGCAGTGGTATTGGCGGCGGGCCCTGTCACCAGGTCGGCTTGCATGCGGTCGCCATAGGCGGTTTGTACGCCCAGGACCGAGTAGGGGTCTGATGCACACAGCACGGTAAATTTCGTGAGGTCACGAAGGTATTCGACCACGGCCCCACCATTGTAGGGCTCCAGTGGTGATGCACCGGCTTCGGCTACCAGCACCTCGGCATCAGTGGCGGCAACCCTGGAAAGCATCAACTCAAGGGCCTCTTTGAATACCGGCTCCGGGCAAACGGTGGATGGAAGGCCGGCATCGACAAAATCGAAGACCTCGCGCGCGCCGGCGTCGCGGAATTTCAGGATATCGCGGTAACGGGCTGCTCCGGTGAGCTTGGCGCCGACTACATCTATGCCCAGGTAAGTGAGAGCGCGGATAATGACCTGGCCGGCACTGGTCTTGCCCGCTGACATTGAAGTTCCGATCAGCAGGATCACCGGAATGTCGAGCCTGCGCGGCTGCGCCGGGACCACGAAATTCTTCATTCCAAGCTTCTTCCCCCTGCGCGTGGCGTGTCCCAGGTACTCAAGCCGCATCAGGTCGGGCAACATGGGTGATATCGATGTGGCGCGTCCCAGCAGCCCGGCGCTGGTCAGTGCGTCAAGCTCCCGGTTTGCCGTGGTCCTGCGCCAGTCGCCAACACCTTCCAGCGTTGCGGCGCGTTCCCCCAGTGCACCGACAAGCAGGTCACCCCGAACGAGGTCTGCCATTCGGCCGGTTTTAGTCTCGCACTCCCACAGCCGGTTACGTTTTCCTGTCGCGCGCCCGATTACGAAGTCCCCTGTCTCCCATGCCGACCGGTCAAGCTTCACGGTTTTGAATGGAACGGTTGCAAGGTCGGAACAGCGGGTAACGGAGGTGAAAAAGTAGTGTGATTTCATGAGGGCTCGCCAACCGGCTCCAGTGCGGGAGCCATCAAAAGGAGGGTAAGTAACGCAGCATGCTCAATCGTGCGGTCCAGGCAGAGATGCTCATGGCGGGCATGCGCGCCGTCGCCCACTGCTCCCAGGCCGTCCAGGGTGGCCGTGTAGAGGCTGGTGAAATTACCGTCCGAACCACCTCCGGCGAGAGCCTCTTCCAGTTCCAGTCCCAACTCGCCCCCCAGCCGGCATGCCAGCCGCCATAATTGCCGGTTTGCTGGCGTGCGTTCCATCGCGGGACGGCCAAAACCGCCTTCGATCTTCAGCGACGTGCCTTCGATGGCGGGTTCCATCTCGAGGATGGCGCGCTCCACATACTCGCCGTCAGCCTTTGTCGCCACTCTTACATCAACCACAGCCTGGCTCTCCGGCGCCACCACGTTGGGTCTCAGCCCGCCGTCGATCGTGCCAACGTTGACCGTGATGCCCTTGTCAAAGTCGTTCAGCGCGAACAGGGTCTGGATCACATGGGACAGTTCAAGAATGGCGCTGGCCCCGGCGCCCGGATCGAGACCTGCATGGGCGGCTTCGCCGGTAACGGTCACCGTGTAGCGGCCGATTCCCTTACGGGCTGTTTTGAGGCGCCCGGCTTTTCCGAGGGAGGGCTCGAGGACGAAAACCCGGTTCATCAGGGGGGCCAGTGCCTCAATATAACGACGGCTTTCCCGGCTCCCGATTTCTTCGTCGGAGTTCAGGAATACATGCGGAGTAACGGCCGGTGCGAGCTTGAAATGCTGCAGGGCCCCCAGCGCCATCAACGCCTGGGCAACGCCCCCTTTCATGTCGTAGACACCCGGACCCCGAACGACATCGCCATCATGCTCGAACGGCATGCCCTGCAGTGTGCCCAAGGGCCAGACGGTATCGTAATGACCCAGCAGCAGCTGGGCATCGCGGCCGGGATGCCTGGTGACCGGGCGGGCGTGCAACATCCCGCCACTGCTGCGCCCCGGAATACGCCTGACGGTGTAATTCAGTTGCTCAAAACCCGTGGCAATAATTTCCCTGATCTCGATCTGTGAAGCGGGATCATCCGACGGAGATTCAGCCTCTGTCATATGACGCAGCAGCTCAATCATGTTTCCGCGCTCACTCTGCAGGTGGCTGAGCACATCCCTGGCTGCCGGAAATGTGTTAGCGCCAGGTCTGGTCATTTCTTCATACCGGACGGAAATGGAAAGGACAGGCTGTCCTGAATGACGGCGAAGCGTCCTGGGTGCAGATAGGCCATTAACGGCGCGTCGTGAACCAGGCCCTGGTCATCCCGTTCATCCATACGCTCCGAGTCTTCAGCCACGCGAGCGGCAATAATGCGTCCGACGATCAGGCTGTTGACGCCGAAGCCGTCGACCATCCGGTCAAGTTCGCATTCAAAGTAAAGGTACCCGCCATTGACCAATACGCCATCGACTTTCCGGGCCGGGAACACGGGCAATGCAGAAAGGGCCGGCTTGTCGCCGTCATCGAAACGGGGTGATGCGGCCAGGCTGGTTAGCACGAGCTGGTCCGGGCGCGGATAGGAAACGGTGAAAACGCCTTCGCGGCGAATGTTCGAATAGGTGCGGTGACGCGGGGTGCAGACGAACCCAAAATAGTTTTCCCAGCCCATTGGCATGGCCATGTGCTTGGGGGCAAGGTCGTGGCCACCGTCTGCTTCCCGGGTTCCGATAAGAACCAGGGGCGCGACCCAGAAGAATCGATCCCAGACGGGCTGGCTGACGTCCAGTTCGACCAGTTGCTGTTCCATCGAGGGGCTTTGCATGGGCTTCACCTCCTGCCGAACGGCGCTGCCAATAACCCACCCTCCAAGTTACTACCATGGAATTCCAGTTGCCATGATCTGGAGCATGAACCAATTTTCCGCCGTTCTTCGCGTCCTTTCCGGTAAAATCCGTTGACTGAACATCTTCTTCAATGGCTGGTCTATGTAGCGCCGGCCCTGCAGGCTGTAAATAAGAAACAAACGAATGAAACGAATAGTAAACTTCTGGATGGCCACCATCGCTGGCCTGTTGATATCGCCGCTGACATGGGCTATCGAGTTTGACCAGGTACGCAGCTTTGAAGACGTCTTCCTTCTGAGTGGCTCCGCACCGGCTCGCAACCAGATCGAGATACGCTGGGAAATCGCACAAGGCTATTACCTCTATAACAACAAGTTTTTGCGGTTTACCTCCGCCACCGAGGGCGTGGTGCTCGGCGAGCCGGAAGTGCCCCGGGGTAAAATCAGTTTTGACGAGTTACTCGGTGAGGACGTTGAGAAGTACCACGGTGAATTAACTGTACTGCTGCCCCTGGAGTCCGTACCGGCCGGCCTCGAAGCGGTGCAGCTTAAGGTCCGCTCCCAGGGCTGCCTTGAAAACGAGCTGTGTTACCCGCCGACGGAGCAATTGCTGGTATTGAGCCTGCCGCGGGAGTCGAGCCTGGGTAATCCACTGTCCGGGCTGGCAGAAAATCCACTGTCCGGGTTGGGTCAGCAAGAACGGCCCGCGCTGCAGCCGGAAGAAGCATTTGTCTACGAGTCAATTGGCTACAGTGCTGATACCGCACTGGTGCGCTTCACCGCACAACCGGGTTATTACCTGTACAAGGACAAGTTTGAGTTCCGGTTGACCGGGGATTCGGGTTTCGTGATCCGCGAGGTTGAGCTGCCGGAAGGTGTGATCAAGGACGATCCCGAATTTGGGCCGGTTCCGGTTTACTATGGCCAGATCGAAGTGCCCGTCCGCTTCAACCGGCCTGCCGGCGATGCCGTGGATATCGGGCTCGAGGCGAAATTCCAGGGCTGCCGGGATGGAGATATCTGTTATCCGCCGATGTCCCGTTCGGCGGTGTTCCAGATGCCGGCAGCCGAATCCGCAATCGGTCGTCCGTCGGAACCGCAGCCACGCGCTTCAGAGACGGAGCTTTCATCCAACGCGCCGGTTTCTGAACAGGACAAACTGGCGCGCCTGCTGACCAGCAACCCGTGGGAAGCCATTGGCTGGTTCTTCGTTGCCGGCCTCTTGCTGGCCTTCACGCCCTGCGTATTTCCAATGGTGCCCATCCTGTCCGGCATTATCGTCGGGCAGGGCGAGAGCCTGACTACCCTGCGGGCCTTGTGGCTTTCCCTGGTCTATGTGCTTGCGATGGCGGTTACCTATACCGTCGCAGGCGTTCTTGCCGGGCTGTTCGGCGAAAATCTGCAGGCCATGTTCCAAAATCCATGGATCATCAGTGGCTTTGTATTGATTTTCATCCTGTTGGCGCTGTCCATGTTCGGTTTTTACGAATTGCAATTACCGGGCCGGTTGCAAACACGCATCGCAGAAGCCAGCAACCAGCAAAAAGGCGGCCAGTTATGGGGCGTTGCGGTGATGGGATTTCTATCAGCGCTGATTGTCGGTCCGTGTGTGGCTCCGCCGCTGATGGCCGCACTGATTGTCATTGGTTCCACGGGCGATGCTGTGCTCGGCGGCGCGGCCCTGTTCTCAATGGCGATGGGTATGGGGGCACCGCTGATCGTATTTGGGGTCTCCGCTGGAAAACTGGTGCCAAAAGCAGGTGCCTGGATGAATGCGATCAAGGCGGTTTTTGGGGTTGGCTTGCTGGCTCTGGCCATTTGGATGCTGGAGAGGATTCTGCCGGGGTCGGTCATCATGTTGCTGTGGGGCGCGCTTGCGATCTCCTGTGGTATCTACATGGGAGCGCTGGACCGTCTCGATTCGACGGTATCAGGCTGGAAGAGGCTCTGGAAATCCATGGGTCTGGTTTTACTGGTGCTCGGGGCTACTGAAATAGTTGGCGCGGCGGCAGGCGGGGACTACTGGTTGCGGCCGTTGGAAAGCCTTCGAATGGGCAGCAGCGAGTCATCGGCGCAGAAGCACGTTGAGTTTCAGCGGGTCAAATCCTTACAGGAGTTGAAACAAGCCGTTTCCCTTGCCAGTGCGAATGATGAGGTCACCATGCTCGATTTCTACGCTGACTGGTGCGTGGAATGTATTCGGATGGAGCGCAATACTTTTCCTGACGAATCGGTGAGCGGGGTATTGCAGCGGTTCCGCTTGCTGCAGGCGGACGTCACGGACGATGACGAGACCGATCAGGAACTGAGGAAGTCTTTCGGCATCATTGGGCCGCCGGCAATCCTCTTTTTTGACCGGGAAGGAGTGGAAATGCCGGCCTACCGCCTGGTTGGATACTTCGAGCCGGAGGAATTCTCGGCTCACCTGAACAAGGTGTTGACTGCGCAGTGACCAGGAATGTCCTGCTCATTGCATTGGTCGCCCTGGTGGCTGCCAGTGCCGGGTATTTCCTGGCACGCGCCATCAGTCCTGCCGCGCCCATTACACCCGCTATCAGTCCGGCAGGGATCGAGAGTGCACCGGCACCGCGCATTGATGATCTGCTGGGTCAGCGCCGGCCCGATTTTTCGTTGACCGATACGGCGGGCAAAACGGTCAGCGCCAGTGATTTCGACGGCCAGGTCTGGCTGCTCAATTTCTGGGCAAGCTGGTGTAAACCCTGCGTGGAAGAAATGCCGATGCTGTCGCAGCTGCAACAGGACTATGCCGACATGGGCCTCAGCGTTATTGGGATCGCGCTGGATGATCCGGACCGGGCCAGCGAGTTTGTGGCTGCTATGGATATCGATTACCCGGTGCTGGTAGGTAAGACCGACGTCGTGCTGACAGGACGCCGTTACGGTAACACAACCGGTATGCTGCCCTTCAGCGTTTTGGTGGATGCAACCGGCATCATACGCTGGAGCCACCTGGGCGCGGTCAGCCGCGAAGCACTGGTGCAGCAATTGAGTAACTTCGATTAACTTGCGGCGATTTGTTCCCATTTGTGGACAAATTGTCGATAATGGTTCAGAATTTCATTCCCTCAACAAGGTCTATTCCCATGGCTAACATACTTGTCCTCAACGGCCCCAATCTGAACCTGCTTGGCAGCAGGGAGCCCGGACAATACGGACATCGTACCCTGGAAGAAATCATGGAAGAGGTCACCCGTTTTGCGGGCGCCTGTGGCTATGAATTACAGCACGTGCAGGAAAACAGCGAAGGCGTGCTGGTCGATGCCGTTCAAAAGGCGGCTAATGACGGCATCGATTACATTATCTTTAATCCCGCGGCTTATACACACACCAGCGTGGCGCTCAGGGATGCACTGCTGGCTGTTCGGATTCCATTTATCGAGGTACATCTGTCGGCCATTGCGGCCCGCGAGCCATTCCGCCAGATTTCATACTTCTCAGACATCGCCATGGGCGTCATCAGCGGCTTCCACGGTGAGAGTTACATGCTGGCTTTGCAGGCCATTATTAATCTCCAAGACCCAAAATAAATAGACGCCGGGCCCAGGCTACGGCTGGAGTATATCGAGTGGATATCAGAAAAATTAAGAAGTTAATAGAGTTGCTGGAAGATTCCAGCCTTACTGAAATTGAGATTGTAGAGGGCGAGGAGTCGGTTCGCCTGAGCAGAGGTGGAATGGCTGCACCGGTGATGCATCATGGGATCAGTCCGCAGGTTCAGGCAGCCGCCTGGTCGGCACCCGCCGCCCCCGCCGCAACTGGCGCTGTCCCTGCCAACGCGGCTCCGGCCGGACCAGCCGCCGAGGAAGAGCCTGCGGTACCGGAAGGCGAACTTGTGCGCGCACCCATGGTAGGCACTTTCTATGCGGCCTCCACGCCGGAAGATGAACCCTTTGTATCGCTGGGGCAACAGGTGACCGAAGGCGAGACCATGTGCATCATCGAGGCAATGAAAATGTTCAACCAGATCGAAGCCGAAACCTCGGGCACCGTAGTAGCCGTGCTGGCTGAGAATGGACAACCGGTTGAGTTCGATCAGCCGTTGTTCGTCATCCGATAAGTGACCTGACATGGCTGTTCTGGAAAAAATTGTTATTGCCAACCGTGGTGAGATTGCACTTCGGATTTTGCGAGCCTGCCATGCGATGGGCATCAAAACGGTCGCCTTGCATTCAACCGTAGACCGCAACCTCAAGCATGTTGCGATGGCGGATGAGTCGGTCTGCATCGGTCCTGCTCCTGCCAATGAAAGCTATCTCAATGTGCCCGCCATCATTGCTGCTACTGAAGTCACTGATGCAGTTGCAATCCACCCGGGCTATGGCTTCCTGGCTGAAAATGCCGATTTTGCGGAGCGGGTGGAAGAAAGCGGCTTCATTTTCATTGGCCCGAGGCCAGAAACCATCCGCTTGATGGGCGATAAAGTTTCCGCCATCAAGGCAATGAAAGAAGCCGGGGTGCCCTGCGTTCCGGGCTCCGGAGGACCATTGACGGACGACCTGCAGGAATGTTTGAGCATCGCGCGGGAAGTAGGCTACCCGGTCATCATCAAGGCCGCCGCAGGCGGTGGTGGCCGCGGGATGAGGGTAGTCAACACCGAGGCCCACTTGCACAACGCACTGCAGTTGACGCGCCAGGAGGCCGGCAGTGCCTTTGGTGATCCCACCGTGTACCTGGAGAAATATCTCGAAAACCCGCGCCATATTGAAGTTCAGGTGATTGCGGATCAGCACGGTAACGCTATCCACCTGGGTGAGCGTGATTGCTCCAGCCAGCGCCGCCATCAGAAAGTAATCGAGGAAGCTCCGGCGCCGGGAATCACCCCGCAACAACGTGAGGAGATTGGGGCGGTTTGTGTCGAGGCGTGCAAGCGCATCGGTTACCGGGGTGCCGGCACCTTCGAGTTCCTGTACGACCACGGCCGGTTTTATTTCATCGAAATGAACACTCGGATACAGGTTGAACACCCGGTGACTGAGCGTATCACCGGTGTCGACCTGGTGCGGGAGCAGATTCTCGTGGCCGCCGGCGACCGTCTCTCACACCGGCAGGAAGACATCAGCATTCGTGGCCACGCCATTGAGTGCCGGATCAATGCCGAGGACCCAATCACTTTCATGCCCTCGCCAGGATTGGTCGAAGGATTCCATGCCCCCGGCGGGCCGGGAATCCGCACAGAGTCTCATATCTACGATGGCTATCGCGTGCCACCCAACTATGATTCCATGATCGGCAAGATCATCGCTCACGGCGAAGACCGCGAAATGGCGATTGCGCGTATGCGGGTCGCACTTGATGAGATGGTTCTCAACGGCATCAAGACCAACGTGCCTTTGCACAAGTGGTTCCTCTGGGACCGCGGCTTTTTGAAGGGCGGTTTCAACATCCACTACCTGGAAAAACGCATCGAAGAGCGCAACGGCTGAAGGCCTGGCTGATGAGCTGGACTGAGATCAGTGTCAGCGTGTCCCGGGAGAATACGGAGCTTGTCGAGCAGGCACTGGAGCAGTCAGGCGCGCTGGCAATCACCCTGCAGGATGATGAAGACAACCCGGTGTTGGAACCCGACCCCGGAACCACGCCTCTATGGCCCACCGTACATGTCCGGGGTCTGTATCAAGCCGCTATTGAACGCGGGCCGATCCTGGCCTTGCTGCAATCGGTGCCCGGAGCGGACCGCCCTGAAAACATCCGCTGGCGTGAAGTCGGTGACCAGGACTGGGAACGGGCCTGGATGGATCGTTTCGAGCCGATGAAATTCGGTCAACGGCTCTGGATTGTACCCAGTGGCATGGAGATTCCATTCGACCCGGAACATACAGAAATCCGTCTCGACCCCGGCCTGGCATTCGGGACCGGAACCCATCCCACGACCGCGCTATGCCTGGAGTGGCTGGATGGCCAGGATGTCAGCGGCAAGAGCGTTGTTGACTACGGTTGCGGCTCCGGCATCCTGGGAATCGCCGCAGCCCTGAAGGGGGCCGCCCGTGTTATTTGCGTAGACAACGACCCGCAGGCACTGGAAGCAACCCTGGATAATGCCACGCGCAATGAAGTCTCTGACGTGATCGAATGCCTGACACCGGAAAATTATGTCATGGCGCCTGCGGATGTCCTGCTGGCGAATATCCTGGCCAACCCGTTGATAATGCTGGCCCCTCTGCTGCTCGAATCGCTCCGCCCAGGGGGCTTAATAGTCCTTTCCGGAATCCTTAAAGAGCAGGCCAATGAGGTTAGAGATACTTACTTGCCGGGCCTTGATGACATCTCGATTACCAGCCTGGAAGGCTGGGTACGCCTGTCCGGAAAACGACGCTGCCACCCGACTTCAGGGGCGGAGCTGACGTCATGAAGCGGCAGGGCAGAGTTTCCCGGCAACTTACTGATCTGCTGGCCTATGTGCTGGTGCCATTATTTTCGTTAATACTGCCTGCCTCGTTCTCGAGACGTGTGCTGCGACGCGTGTCAAACTGGCATTGGCTGCTGGCGACCCCGGCCGAGGCGGCACTTGAGGGGGCTCGAAAACACATAGCCATTGATGACGAAGAGCGGTTCAGACGTCGCTGGAAGCAAGTGGAGATGCTGGACGCGCGCGACTTGTACATGATGCTTTTTGGCCGCACGAAGTCGGTGCTCTCTGAGATTGATATCCCCGCTGATTTTGAAACAGCCAGGAACAGGGTCATGGTCGGTATGCACTGGGGGCCGGCCATTTCGATACTGAAACTGCTCGCCGTTACGGGTATGCAGCCGGCATTCCCGTATCGTCCGCCGGAAAGACAGTTGCTGGGCACACGCCCGTTTTACTACCTGTTCAGTCGCCTGGCAGCACTTTACCTTTCAAGGACGCTGGCCGATCGGGCCGTACCGGTGGGCGGAGCAAGCAAGGTTCTGCAGGGCATGCTGGACGTGCCGGGGAGCATTTGTGTGCTGATGGACGCGCCGCCCATGCTCGGCCGTCCTGCGATAAGCAAACAGGTCCTGGGTTCAGCTGCACGGCTCAACGCCGGATTTCCGGCCATCCTGGCAGCAAAGGACAAGGAGTATGTGCTGTATGCCATGAACCTGCTCGACGATGGTTCAACCAGGAAGAAACTGGAACTGGCGGGCCCGTTCCGCTCAGACAACGCAGAGGAATTTCTCAGTAACTACGCGGCGTTCCTGGATAAGCACCTGGCTAAAGATGGGTCACAATGGCGTATCTGGCACGCCGAACACCAGTTCTGGGGCGAATCCACTTAGCCATGGATTTACCAGTTTTCGGGTTTTTGCGGCAGTGAATTGTATCGATCGACCGAGTCCAGGATTTCCTGGCGTGCCGCTTCAGCGCCTTCCCAGCCTTTGATGTTCACCCACTTGCCTGATTCAAGGTCTTTGTAGTGGTCGAAGAAATGGGAGATCTGCAGCCGCAGCAATTCATCTACGTCTTCAAGGTTTATCACATTCCGATACAGGCCCGTCACATCTTCGGTCGGAACCGCGAGAATTTTCGCGTCTTCGCCGGACTCGTCTTCCATGCGTAACAGGCCAACCGGCCGGCAGGTCACCACGGCACCGTAGTTGATAGGAACCGGCATGACGACCATGACATCTGTGGGGTCGCCATCACCGCAGAGGGTATGAGGGATATAGCCGTAATTACAGGGGTAGTGCATGGCAGTTTTCAACATGCGGTCCAGGAACAACGCACCGGACTCCTTGTCGACCTCATACTTCACCGCGGGGCTGTGCATGGGGATTTCGATAATCACGTTGACGTTGTCAGGTACGTCCTTTCCAACCGGCACAGCTTGCAGACTCATGTTGACTCCAATAACGTTTGGTAAGCAGAGTATTATACCTTTAAACTAACGCGCCCCGTCACACCGTACCAGCCAAAAAAGGAGTGCGAATGCTGACTCTGATCACGAATGCTGATATCTATGCCCCGCGAGCGATGGGCGTTGGCTACCTGTTGCTGGGCGGCGGCAAGATTCTGCGGGTCGGATCTGGTGAGCCGGACTTTGATACGTCCTGCGTTACAGAGACATTCGATATGGGTGGTGCTGCCCTGACTCCGGGCTTGATCGATTGCCATGTCCACGTCACCGGCGGGGGGGGTGAGGACGGCTTTTCCACCCAGGCACCGCCGGTGCCACTCACCCGCTTCACCCGTCATGGCGTCACCTCCGTGGTTGGGTTGCTGGGAACAGATGACGAAACACGGTCCACCGCGAGCCTGCTCGCGCGCACCCGGGCGCTGCGGGAAGAAGGCCTGTCTGCATGGTGCTGGACCGGAGGCTATCATGTGCCTCCGACGACACTGACCGGTACTGTTCGCAGCGATATCGTCAATATCGACTGCGTGATCGGCCTGGGCGAGCTGGCGGTCAGTGATCACCGTTCGAGCCAGCCGACTTTCGAGGAGTTGGCGCGGCTGGCATCCGAAGTGCATGTGGCTGGCTTGCTGAGTAAAAAGGCGGGTGTATTGCACCTGCACCTGGGAGACGGGGAGCGGGGACTGGCCCTGGTTAATCGCTTGCTGGATGAAACAGAATTACCTGCCAGGGTTTTTCACCCCACTCACGTTAACCGACGCAAGGAGCTGTTCGAAGAAGCCTGTGAACTCAGCCTCAGGAATGCCGTAATCGATGTGACGGCTTTTCCGGTTGAGGAAGGCGAAAACGCCTGGTCAGCGGCGGATGCCTGGGAGCTCTTTCACGACAAGGGTTGTCCGGCCGAAAACATCACTATCAGTTCGGACGGGGGTGGTTGTCTGCCTCATTTCGACGAAAACGGTGAGATGGTAAGCATGGATTTTGCAACGTCCGCCGGGCTACCAGACACGATGCGCGAGTTGCTAAGCCGGGGCCATGGGCTTGCGCAGGTCTTACCCGCGGTGACCAGCAACGTCGCCCGATTGCTTCGACTGCCGGGCAAAGGGCGCATCGACGAAGGCCTGGATGCAGACCTCGTAAGCCTTGATAGCAACCACGGCGTGAGGCATGTCATGGCAGGTGGCCGATGGATGATCCAGGATGGTTCACCTTGCGTGAAAGGCACATTTGAAGACTGAGCCTGATCTTCCTTGATTTAAATTGATGGATGAATGAGATGCCCGCAACACCCGAAGAAGAAGTAAGCAGGGGTTACATAATTCCTATCGGCGGCGCCGAGGGAAAAAAAGGCAAGAGGCCCGAGATTCTGAGCCGCTTCGTGGAGCTCTGCGGAGGTAAGGAGGCCAAAATTCTGGTGATCCCGACAGCTTCGTTGCTTAATGAAACCGGCCCGTTATACCAGGCGTTGTTCTCGGAGCTGGGCGCGGAATCCATGTGTGTTCC
>Ga0316189_10002542_pt1 | contig 17836 bp, 16 predicted proteins | sample LowCovwburrow_MG_FD_204930 | JGI IMG/M metagenome (GOLD analysis project Ga0316189, IMG submission 204930) | Coastal sediment microbial communities from Maine, United States - Lowes Cove worm burrow | ecosystem: Environmental > Aquatic > Marine > Coastal > Sediment | place: USA: Maine...
TTTTGTAGTGTGTTTTATAGCTTGTTGGAAATACAATTTCTTCAGGCAAACTATGTTTAGCACTTTCAGGCACGACAATTACAGGACAATTGCGAACTTTTTCCATTACGTAAACAGCAACACTCCCAAATACAGTTCCTTTGTCATTTGTTTTACCTTTATTACCCATAATAATCATTTCAATATCTTTCTGTTCCACAATATTTTTAATCGCTTTTATTGGGTCATTAAATACAGAAATGGTTTTAAATTGGTGTTTAGGGTCACCATTTTCATTAATAATAAGTTTATCTAACATTTCAGATAAATTTTTTGAGGATTTAACTTTAGCCTCTTCATAAAATTCACCTCCTGATTCTGTACTCATTACATTTTCTATAAGATTACTTGTTGCAGAAAACGCATTTAGCAAATAAAAATCACAAGCTTCGTTTTTAAATAATTGTAAGGCATAGTTGATAGCTAGCCATGAGTTATTGGAAAAATCGGTAGGAAGTAGAATTTTACGTTTCATGATTCAATTCTTTATTGATATAAAAATAAGACGTAAATAATAGAATCGAAATGATATAAATCAGTTTATGACCTATTTTCTTGAAGGAATAGCCATAAACGGAGTAACAGGATGAAAACCAATTTTTTTAACAACAGGTTCATTTATTATATTCTCAATAAAACTATGTTTATGGTTTACCATTACTAGAATATTAATTTCTAATTCCTCAATAAAATCTATAATTACAGAAGCTTTTTTATCATAATCTAGCATCCAATGGAAAGAATGTTCAAAATCTGCTAAATTTTTATCTAATTTTTCAATATTCAAATTTTGTGTTTTACTTAATTCTTTTTCTTCTTGAATGTGTAATATTCTAATTTTAGAATTGTGCAGCTTACTTATTTTTTTTAATGGATTAAGTGTTTTATCATCATACAGTCTATTATAATCTGTTGGAAATGCAATTTGCTTTGGTTTTACAAAATTAAATTCATCTGGTACTACCAAAACTGGGCAAGATTTTATTTTCTTTAAAACATTTACAGTATTGCTACCAAAAAACAGTTCTTTAGCTTTAGATGCTCCTTTTGTTCCCATTACTACCAAATCTATATTATGAGTAATAATGGTTCTATTAATAGCGTCTAATAAGCTTTCTGTACTTAAAATGATCTTAAAACTGTGCTTTTCATTAGCATCTACTATTCTAGCCATTCTTTTTAATTCTAATAACTCTTTCATGGCAGCATCTTTCATTATGCTTAATAGTTTGTTAGACATAATAGACATGGACGAAGTCTCTGATTTACATGAATTTATAAGGTAAAAAGAGCAATCTTTATTTGCATATAGTTTTAATGCATACACAACAGCACTCCAAGCATTGTCTGAAAAATCTGTAGGAAGTAAAATGTTTGTTTTCATGTGTTTATGTTTATTGTTTTTTAACTGTCACATGCTGTTCGTTATTAATTATTCCCTTGGGTGATAACATTTTTACATGCTCGATTCATAATTTATATGTTTTAAGACTTAGATGGAATTATTAAAAAAGGAATATTTAAATGAAATCCAATTTGGTTAATAGTTGATTTAAAAAATAAGTTTTCAAAAAATGAATGTTTATTATTAATCATTACTAATAAATTAATCTTGGTTTTAATCTGAAAATTGGTAATGGCTTCAGGAACATTTTGATTCTTTACATCGTGAAAAAGATGTGCTATTCTTTTCATGCTAGTTTCTAGTATTGATTTGTTTTTTTCTTGAATATTTGTTAAACCGTTTCTAATAAATACATGCAAAATATTAACTCTAGAAATATGTTTTTGTGCAATTTCAATAATGGGTTTTAAGTGTTCTCCTTGATATTCGATTTCATAATCTGTTGGAAATAGTATTTCGTGTGGTGTTTCAAAGGAAAAATCACTTGGAATTGCCAATACTGGACATTTCGCATTTTTAATGGCATGAATAGTATTTGAACCAAACAAAACACCAGTTATACCACTAGCTCCTTTGGTTCCCATAACAATCATATCTATGGCATTGCCTTGGTAAAGTTCATCAATCTCTGCGGTAAGTGTATTAAATGATGTTATTTGTGAAAACATATGTTTTGGGTTGTTAAACTCTAAATTGATCTTTTGTTGTAATTCGTCTAATCCCTTCTTTGATGTTTCTTTTGCAGTGTCCATCACTTGAAATTGTAAAGTGGTTGATTGTATATATTCAAATTGATAAACTATTGGTGTATATGTATGTAAAAGCGTGAAACTGCACTCTTGGTCTTTATATAAATGCAATGCATATTTAATGGCATTCCATGAGTTATCTGAAAAATCAGTTGGCAAAAGTATTTTTTTCATATTCATTAAAATTTAAGTTAAACAACTAACAGCGTCTAATATTTTGTAATGCTAAAAACGGAATGTCTATATGTAAACTCATTTTATCTATAATAGATTGAAATAAGATACTTTCTAAAAAAGAATGTCTTGTATTTACCATTACTAACATGTCTATTTTATTTTCTTTGAGATATGTGTATATGGCATTAGTAATATTTTTTTCGTTAATTGTTTTGAAGTTTAAATTATTTTTACATAATCCTTCCTTTATAAATTCTCGATTATCTTTCTGTCGTAAGGAGAATTTGTCGCTTTTTGAAATGTATATCATATCAATTGAAGCTCTATATGGCGAGGCCATTTCACATAATAATTTAAGCTCTCGTCGTTTATAAGGAATCATGTAGTCTGTAGGAAACAAAATATGTTTTGGCTGTGTATATTTATAATTTTCTGGAATTGCCAAAACAGGACATTGTACATATTTTAAAACTTGTAAAGTATGGCTACCAAAAGTTAATTTTCTATCATTTGTTTCACCACGAGTTCCCATAACGATAATATCTATATTTTCATCATCAACAATTTTATCTGCTTCATCTATAAGCATGCTGTTAGAGGATATTATATTGTATATATGCCTTGGGTTTGGTGAAATTTCTTTTATTTTTTTTAAGGTGTTTTCTAATTGTTTTTGAGATTTATCACTAATAATCTGTGTGACTTTATCAAGTGTTTCTTGGTTTAATAGTGAAGCGTCAGCATAAATTTCATCTTGATAAGCATGCATTATGAAAAAATCACTTCTTTCATATTTGAAAAGCTCTAAAGCATATTGTATTGCATTCATTGCGTTATCAGAAAAATCTGTAGGGATTAATATTTTTCTCATGACTATTCTTTTTTTAGTTACCTAAAAGTACAGTATGCACTAGATGTGAACAATGATATATATCAGATTGGATACATTAGCAATTTTCCTGCTTCATCTTTTATAAGATAACGATCTCCTAAAATTTGAATGGCATTATTTGAAAGGGCATTCGTATTGGAAAATTGAGTGTTAATTTAAATTTATTTAATAAATCCTTATTAATAATGATATATATCATTTGGTAACTTCTTAGTAGTCACCAACTTTATACTTCACCAAAATATATATTGTCATGGCACTTAATTTTAATCACTTTGCAGCGGAAGCAAATACTTTTTTAAAAGAATACTCTAAAGAAATGAATCTAGCAACCGATGCTGAGAAAGCTGGACGCATATTATCTTCAATATTGCATGCTTTACGAGAAGTAATATCAGTTGAAGAATCGATACAACTTATTGCACAGTTTCCAATGTTTTTGAAAGCAGTTTATGTTAATGGATGGACAACTCATAAAAGAGATAAAGTAAAAAGCATGACTGAATTTATTGATTTAGTTAGAAAATATGATGGAGTAACTTCTATACACGATTTTGAATCTGATGAAGTCGCTGAAAATTATATAGATACTACATTTATTCTTTTACGCAAATACATTTCATTAGGTGAACTTGAAGATATAAGATCCGAACTTCCTAAGGATTTAAAATCTATGGTCTATCACAATATTCTTTTTTAAATAAAAAAATGATAATATGGAAACTTTAAAAAACAAAATTGTAATCATTACAGGAGGATCAGGAGCAATAGGTAAAGCTACTGCCGAACTTTTTTTAGCTGAAGGAGCAAAAGTAATGTTGGTTGCCCGAAAAGAAGGCAAGTTAAAATCTACGATTAAAGAATTAAAGACTAAAAATGCTTCATACTGTGTTGCAGATGTTTCAAAAGCAGAAGACACAAAAAAGTATACTGAGGCGACACTCGCAAAATTTGGTCACATAGATGTTTTTTTCAATAATGCAGGAATTGAAGGTGTAGTAAAGCCCATCAAGGATTATCCTGAAACTGATTTTGATAAAGTTATCGCTGTTAATATAAAAGGCGTTTGGCTTGGTTGTAAATATGTAATTCCAAAAATGAATGATGGAGGAAGTGTAATGATAACATCATCGGTCGCTGGTTTAAAAGGGTTTTCAGGTCTAGGCGCCTATGTTGCAAGCAAGCATGCTGTTGTAGGTATCATGAAAGTTGCCGCAATAGAATTTGCAAATCGTGGTATTAGAGTTAATACCATTCACCCTGGACCAGTAAATAATCGTATGATGCGTTCTATAGAGGAAAGTATTTCACCAGGTCATGCCAAGGATGTACAAAAAGAATTTGAGGCAGATATCCTCTTTAAAAGATATGCTGAATCCGAAGAAATTGCTCAACTAGCTTTGTTTTTAGCTTCTGATGCTAGCAATTATATAACTGGTGCTATGCATGTCATTGATGGAGGAATGAATGTAGTCTAATTTTACTAACACTATTTTTAAAATTTGTTGAATAGTCCAAACTGAATTATAAAATGAACATACCAAAAATATATAAAGAAATCGATATTCTTTTAGGTGAAATTCACGTAAAAGGCAATTTAAGACAAGCGCAAAATAGTAAAGGCTTTATTTTATTTTCTCATGGCAGTGGTAGTAGCCGATTAAGCTCCAGAAATAATTATGTTGCCGATATTTTATTGAATCGTGGATTTTCAAGTTTGCTATTCGATTTATTAACACCACAAGAGGATGTTATTTATGAGAATCGTTTTGATATAGGACTCCTAACTAATAGGTTAATTAGTGTCACGAAATGGGTTAAAAATAATAATAGCATAGAACAGTTGCCAATTGGTTACTTTGGTGCGAGTACAGGAGCTGCATCAGCCCTTAGTGCTGCATCTAAATTAGGAAAAACCATTAATGCAGTCGTGTCTAGAGGAGGTAGGCCAGATCTTGCTATGGAAGATTTAAATCATGTTGAAACACCTACACTTTTGTTAGTTGGAAGTGATGATGGCGTTGTTATCGAGTTAAACGAAAAAGCACGAGCGAAAATACCTGGGATTTGCGAATTAAAAATTATTGAAGGTGCTACACACTTATTTCCAGAACCTGGTAAACTAGATCTTGTTGCAAAAGAAACCAGCGATTGGTTTGATACATATTTAATCTTGTAAAAACTATATGATGTTTAAAGATAGAATTGAAGCAGGAGAGGCGCTTGCGGATAAATTGTTAGATTTTAAAAATAATAAAAAGGCCATAGTAGTTACTATCCCCAGAGGTGGTTTGCCTATTGGAAATGTTATTGCAAAAAAATTAAATCTTCCTTTAGAAATTGTTCTTTCAAAAAAAATTGGGCATCCGCTTCATAAAGAATTTGCCATAGGAGCTGTAACCTTAAATGACGTCATACTAAGTGATGCCGCTGCAAAGGTTTCAAATAATTATATAACAGAAGAAACTACTAGAATCCGAACTGTTTTAAAACAACGTCAAGATATGTATTATGGTGCAAGCACACCTATATGCTTGAAGGGCAAAATAGTAATTTTAGTTGATGATGGTGTTGCTACTGGCCAAACATTAATATCTAGTATTAATCTAATTGAACAACAACAGCCTTCTCAAATAATTGTAGCCTTACCTGTTGGTCCACCTTCGGTTATTACAAAAATTAATAATATGCCATCGGTAAAAAAAACTATTTGCTTACTCACACCTTTTAATTTTCAAGCTGTTGGACAATTTTATAAAGAATTTTATCAAGTTGATGACAAGGAAGTTGTTAGATTATTAAAGGAAGCTAACCATACAATAACTAAAGATTAATAAATTTTAATACGCATGATACTCCATAATTTTAGTAATGAAAACTCAATTTTAAATCAGTTTATAGCTGAATTAAGAGATGTTAATATTCAAAAAGACGCTATGCGCTTTAGAAAAAATATTGAGCGAATTGGGGAGATTCTTAGTTATGAATTAAGCAAAACCTTAAATTACAAAGATAAAAATGTAGAAACTCCTTTTGGCAACAAAACAGTTTTATTGCCAAAAGATGAGCTTGTATTATGTTCGGTCTTACGTGCAGGTTTACCTTTGCATCAAGGGCTTTTAAATTATTTTGACAAGTCCGAAAATGCATTTATTTCGGCGTATAGACACCATAGAGATAACCAAGATGCTTTTGAAGTTATTGTGAAATATTTAGCAGCTCCAGCATTAACTAATAAAACGCTTGTACTTACAGATCCAATGTTGGCAACAGGCAAAACCTTAGAAAATGTTTACAGTGCTTTAATTAAACATGGCATTCCAAAGCAAATACACATTGTTTCAGTTATTGGCTCAAAATCTGGAGTGGAATATGTTAAAACAATCTTTCCTGAAAATACACATTTGTGGATTGCTACAATTGATGATAAATTAAGCAGCAAGGGTTACATTATACCAGGACTTGGTGATGCTGGAGATTTGTCCTATGGATTAAAACTATAATCACATATTTATATAAAACAAAAAACGGGAAGCGTAAACTTCCCGTTCCAGAAGAGATAAAACTGTTAAAAAACCTAACGGCTTAATAACGCTTAAAACTCTTCATGACCTCCTAAATTACCAAAGGGCAATTAAGGCGTGTACTTTAAAGAAACAGGAAGCCGAAACCTCCTGTTTCATCTAAAGAATTCAATTTTATTATTCAACTTTTAGTGACTTTTAATTAGCCTTTATTGCTAAAGAAATAATTAAAAAAACTTTAGCTAAACCATAGCTTCAAATTCTTTATAACAGATTGAATATTTTTCAACATTAAACCTGTATGCTTTATAAGAAACAGGAAGTCGAAACCTCCTGTTTCCTGTTTTGAGCCTAATTTCATCATCTAATTTAAATAACCTTAAAAACATCTTTATTTCTAAAGGATTTCTAAAAATCTATTAAACTAAATAATATTTTTAAACTCAATATACAGCCTATAAGGTCTTACGATTTATAGACTTGTTTTTTTAAAGTTTATCATTAATTCAAGGAACATTTTAATTATAGTACTAATATATAGGATATTACTTCTATTTGAAATGATATATATCAGTTTTAGAAAAAAAAGTCAAACTTTCGAATGACTTTCTTTACGATTAATAGCAAATAACTAATAGAGAACCCTTATTCTCTTGCCAAAATTAAATGATTATGTAAATGTAATTGGATGCTTTAGCTTAATAAATGATATCCATCAGTTTTAGGAAAAAACAGAAAAAAATTTTAAGCAGAAACTAATTTGCTTTCGGCCTTATTGATATTTTCTATGCCTTGTAATAAAGCATCTGGATTAAATGAGATACTACTAATTCCTTTTTCTACTAAAAAAGAAGCGAATTCAGGAAAATCACTTGGTGCTTGACCACATAACCCTATTTTAGTTTTGGTGGCATTTGCTTTTTCTATGGCCATAGCAATCATTTTTTTAGTTGCTGCATCATTTTCATCAAACAACTCTGCCATTAATTGTGAGTCTCGGTCAATACCTAAAGTAAGTTGCGTCAAATCGTTTGAACCAATTGAAAAGCCATCAAAAATTTCAGCAAATTCTTCAGCTAAAATAACATTACTTGGAATTTCAATCATAACATAAATTTCCAAATCTTTGTCTCCTTGTTTGAGTCCATTGTTTTTCATTATTTGAATTACTTTTTTGCCTTCTTCTAATGTTCTGCAAAAGGGTACCATTACTTTTACATTGGTTAAACCCATTTCATTTCGTACTTTTTTTAATGCTTCACATTCCAGTTTGAAACCATTTTTGTAAAACTCACTATAGTATCTTGCTGCTCCTCTAAAGCCTAGCATTGGATTTTCTTCTTTAGGTTCAAAAAATTGGCCACCAATAAGATTTGCATATTCATTAGTTTTAAAATCACTTAAACGCACGATGACTTCTTTAGGATAAAAAGCGGCAGCTATAGTAGCTATACCTTGCGAAAGCTTATCAATAAAATAGTCTTCTTTGTTTTTATAAGTTTTAGTCAGTGCTTCAATGGTTGCTTTTATGTTTTTATTTTCTACTTTATTGAATTCGACCAATGCCATTGGATGCACTTTTACCGAATGTGTGATAATGAATTCCATACGTAATAAACCAACACCATTATTTGGATAAAAGGAGAGCTGAAAGGCTTTATCAGGATCTGCCAAAATTAATTTGGCTTCAGTTTTTGGGAGTGTTATGTGACTAAAGTCGATTGTTTTTTCTTCAAAGGAAAGTTTACCTTCATAAATGTAGCCTATTTTGCCTTCGGCACAATTTAAAGTAATTAGTTCTCCATTTTTAATTATTTCGGTAGCGTTATTACACCCTACAATTGCAGGAACTCCAAGTTCTCTTGAAACGATTGCGGCATGACTTGTTCTTCCTCCTTTATTCGTAATAATTCCTCCTGATTTTTTTAAAATTGGATCCCAATCAGGACTTATAGTATCTGTGACTATAATATCTCCAGGCAACAATTGATTTGCGTCTTTTGTTGATGTTAATAGTTTTGCCCTACCAACTGAGATTTTGGTCCCAACGGCATTTCCAGTAGTTAATATTTTACCTTTTTCAGTTAGTTTATATTCAATTAATACATTTTTATTTTTTGAATGGTGTACTGTTTCAGGTCTTGCTTGGATTATATATAATTTGTTTGTAATGCCATCTTTTGCCCATTCAATATCCATTGGCTTTTTATAATGTGCTTCTATTATTAAAGCCCATTGTGATAGTTTAATAATCTCATCATCACTTAAAACAAATTCTTCTTGTTTTTCTATAGGTGTCTTTATGTTTACGGTTGAATTATGACCATTGGATTTGCCGTAAATCATGGTTTTATCTTTATCTCCAATTTTTTTTTGAATAATAGGAAAATACCCTTGCTTTAAGGTAGGCTTAAAAACGTAAAAATCATCAGGATTTACGATGCCTTGAACAATATTTTCGCCCAATCCCCAAACTCCCGAAAAAAGCATTACATTTTCAAAACCAGATTCTGGATCTATTGTAAACCCAACACCTGAACATCCTTTATCTGAGCGAACCATTTTTTGCACACCAACTGAAAGTGCTATTTCACTATGCTTAAAACCTTTTTCTTCTCTGTATTTTATAGCTCTGTTAGTATATAATGAGGCAAAGCATTTTTTTACAGCAACGAACAAAGCGTCTTCTCCTTTAATATTTAAAAAGGTTTCATGTTGACCTGCAAAACTGGCATCAGGTAAGTCTTCGGCAGTGGCACTACTTCGTACTGCGACGTCAATATTGCTTTTGCCAGAGAGGTCTCGATAGGCCTTTTTAATTTGGGCTATTAACACTGGTGAAAAACTACCATTTAATATTAATTTTCGTGCTTGAGTACCAATGCTATTAAGGTTTGCATATGTAACTCTATCGAGATTGAGCAATACGTTTTTTAATTTATTAGTGAGATTATTTTCATCTAAAAAAGTCCAAAAAGCAAAAGAAGTAGTGACAAAGCCATTTGGTATTTTAATCCCTTGTGACGTCAATTTATTATACATTTCACCTAAAGATGCATTTTTACCTCCAACTTCAGGGATGTCCTTTATGCTAATTTTTTTAAATGTTTTAATAAATTGTTGCATAGCTTTTAAATTTAGTAGGGCACAATATTATAAGCTATATTCAATAAAAAAATTCCAATTAAAAAAAGTAGTATATAAATAACCTGAACCAGCTTAATATTAATAAACTTTAACCATGAAACAGTTTGTTTGGGAAAGACAAATAGTGACAGTCCAATAAAAAGAGACATCCACCCAATTAAAGTAATTATAAGTTTATAGTTTGGTTCCCATATATTATGAAATAAGATGTTTAACAACCCTACAATAATGGCAACAAAAGATGAAATGATTAAAAATTTCTCATCTTTTAAATCGTCAAATATTTGTTTAACCCGCTTAGGATTGAAACTTAATATAAAAAAGAAAATGATAAGATACCATCCCCAGAATTTTGCTAAAAATATTGAATTTTCCATGATTTAATTTTGTTATTCGTGTAATACTAAAAATGGTACATCTGTATGGTAACTTATTTCTTCTATAGTCGGCAAGAATAAAATTCGTTGAAAATAGTTTAAGTTTTTTGCGACCATAGCTATCATATCTATGTTTCTGCTTTTTACAAAATATTGTACCGCATTTTCTATATTATCATTGGTTAAAAAATGAAAGCTACAATCATTGTTTACAAAATAGTCTTCTAACAACTCTTTATGTTTTTGCTGGTCAACATTTAGATCTTTCTCCTTTTTGCTAATGTGCAGAATTCTTAAAAAAGAGTGAAACTCATCTAAAACTCCTGAAATAGGTTGTAATGTTTGAATATGATACGAGATAGATAAATCTGTTGGAAAAGCTATCTCGTTTATATTATTAAACTTAGCATTTTCCGGAACTACAAGGGTAGTGCAAGGAACTTTAGTTATAACATCACCTGTATTGCTACCAATAATAAAATTTTTTATTCCAGAAGCGCCTTTAGTTCCCATAACAATCATATCTATTTCTTTTTCTTTTACATGATTTCTAATGGATTCGATAAAAAAATTATAATCTGTAAGTGTATAAAATTTATGTTTTTTATTATGAGATAATTCTTGTGAAATTCGCTTTAAATATTGACGCAATTGTTTTTTAGCAAGTTTAGTTTGTGCTTCCTTTATAGCTTCTTGAGTGGTTATATAGGATGAATCTACTGATGCTAAATTGCTAAATCTATTAACATGTAATAGATAAAAGTGACAGTTGGATTTTTTAAAAAAACTAAGAGCATATTGTATAGCGTTCCATGAGTTTTCTGAAAAATCTGTTGGTAATAAAATTGACTTCATTTTAATCCCTTCTTAGTACTACAAATTTAAATTTAAGAGGTTTTACATAAAATGATATTCGTCATATTCATTTATTGGAAATAGATATTAGTATATATCTTTAAGTTTTTGAAGTTCTAAAATTTTAATATTTCTACCTTCAATAGCTATAAGACCTTGCTTTTTAAAATCAGACATAGTTCTAATCAAGGTTTCTGTTGCTATACCTGCTACACTTGCCAAATCGCTGCGTGAGATTTTTATAGGATCTTCAGGCCTTTTATTTAATTTTTCAGCAAATTTTAAAATAGTATTAGCTGTTTTTTTGTTTACTGAACTGTATGCCATTTGTAATAATTCTTCTTTTACGCTAGTAAGATCATTTGTTAACAATTCAATAAGTTCAAAAGTGATTTTATGGTTTGTATCTAATACGTTTTTAAGGTCATTTTTTAATATACCAAACATTTCTACATCTTTAATAGCTGTTGCAGTTTCTTGGTATGGAAAGCTTTCAGTAAGAGATAAATAGCCAAGTAAATCGTCTTCTTTATATAACCCTGTAGTGAGTTCTTTGCCGAATTCATCGAGCTTATGGCATTTTACAACTCCTTTAACTATTAGATAAATATAATTGGAGTGATCACCTTCATTATAGATGATTTTATCTTTGTCGTACTTAAGCTTCTCGCCATTATCATTTATGTAGTTCTTAAAATCATTTAATGTTTTAATTTCGTTTTCATGAGCCTCTAAATTGTTTAGATTTTTCTCTCGTATCTCTTTTAATATATCAGTCTTTGCTAAACGACTTTCAATAGCACTAATAAGATCATCTTCGCTAAAGGGCTTTGTAATATAATCATCTGCGCCCAAATTCATCCCTTTTCTTATATCTTGACACTCCGTTTTAGCTGACAGAAAAATGAATGGGATATATTTTGTATCGCTGTTTTTTGCTAATGTATTAAGTACACCATAACCATCTAATTCTGGCATCAGAATATCACATATAATAATATCAGGCAAAACAAGATTTGCCTTTACAACACCTGTTTTTCCATTAGAAGCTGAAATTACATTATAATTAGAAAGCTCCAATAGTTCAGCAGTATTTTCTCTTAAAACAGTATCGTCTTCAATTAATAATATAGTTTTCATTGTTTCGCTGTATTTGGTATTTTCATAGTGAAAACGGACCCTTTGTGCTCTGTACTTTCAAAATAAATTTCACCATTTAAGTTTTCCAGGTGGTCTTTTACAATATTTAATCCAATACCTGTGCCTTGTGTTAGCAATGCATTTTCTGCTCTAAAATAACGATTGAATATATTTTTTTGGCCTTTTAAAGGAATACCAATACCATTATCTTTTATTTTAAAAACTGTTGATTCGTCATTTTGTGTAATATCAATATCTATGACAGAATTTTCAAGAGAATATTTTATGGCATTATGTACTAAATTAGACAAAGCCAGTTCAATAATTTTCTCATCTTGGTACAATGAAAGCTCATCAATATTATCAGGATAATTAATATGCTGCCCTTCTTTTAATAACATATTTGCACTATAAACTACTTCATTAACAACCTTACTTAGTTTAAATGTATTGAATTTATAATTATATTTTCCTTTGTCCAATCTCTCAACAGATAAAAAGTCGGTTAGTATGTTGTTTAGATAATGTACCTCGTCGGTAATGGTTTTAATGTGCCTATCACGCTTATCCTGTTGTTCTTCTAATTTATATTTACTGAGTAGCATGGTTGATGTTAAAATGCCACTTAAAGGTGTTTTAAATTCGTGGGATACTAAAGACAAAAACCTCGTTTTTAACTCATTAAGTTCTATTTCTGAAGCCAAAGCTGTTTTTAACTCTTCGGTGCGTTTTGCTACAGTTACTTCTAGTTTTTTAGTATAGTTTTTTTGTTCAGTGATATCTAAAATAATGGAAACATAAACGTCTCTGTCTCCTAATTTTGAGCGTTGTAGATGAACATTTACAGGATAAGTAGTGCCAGATTTACGTTGGTGTATGGTTTCAAATTCTATTTTTTCAACATTGTCTTTATCTAGCATCTCTAATTCATTTCTAAACTGTAACTCTGTATATTCGGGTTTTATATCTACAGATGTCATGTTTTTCAAATCTTCTAAAGTATATCCTATATTTTTTTGAGCACCATAGTTTGCATTTATAAATTGTAAGGTTTTCACATCGAAAACATATATTTCATTTAAAGATTCGTCAAATATGGTAGCTAGATATTTTTTTTCCTGTTCAGTAATTTTTTTATCTGTAATATCATTTAGTATTCCAATATAGTTTGTGACAATTCCTTTTCTATTGATTATAGGCGTTATGTGTAAATCATTCCAGAAAAGTGAGCCGTCCTTTTTATAATTTCTAAGTATTACTTGGCAGCTCTCACCATTTATAATTGCATTTTTTAGTTTATTTACAGCTTCCTGTTGCCTGTCGTCTTTTTGTAAAAACCTACAATTCTCATTTAATATTTCTTCTTTAGAATAGCCAGTAAGTTTTTTAAAAGCCGGATTAAAATATATAATTGGGTTGTCTGTTTTTAAAGCATCAGTTATAATAATTCCATTACTAGCAGATTTTAGTGCTTTATTCTTTAACATTAGCTTTTTTTTAATCTTCTTTTTTTCTGAAAGATTATTAATTATAGCCATTGTATATGGTTTATTATATATAGAAAAAGGGTTTAACTCGATTTTTACAGGGAACGTATTTCCATTTTTTTGGATCCCAAAAAGTTCCATAGTCTCTTCACCCATTTTGCGGCTCTTTCCTTCCTTTATAAAACCTTTAAAATGAGACGTATGATTTGTATGATATTCTTTTGGTATAAGAAAGTTTAATGACTGACCTATTAATTCATTTTTAGGATACCCAAAAGTTTTTGCAGCAGATTTATTAACTTCAATTATAACCTGATGTTCATCAACAATAATAACACCTTGAGAAATAGATTCTAAAAGAATATTAAAAATCTCTTGGTCTTGTTTGAACATATCTCGTCAAATTTTATTAAAACCTTATTGAATTATAAAGATACTAAAGTTATAAGTATCAATACTATTGTAAGATTAAGTTTTTGCATTATTTATAGAACTGATTTATATCATAATTAAATTAAAGACTAATATTTATTTTTATACCGTTTAATTTTCTAGTTATGAAAATCAAAAAGGAATTGACACATAAATTTTATCAAAACTTAGGCAAGTTGTTTTATGCCATTGCTGCTATAGACAACAATGTAAGAGACGAAGAGCTTGATAAATTAAAAGACGTTGTAAAAAAAGAATGGTTAACGACTAATCTAATTGAATGTAGTTTAAAAACAGATATTGAGCATTCAATTATTAATACTTTTAAATGGCTGCATAACGATAACAACTATAATGCCGAAACTTGCTACAACAGCTTTTTAACTTTTAAAAAGGAACATGAATCGTTATTTACAAATGATATAAATACACTTATTTTAAAAACCGCTAGAGCTTTGGCAACTGCTTTTTCTAAAGTAAATAAATCTGAGCTAATAATACTCGCTAAGTTAAATATGGAATTAAAAAAAAATAAGTTGTAAAATCTGTATTAGGCGCTGAAGAAAATAGTGTTTCGGTAAAAGCAGGAAACATCTTGTCTGCTGACTAATTTATGAAGATGATTTTGATGCATATCAAAAATGGACTGAATTTGGTGTATTATATGTTGAAATGGAAACGGCTTGATTATAAACAATAGCTGCCAAATTTAATCAAGACTCTGAATTTATAGTTAGAGTTTGTGGAAATGAAAATAGATATTTAGAAATGTCTGGAGGAGTAAGACCAAAACTGGTTAAGACTCTATTGTACGACATATTCTTAATCCACAATATGTTAATTCTGTACACAATCTTGAATATTTTATAACCAAGAGGGCGACAGCGTTATTTTAAAAGATATTTATGTTAAAAACAGAAATAATTATACGGTTTCTGCTAATTCTGTCAATTCATTTTCTGTTTCTTTTTCAGACGTCCAACAATCTAAATTATAGATAGTAGTGTCAGCAATATTTGTTAATGCTTCTTCGGTTAGAAAAGCGTGATGCCCAGTAATTAGTACGTTAGGCATTGCATTTAATTTAATTAATAAATCATCATCAGGAATGTTTTGGGACATGTCATTAAAGAAAATTCCTTGCTCGTTTTCATAAACATCCATTCCTAAAGCTCCAACTTTTCCATTTTTTAATCCTTCAATCACCTGTTCTGTATTAATAACTGAACCTCTTGCAGTATTAATAATAATAACACCATCTTTCATTTCAGAAATTAACTCCTCATTGATGAGTTGATGAGTTTCTGTATCTAAAGGAACATGTAAAGAAATTATATCGGCTTGTTTACACAAGTTTTGCAGTGAAACATAACGTAATTTATACTGTTCGCATAAGTTGTTATTTTCTTCAATGTCGAAACCTAACAAATTACAACCAAAGCCATACATTATTTTGGTCATAACCGAACCTATCTTTCCAGTACCAATAATCCCAACCGTTTTATTTTTTAAATCGAATCCAACAAGATGATTTAGATCAAAATTAAAATGCTTTACACGACGATTAGATTCTATGATTTTTCTATTAAGCGTCAACAGCAGGCTTACTGCATGCTCTGCAATTGCATTAGGGGAATAAGCTGGCACATTGGCTACTCTAATATTTAACCTTGTAGCTGCCCTTAAATTCACATTGTCATAACCAACAGATCGTAGGGTTATGTATTTTATACCTAAATCGTTAAGTTTTTCAATAGTTATAAAACAAGCTTCATCTGCCGAAAATATTGAAATGGCATTATAGCCAATCGCCTTAATTGCAGTTTTAGAAGATAATGCTTCTTTAATAAATGTAAGCTTATGTTTTCTGCTATTAGCTTTTTTTAAATAAGGAATTTCAAAGTCTCTGGCACTATAAACGAGTACTTTCATGATTAATGCTATTACAATATGAATTGCATAAATCTATCTAAAAGCCATAACGTAGCAAATGATATTTATCATAATAGGGCACTAATAACACTTTAATAAAATTTAACAAGTTTTTGTAATTTACTCTAATATTTCCATTTTAATCAAATTGGCCATACATCAAAATAACAAATCCTAATAAATTGAAAAACAATTAATTAGGACTTATCTTGTGACCTCGAGAGGATTCGAACCAATTTATGAAACCACTATATTTTATAGGCTTGTTTCAACAATCACAAGAATTGGTGAAACAATAGTGAAACGTCAATTTTTCATTACCTAATATCAAATGTAATGTTTTTTTATTATTGCATACAGAATAATGTCGAGCATATTGATAATAGAATTACAACAGTTTCATTCGCTTAAATTTATCTATTTCCATCGAATTAAAGTATGACCTTCCTTTGTCAATAATATTTATGTAGATTCACTTTACTGTATACAAAAAAGTGACCCATTTAAACAAAATGGGTCACTTTCAAAATTACCAACCAATCTATCTATGTATATTTATTATTTATGCTTAATCTTCTATTAAACAAAATGTTACAGGCAATAGTCCAGGACTAGGCTCAGTAATATCAAAAAGTAAATCATCATAAGGTGAATAAATTTGAAATGATACTTCTCCATTGTAAGAATCGTTTCTCCATGTCCATGTTAGAGACTGAGTACCATCTGGTACTACTACATCTGCTTCATCTGAATGATAACCAGGATATCCACCACTTGGCATATTAACAAAACTTGCTACACCATCGATATCAACATCAAGACCTCCACCTTGCCATCCATCACCATAACTATCTTGCATATCAACATGATAAGTACCTGGTTCTGGTGAACAAACGATTAAAGCATTGTAAACAAACGGAGAAGCAAAGAATCCACCAGTAATAATACCACCTGCATCGTTCTTACCAAATGTTCTACCATCAGTTAAATTTAATCGTAACTCCATCAAAAAGATATCTCCTGCTGCAACATCAGATGATGCAATTCCTAGAGCTGCAAATGCCTCTCCATAATTAGCACTAACTGTTGCCATAGGAAGACCTACAGGCGACGTAGTAAATACAGAAGCGTCAAAAGATTTTATAAACTTATCCTCAGCTATAGTAGTTCCATTATCAGAAGTAAGATCTCTAAATGTTACATAGATATCCACACTCTCTAATAAAGCACCATCTTGAGCATCCTGCTCTTCTATAGTTACACTAAATTCAGATTCATCTACACTATTGTTAAATAGAGATGCGTTTACACTAAGTGTTCTTAATACAGCTCCTGTTTCATATTCTAACACCTCATATATAGTTCCTTCTTCTTCAGCACAGGATGCTACAGAAGCCACTATCATTAATGAGAATAAAATTTTAAATGTGTTTTTCATAATTATTTTTTTTATTAATTAGCAGGGTTTGTAACTCCTTGATCCCAGAATACTTGAGTACTTAAATCAGTTTTTTGATCGATATTAGGATTTGCAGAAACTTCACTTGCTGGATATAATACAGATCTTGGGAATAAACCAGGAGATCCTTCAAGAGATCTAGCAAGAGTTCTAGGGTGTCCAGTTCTTCTAATGAAGTTAAACATATCATTACCAGCACCAAATTGTGCTACTGCTAATTG
>Ga0316189_10002543_pt1 | contig 17826 bp, 21 predicted proteins | sample LowCovwburrow_MG_FD_204930 | JGI IMG/M metagenome (GOLD analysis project Ga0316189, IMG submission 204930) | Coastal sediment microbial communities from Maine, United States - Lowes Cove worm burrow | ecosystem: Environmental > Aquatic > Marine > Coastal > Sediment | place: USA: Maine...
GTGAGCGCCTCCCACGTGGACGGCTCGACCATCTGCAGGAGGCCGATCGGATTGCGCGACGCTGCCCACGCCTGGGGATCGATGCGACCCCACAGGTCCCGGCCGACCGGATCCCACGACCACCAGAGGTTGTATGCGATGTCGTACAGGCGTTCGAAGGCCTTCGGAATCCGCAGAGCGGCCTTCGGCCCGGTAGGGATGGACGCGCTCAGTCGCGCTCGTCGGTCGATCATTGTGGAGTACTCCTTGTGAGGTCGGGTGAGGCTAGCGTTGAACTTCCTTTTGAAACCCCACTGTCACACGCGGGGTCGTTATAACGATTCCGAACGGAGAACACAGTAGATGTCACGGTACGCCATTCTCTTCCCAGGACAGGGGAGCCAACGGGTCGGCATGGGAGCAGACCTCTTCGGTGCGTATGCCGAACTCCTCGGTGAACCCGCCGATCGCATCATCGGATGGTCCCTCGAGCGGCTGATCATCGACGGCCCCCAGGAAGATCTGACCCGGACCGAACACGCACAACCTGCGCTGTACGCGATCTCGTCGGCGCTCTGGCGTGCCCTTGATGAGGCGCTGCCGTCCCGCCCGGCGGCGGCGGCGGGACACTCTCTCGGTGAATACACGGCCCTCGCTGCGAGCGGTGCCGTCGCCTATGGAGATGGACTCGCCCTCGTCGCCGAACGGGGCCGGGCCATGGCGGCGGCTGCTGCCGCGGGTGAACCATCCGGCATGGCGGCCCTGATCGGTGCCGACCTCGACGTGGCATCGTCGGTGGCTGCCGACCGACGCAGGGACGGCGGAGAGCTGTGGGTCGCCAACATCAACGCCCCCTCGCAGATCGTGCTGGCCGGGGCCGAGGCCGACATCGCCTGGCTGTGCGAGAATGCCCGCTCGCTGGGAATCCGACGGGCGGTACCCCTGGCGGTGGCGGGCGCCTTCCATTCTCCGTTCATGGAACCGGCAGCGGAGCGACTCGAGGCGGCATTGGACGTCACCGGGTTTTCGCCACCCGATTTCCCGGTCTACGCGAATACGACTGCGCTGCCAACGGAGGATCCTGCCAGGCAACTCGCGGAGCAACTGGTGCAGCCGGTCCGGTTTGCCCCCACGCTGGAGCGGATGGCCGCCGATGGCATTACGACCTTTGTCCACGTTGGACCGGGCGACGTGACCGCCGGACTGGTGAAACGAACCCTTCCAGACGCCACGGTCCATGTCGTCGCAGATTTGGACGACATCGCTGCGGTCGCGAACGACCCATCCGTACAATGATCGATCTGACGCGAGGGGGAACGACGATGAAACGAACGACCATTACCGGCTGGGGCTACTGCGCTCCCGAGGGCATCGTCACCAACGACGACCTCGCGACGGTGATGGAGACCTCAGACGAGTGGATCGCGACGCGCTCAGGGATCCGCCAACGCCGGGTCTCGCACGTCGACAACTCCGACCTCGCGACGGTGGCATCCCGCAAGGCGCTCGCTGCGGCAGGGCTGGAAGCGACCGACATCGACTACATCCTCGTTGCGACGTGTACTCCAGATCGCTTCATCCCAGCGATGGCATGCCACGTCCAGGCCAAGCTGGGCGCCGTGAACGCGGCTGCCACGGATACCAACGCCGGATGCACCGGATTCATCTACGGCCTCAATCTCGCCAACGGGCTGATCGCGACCGGGTCCGCCCGCCGGGTCCTCCTCATCGGATCAGAGCGTCTCACTTCGTATCTCGATCTCGAACGGCGCGACACCGCGGTGCTCTTCGCCGATGGCGCCGGGGCTGTCATCCTGGAAGCCACCGACGGCGACGACGGCCTTCTGTCGATCAATGTGGGGTCGGATGGGCGGCTTGCCGGTACGCTGACCGTGGAAGGTGCCGGGTCGTCATGGATGGACATACCGACGCCGGTGAGCGTCGTTATGGACGGGCGAGAGGTGTTCCGCAATGCGGTGATCGGGATGGGCGCAGCCGCGCAACGGGCCGTCGAAGAGGCCGGTTGGGACGTGGGCGATATCGATCTCTTGATCCCGCATCAGGCCAATCTCCGCATCATCGACGCTACCGCGAAACGCCTCGGCCTCGACGAGGACCAGGTCTACACGAACATTCAGTACTACGGGAACACATCGGCCGCCTCGATTCCGATCGCGCTTGCGGAAGCACTCGAACAGGGGCGTGTGACGCCGGGGGCCAAGATCATCCTGGTGGCGTTTGGCGCAGGCCTCACGTGGGGGGCCGCCGCGATCCAATGGGGAGAGCGAATCGAGCCACGATCGCTCAGCGACGCGGCGCTCCCTCCGGCCGACCGGTCCGGAATCCAAATCATGGCCGATCGCCAGGCGAACCGACTCTCATGAGCCACGTCGCCCTCGTCACCGGAGGATCCCGCGGTATCGGACGGGCAATCGCCCTGCGTCTCGCGAACGACGGCAATGCTGTGGCCGTCAACTACGCCACGAATGCGTCGGCAGCGGAAGAGGTCGTCGATACGATCACAGCCAGCGGCGGAACTGCCTTTGCGGTCAGGGCCAACGTCGGAGACGCCGACGCCGTCAGCGAGATGCTGAGCGACGTTGAGGCGCGCCTCGGTCGCGTCGGCATCCTCGTCAACAACGCTGGCATCACGCGCGACGATCTGCTGCTCCGGATGGGGCCGGACGCATGGGACGACGTGATCCAGACCAACCTCCGCTCGGTCTACCTCTGTACGAGGGCGGCGCTGCGCGGCATGCTTCGCTTGAAGTGGGGTCGGATCATCTCGGTGAGTTCCGTATCGGGCATTGCGGGCAACCCGGGACAGGCGAACTACGCCGCCTCCAAAGCGGGCATCATCGGGTTCGCGAAGTCGGTCGCTCGCGAGATCGGGTCCCGCAACATCACGGTCAATGTGGTGGCGCCGGGCTTCATCCAGACCGACATGACCGACCAGCTCGGTTCCGACGTTGCTGAGGAAGTGGTTCAACGAGTCGCCCTGGGCCGACTCGGACAACCTGAGGAGATCGCTGCGGCAGTGGGGTATCTTGCCTCCGACGACGCGGCGTACGTAACAGGTCAGACGCTCGTCGTTGACGGCGGCCTGGCCCTGTAGAGGCCACTAGGAGGCATATCCAATGGACAGAACAGAAATCGAATCGAAGCTGACCGACCTGCTCGTCGACGAGTTGGGCATCGAACGAGATGGGATCTCACTCGATGCGAAATTCGAAGAGGACCTGGATGTTGACTCGCTGGGCGTGGTCGAACTGCTGATGGCGCTCGAGGACAACTTCGGTGTGAAGATTCCGGACGAAGAAGCCGAGCAGATCACGACGGTCGGGGAAGCCGTTGACCTCGTGGAGATCAAGCTGAACGCCTAGGGGGAAGTATGAGCGACCGACGCGTCGTCGTCACGGGCCTCGGCACGATCAACCCCCTCGGGGTTGACGTCGAGTCCACTTGGAGCGCCCTGAGGGACGGAGATTCAGGGATCGGCCCGATCACGCTGATTGAGGCATCGGACCTCACGTCCCAAATCGCGGGCGAAGTCACCGGCTTCGACGTCGAGACCTACATCCCGCGCCGTCAGGCTCGGAGAATGGACCGGTACGCTCAGTTCTTCTGGGTGGCCGGCAAGGAGGCGCTCGACGACGCAGGTATCGCCTACGAAGAAGACGACCCGGACGCGTACCGATCTGGGGTGGTGGTCGGAACGGGAATCGGCGGCGTTGCGACGTTCGAAGAGGAATTCACGACGCTGCTCGAGATCGGTCCCCACCGCCTCAGTCCATTTGGAATCCCCAAAGTCATCGCCAACATGGCAGGGGGGCAAGCGTCGATCGACTTCCGTCTCTACGGGCCGAACACGACCATCGTGACGGCCTGCGCGGCGTCGGCCAACGCGATCGGCGACGCAGCCGCCATCATCCAGCGCGGCGCGGCGGACGTGATGCTCGCCGGCGGCGCCGACGCTTCGATCACCCGGTTCGCGGTCGGCGGATTCGCCCAGGCCCGTGCCCTGAGCACGCGAAACGACGATCCGGAGCGTGCCAGCCGCCCGTTCGACGCCGATCGAGACGGTTTCGTGATGGCCGAGGGCGGCACCACCCTGGTGCTGGAAGAGCGCGAGCATGCATTGGCACGCGGAGCCAAGATCTATGCGGAGTTCCTGGGATATGGAATGTCGTCGGATGGCTACCACGTAACACTGCCGCGACCCGGCGGCGGGGGAGCCATCCGCGCGATGCGTGCGGCGCTCGACGATGCGTCGCTCGAGCCGGACCAGATCTCGTACATCAATGCGCACGGAACCTCAACCGCGGCCAACGACGCCACCGAGACGATGGCGATCAAGGAAGTGTTTGGAGACCACGCCTATGAGATCCCGATCACGTCCACGAAGTCGATGAGCGGCCACCTGCTCGGCGGTGCCGGAGCGTTCGAGGCTGTCGCTTCTGTGCTCGCGATCCGCGACGGCATCGTACCGCCGACGATCAACCTCGAGAACGCCGATCCGGACTGCGATCTCGACTACGTCCCGGACGGGCCGAGAGCGGTTGACGTCGAGTACGCCATGAGCAATTCCTTTGGATTCGGGGGCCACAACGTGGTCCTGATCTTCGGCAAGCCGTAGCGGGACTCAACTACTCGACACAGTCGTCCGATGGACCGCAACCGGTCGTCGGGGGAGGGCGGTTCGCTGCGACGGCGGTTTGGTATTCGTCGAAAGATCGGGCGGTGAGCGCGGCGATCATTCCGACGCCGACGAGCGCTCCGATGCCGGTAACCACACCGGCAGCGATCTCGGCCCCGAGACACGACGAGGGCTGACACAGGAGGGCAGCGATCGCTGCGCCGACAAAGGCGCCGGTGACGGTTCCCACGATCACGAAGATGGCAACGACGGGTCGCACGTCGACCCGATCGGCAATGAGCCCCATTGATCCTCCGACCACCGCACCGATGGTGGCGCCAGTGGGGCCGGCGAGGAGGAAGCCTGGCAGCAGCCCGGCGATCAGCCCGCCTCCAATCGTGATCCAGTGGGTCATGGACCCACCTCGGGGTGTTGGCGGGTCCGCGGCGGTGGAAGCGGGGCTTGAACCGGCGACAGCGCGTCGGCGGCTCCCGGCGACCACGCCAGGAGGGCATCCACGAGTCCGAGGGTGATGAAGCTGGCGGCCGCGATCCATGAGGCAGAGACGAACGCGGCGATGGAAGCCACGACCGGGAGCGCGACCCTCAGGCCCCACAACCCCCAGCGGAAGCCCCGTGCGTATGCCCAGGCGAGTACCGGACCGGTAGCGGCGAGCACCATCGCCGCCGGGGTCACGGCATCGACCGAAGCAAGTCCGGCAAGCGGTAGCGCTCCGATCGCCGCGAGGGGAAGTGCAACGGCGACCCCTCCCGCCCCCGCCCCGGGTCGCTGGCGGAGCCAGATTCGCAGCCATGGGCCGGCGATGCCTCCAATGGCGAGCAGCGATAGCGTCACGGCGCCGACCGACAACGCATCCGAGATTGCGCCAAGCGAGCCGACGATGAGCGTTGCCAGAGCGACGGCCAAGGCAAGCCAGCGGGCCCAGGGTGCGCGCACGAGCAACATGCCGACCAGTGCGATCGCGGTGTACACGACGACGCCGGCGATCATGAGTGTGGCCGCCCCGGGGGAGAATGGATCGGGGGAGAGACCGAGACGGATCACCCACGCGAATTCAGCGGCTGCAAACAGTCCCGCGACAAGCAGGGGTGCGCTGACGTGTCGTTCCATTGACCGCGGCAGCGCTACTGCGCCGGTCGCGAGTCGATGGTGCCCGGGATGCGCTGGAAGCCTACCGAGGCGAACACCCGGTAGATCCCGGGCTCGAGCGTGCTGTAGTCGAACTCGAACTCATCTCCGGGGGCGAGCGTGACTTCGAATTGGTCGTCCTTGTCGGCGAGGATGTACTCGCGCGGGTCTTCGTTGATCCACTTCACGATCCAGGTCTCGTCGAGGTCGAGGGCGACGTTGGCCGGGCGGAACGTACCGTTGTCGAGCCGCACCACGAACACGCCCTCCGGCGGTGGTTCGGTGGTCGTCGTCGTGGTCGGCTTGTTGTCGGCCTGAGCGACCTGGTCCGATGGTGCGCTCTCGATCGCAAGTCCCATCACAAGGAGAACGGCCGCGATACCGACGACCAGGAGGGCGCTCTTCAGGATGGTGCTGTTCACCGCAGCGTTCCTTGCTCGGGTACGGACGGCGGAAGTGTAGCGGCACCGTTCTCCAGTGCACCCGTTACGTCGTGGATCGGGGCGGCAGGCCTGGGTGCTGATCCGGTTCCCACATCGTACGTTCCGCCCAGGGGAGCGCGGTGCCTGGGTCCAACTCGACGACACCGGCGTGCTGCGGTTTGCTCGAGTTGAGGTCTGCGAGCGGCCGACCCGTGAGCCGGAGGCGGGCCGCCTGAATCGGGTCCTGGTGGGAGACGAGAATCAACGGCCCGGAGGTCTGTAAGCGATGCCCCACCACCGCATCGCCAACCCGGGCGCCGAGTTCGGCGAGCGATTCGGGGGAGAACGGGAGGTACACGGGGTGCGTCAGGTAGGCGTTGAGTTCGCCAGGGAAGTCCGCGTCGAGATCGTCCCAGACATGACCTGCCCAACGCCGGCTGAGCCCCCACTCGGTCAGCGCTTCATCCACGATCACCGGTCCGTTGCACGCTGCTGAGATGATCTCTGCCGTCTCGACGGCCCGGTCGAGTGGGGAGCTCACGACGGTGGCATTCATCGGCAGTCGGATGGCCGTGTCTTCGGCCTGCCGGCGACCGTTCTGCGACAGCGGGAACCCGGGGAGATCGGCGTAGACGACATGCTCCGGGTTCCGTACCTCGCCATGGCGCACGAGATAGACGATGCGGTCCGTGGGGTTCATGTGGGGCAGGCTACCGGGTACGGTGATCCCATGGCATCGTTCGCCGAGCCCATCCTCCACGTCGACATGGACTCGTTCTTCGTCGAGGTGGAACGTCTCTTCAACCCCGCCCTCGTTGGGATTCCGGTCGCCGTCGGGGGGATCGGGACGCGAGGCGTCATTGCCTCGGCGAGCTACGAGGCGAGGCGCCATGGCGTCCGGTCGGCGATGCCTGTCGGCGAAGCGCGGAGGCGATGCCCCTCGCTGACGATCGTGAGCCCGGAACACGGGCGGTACGGCGAGGTGTCCGGTGAGGTATTCGAGATCATGCGCTCGGTCACGCCGCTGGTCGAAGGCATCTCGATCGACGAGGCATTCCTCGACGTCTCCGGCCTGCGCTTCCACTACCCATCGGTCGAAGCGGTCGGCGCTCGGATCCGGTCGCTGATCCGGGATGATATCGGCATACCGTCGTCGGTCGGGATCGCCACCACGAAGTTCGTCGCGAAGCTGGCATCGAAGCACGCGAAACCCGACGGGATGCTCCGGATCGTGGCCGGAACCGAACTCGAGTTTCTCCACCCGCTCGACGTCTCGGAACTGTGGGGCGTCGGGGAAGCCACGCGGGCCAGCCTCGGCGATATCGGCATTCGGTCCATTGGTGACGTTGCCCGGGCCCCGATCGGGTTGCTCGAGGGGGGCCTCGGCTCCGCCTCCGCCCGCCATCTGTCGGAACTCGCCAATGGCCGAGACCCACGACCGGTGGAAGGCGGCATGGGCGCCCGCTCGATCTCATCCGAGAACACGTTCGCGCGGGATCTGATCGATCGGGACGCCATCGAGCGTGAGACGTTGCGCCTCTGCGATCAGGTTGCTGCTCGTCTCGCGAAGGCGCACCTCTCTGGTCACACGATCGCGCTGAAGGTGCGATTCGGCGACTTCTCGACGATCTCGCGATCGTCCCGGCAGGCCGTGCCGGTCGGGCACACGACGGACCTCTGGGCGATCGTGCGGGATCTGCTGAACCGTGCCGAGATGGGAGATCGGTCGATCCGATTGCTCGGCGTTGTGGTGAGCGACCTCGCCGATATCGGGGACGCACGCCAGTTGACGCTTGGAGCCGAACGTCGGGATGCCGCCGCCGAGGTCGTTGACGAGGTTCGGGAGCGGTTCGGCGCGGCGTCTGTGATTCCGGCCAGAATCGCCCCGCGGAAGCCCAATCCCGACGCCCCGGGGTCCAGCGTCAGATGAATCATCGTGCCTCGTGTGACCCATAGACCGGTATACTGCGTATGCGGAGCGATTCGACGCGGAGGGTGGACGGATGCCGCTGGATGATCGAGAGCAGAAGATCCTTGAAGAGATCGAGCGCAATCTGTACGCGGAGGATCCGAAACTCGCGCAGACGGTGGCCAAGACCGACCTGTCAATACGGATCAAGCGGCGGCAACGCCTTGCGGCCGTCGGCTTCTTCGTTGGTCTGGCGATCATGCTCGGAACGTTCACGAGATTCTCGTATCTTGCCGGTTTGGGCTTCATCCTGATGGTCGCCTCAGCGGCAACGATCGTGATAGCCGTGCGGGCCTCTCGGGTCGATCAGGCCGCTTCGTTCTCCGTCGCGGGATGGATGGACGACGTCAGAGAACGGTGGCGCCGGGAACGCTAAGGTTGCGTTCCCGAGAGGGGTCACAAGGATTTACGGACCGGCCGGGCGGCCGGGGACAATGGGGACAACGCGTGGAAGGTTTTACTGCTCAGCAAGCGACACGGCTCACCGGCTGTACGCCACATCAGCTCCGCTACTGGGACAAAGTAGCTCTCGTTGAGCCCTCGCTTCAGCAGACCGGTGGCCGTCCGGGTCGGAGGCGGCTCTACTCGTTTCGCGACCTGATCGCGCTCCGGGTCGTCAAGAGCTTGCTCGACAACGGCATGTCGATCCAACGTGTGCGTCGAGCGTGGGACTACCTACGCCGCACCGGCGACATGGAGACCCACCTTGCGGAGATTCGCCTCGTCACCGACGGGGAGACGATCTTCGCCGTGGCCACCGACGAGGACGAGGTCCTCGACGCGCTGCGCCAGGGGCAACTCGCTTTCTTCGTGGCGATCAACGACATCACGCAGTCGGTCGAAGACGACATCTCCCGCTTCGAACTCGATCGCGAGCGCTTCCTCGAGATGCTGCGCCGCGTCGAGGACGACGTGCAGATGGAAGTGGAAGAGGCGAGCGGCTGATTGCCGCGGTCTTCAGGATCGGAATCTCCGCATCAGCGAACCCAACCGGTACTGCGAACGAAGCCGCTCGAGCGATGAATACCTCGTCGTCAAGCGGTCGTTCGTCATCTGCATCGATCGGCGTGCCGCGTCGGCGTTGTCCGTCGAAACCTCAGTGGCCTTTCCGTAGACCGAGCGCGAGTACACCGACGCGAGGGGCTTCATCGCATCGTCGACCACGGTGGCGACTTCGAGCGGTGTCGCGGCCGGATCTGGTTCTTCACCGAAGTCGGTGAGCCGCACGACGATCTCCTCCCACGCCGCTGCGATATCACCATTGGCGAGTCGGCGCATCCGTGTCCGATGACGCGCCCACTTGATGATCGGAATCGCGACGATGACGAACACGATCAGCATGAGCCCGATGGTGACAATCAGCGCCCACCCTGGTATCGACAGGGCGGACCGTGCCCCACCGGTCTGCCCGGAGAGGTCGAGGTCGCGCAGATCCTCTTCGGGCGCGAACTCCACGCCGATCGGATTCTGGTTGGGGATGATCTCCGGGCGCACCGGTTCGGGAATCTGCTCCAGGTAGGCCGCGATCTCGAAGCCGAGGTCATCGGCGAGGGTCCCGTAGCTCGTGGCCGGATTCGCACCGTCTCCGCGTGGCGTCGGGTCGAACGAGAGCCATCCAACGGCCGGGATCCACAACTCAACCCATGAGTGTGCGTTCTCGTCGAGAACGACCACCTCGTCGGCACCGATCCTCGATCCGGGCGTGAAACCCAGGACGACGCGGGTCGGGATTCCGATGCTCCGAGTCATGACCGCCATCGATGTGGCGAACTGTTCGCAGTAGCCCCTCCGATACCCCGCGTTCTCGGTCGAGTCGTCGAAGAGCCAGGATGCGAGGAGGTCGTCGCTGTGGCCCTGGTCCGCTTCGAGGTCGTAGACGAAACCGCCCGTCTCCCGGAACCAGTGCTCGATCGCGAGACCCTGTTCGAACGGCGTCGTCAACCGCTCGGTCAGATCGGCTGCCTGCGCTTCGATCCTGGGATCGATGTCTTCCGGGAGCTCGAGATATCGTTCTGCGTCCGGGAGTTCCCGAAGTCCGACATTGGCGATTTCGGGTACCGACTCTCCGCCTTCGATGGCTGCCGCGAACAGGGGCGAGAAGCCTCCGCCGGGAGCCCCGGCGATCGTCGCCGGATCGATCGTCGGCACGTCGGACGTGATCTGATACTCCATGTGGCGGTACGTGCGGTCGCCGCGGAAGACCACGGCAGTGTCGGTTCGCCGGATCCGGAAGGCCTCGGCGTCGTCACCGGTGGCGCCGGTCACGGCATATGGGGTGGGGAGCCATCCCTGGGCAAGCGCAAGGATCTCGATGTCGGCGGTGACCGGCGTCGTCGGTCCGGCGTATCGGTAGCCAGGCTCTTCGAGGGGCGGGTCATCGAATCGGTAGACCTGCGGGCGACGGGCGGACCATTGGCCGTTGGCGTAGGTCTCAAGGGTCAGGAGGCGGAAGGAGACATCGGTCGGCGCGACGTCGCCGGCAATGCGGGCCCGGAACAAGGGGATGCCGGCCTGGGAGACAAGGCTCTTGTGGATCTGCACGTACGGGTTGTAGGCGACGCTGCCGTAGAAGCCGCCGCCGAGACCGCCCGGCGTTCGCCACTCGACCACACCGTCGCGCGGAACGGTCGGTCCAAGAAATCCAACACCGAACACCGCGACGGCGACCGCAATCGCAACCAGGAGTGCGGCTGTCGGCGCAGGCCGGTTGGAGGAGGGGCCGGCGCGACTACTCGCCATCCGGCCCGCTCCGCGGTCCCGCTCGTCGAGAGCGATCGACAGGATCGTCGCTGCAACCAGCGCCACGAACACGGCGACCACGGCGTAACCGTTGTAGCGTCGGTCGATGGTCGCGAACTGGAGTGCGATGATGAGGGGCGGGAGCACGGCCACGAACGGGTGGCCTCTGGTGAGCCCCCACGCCAGCAGGATGCCGAGAATCCAGAACAACGCCGTCAAGATAATGACCATGCCGGCGATCGGCCGGACCGGCTCGATCCCGTGTTGGATCTGGTCGAGGGCTCGTCCGAGATCGGTCCAGAGCGACGAGAGTGATGCGCGGGTGGGGAAGATGAGGAGCGACTCAGCAGGGGCCGAGAACCGTGCGGCTGCAAGGAACAGGGCAGCACCGTTGATCAGCACGATCCAGAACGCTCGGAGTCGGTAGGTCACGGCCGTCCACGTGACGACCAGGCCGATGATGAACCCGGACAACACGACGAACTGCCAGCTCACCCCGCTCGACGACGGCAGCAGCAGGCTGCCGAGTTGCCAGAAGGCGAACGCGGCCGAGGCAAAGCCGGCTATCCAGCTGTAGCGGTAGACCACGACTGCTCCATTCCTTGTTTCCACGCCGACGCCCATCGGTCGGACGATGTCGACGCGATCGTCGTGGCACCCGCACGGGCGAACGGGTCCAGGGATGCGGGCACGTCCGCAGTTGCCGACATGACGATCGTGCGGTAGAAGTCTCGGCCGAGTGTTCGGAACGCGGCGAGGACCGGGTCGTCCGGAACGCCGGTTGCCAGCACCAGAACGCCGCCCGCCATGCCGTTCCGGCGGAGTCGCGCGAGTGCGCTCGTCAGGTCGATCGCAGGAGTCGGTTGGACTGCAGAGAGTTCTTCCATCGCGATCCCGTAGCTGTCGCTCCCGCCGACGACCGTCCCTGAGCCATGCCCCGTCCACAGGGTCGGCGTGTATCCATTCCGGAAGAGGTGGCGGAACGCCGAGGCCACACCACGCACGGCGTGCTCGAACGTGTCGCGGTCGGGGTAGGCAACGCGGCGAGGGTCGAGCAGGACGAGCGCTCGCGACTGCCACGGCATCTCGAGTTGCCGGATCATGAGGACGTCGCGTTTCGCCGTCGACGGCCAGTGAACCTTCCTGAGGTCATCGCCCTGCTGATACTCGCGGAGGGTGAAGAAATCCTCGCCATCGGTCTGTGAGAAGCTCGACTTCGACGTGTTGACGGTCGGGTCGTGGCCGCGGCCGAGCGGGAGGCCATCAAGATCTTCCACAGCCGGATATACGACGAGGCGATCCACCTTGCCGGCAGTACCGCCGGCTTCGGTGAGATCCAGGGGATCGCGCACCTGGACGATTGCGGGCCCGACGGCGTAGATGCCACGGGGACGGCAGAGGATTTCGTAGCGAGCGGTCATCGGATCCTGCGGTTCAATGCGGTCGGCGACGAAGCGAGCCGTTCCGAGACCGGAGACCTCGTCGAGGACCGTCACCTGGGCGATCCTCCTGCCGGTCAGGAGGGTCACTTCGACCACCGCACGGTCCCCGTCGTGGACCTGGAACGGGGTGAGGCGCCTCGTCACCCCGACGCGCGGCACGGCCGTGCGGACATACCCCATTCCGCCTCCGACTGCGAGAATGAGGAACAGTCCGGCGCCGAGCATCAGGCGCTCTCCGAACACGACCCAGAGGATGACGAGGGCTATTCCCGCTCCGAGTGCGGCCCATCCTCGGGTGGTCGGCATCAGTTGATCGCTTTCATCCGGCGGCGACGCGGGTGCCGGGAACCGGCACTCGGCCGGCGATTCCGTCGAGGATCTGGTGCACTGTGACGCCACGCATCTGCGCTTCGGGGCGAACGATCAGTCGATGATTGAGTACCGGCACGAGCATCTGCTTGACGTCATCCGGCGCCACGTAGTCCCGCCCGCTCACGGCGGCGGTCGTTCTGGCAGCGCGTTGGAGGTAGAGCGAAGCTCGCGGGGATGCTCCGAGCAGCAGGTCGGGTTCCTGTCTCGTCGCCTCGGCAATGTCGATGATGTACCCCTTGACGACATCAGCGACATGGATGTGCTGAGCGATCTCTGCCATCCGAACGATGTCGTCAGCGTGGACGACCGGGCGCAGGTCCTCGAACGTCGACCGTTCGCCGTGCGTGTCGAGCATCTCGAGCTCCTTCACCCGCGATGGGTATCCAACCGTGAGGCGCATCATGAACCGGTCGAGTTGGGCCTCGGGCAGCGGATAGGTGCCCTCATGCTCGATCGGATTCTGAGTCGCGATCACGATGAACGGCGGTCCAAGCGTCCGGGTGGTGCCATCGACGGTGACCTGGCGCTCCTCCATCGCTTCGAGGAGCGCGGCCTGTGTCTTCGGGCTGGCGCGGTTGATCTCGTCGCCGAGGATCACGTTGGCGAACACGGGGCCTGATCGGAACACGAAATCCCCGGCCTCGCGGTCCCACACCGACACGCCGGTCACATCGGATGGGAGCAGGTCGGGGGTGAACTGGATGCGCTGGAACGAGCAATCGATCGAGCGGGCAAGGGACTTGGCGAGCAGCGTCTTGCCGACACCGGGCACATCTTCGATGAGGGCGTGGCCTCCGGCGATGAGGCACGACGCGGTGAGTTCGACCGTCTCGCGTTGCCCCTGGATGACATGTTCGATGTTGTCGGCGATGGCAGTGAAATGCTCTCCGAACCAAGCCAGGTCATCGGGAATCACGGGCACGCGGGTCCTCCTGTGTGTTTCGACACATTCGAGCCTAGATGGGATCGCACGCTGCGGGGGACGGAGGGGTGAGGACCGTCCGGGTACATCGGCCGGGTACGCTTGCTTCGTGGAGAGATGGGGAGCGCAGCCATGATCAAGCGGAACGTGATCGTCGCGGTGGTTCGGCGACCGAGGCTCTGGCCGACAGCCGCCGCAGCGATATTGGCATTCGCACCTGTCGCGTGGTGGCGGCGCCGTCCGTTCCTTCCGCTGCCTGACGCCGAGGTGCTCCGGTGGCGGACCGCCACCGCATACGGATCCAGCGATGCCGTTGTTGATCCCGCCGATGTCGTGGCGTATCTTGAGTGGAGGCGGCGGTCTACCAAGGGGTAGCAGAGGGGAGGCAGATGTGGCAGTCGGCGCATTGAGCGACGATCTCTTGCGCCTGCCCGGTGTCGAACACGCCGAACTGGACGGCGATCCGGCTACTCCTGCCGGAATCCGCGTCCGAGTCGCCGACGGCGTGGACGCTGCGGCGGTCGCAGACGAGGTGCGTCGGGTCCTCGCGCAACACGGGCTTCGACCGGACCTCGGCGACGCCAGCGATGCTTCTCCGCCGGGGTCCGACACCCACGAGCTGGTGCCCGGGCCACCGCAAGACACGCCGGACGACGCCCCGCCCGATCCCATCGCGGATGTTCCCGTCGTCGTCCTCATGGCCGGCAACGGGCCGATCTCCGTCGGGATCACCGAAGGGATCGACACGATTGTTGTGACCGCCACCGGCCCTGCCGGCCACGCTTCGGTTCCGGCTTCCGGTCCGTCCGCCGTGGCCGTTGACCAGGCCGTCACTGAGGCCGTCGCCGAACTCGCTGGGACCGCGACCCGACCTCGGATCTGTTCGATCGATGAACGAGAACTCGGCGGCATCTCCGTCGTCACGGTCGTGGTCGAGGAGAGCGGCGCGCGCCTCGTCGGATCGGCCGTCGTGCGATCAGGTCGTACCTACGCGGTGGGACGAGCCGTCTGGGCGGCGCTGTCGTCGCGGTGAGTTCCGTGCGGCATCAGTTGAACGATGACGTCGGTGCTCGCGGCGTCCGGGAGGAGCGCGGCCGGTTCTTGTACCGATGGCTGTTCGGCAAACTCCCTCTGAAAGCTGCCAACCTTCGCGATGACGTCGCGCACGACGAGGCGGGTGTGGTCATCCGGAATGTCGAGTAGTTCGCTGTGGTCGGCCTCGTTGATTGAGACGATCGTCAGTCCGAGGCCGCGGAGATGATCGAGCATGATCTCCTGGCTGATCTTGTCGGGCGAGAGCACCGCGAGATCGGAGACGATCAGTGCGTCGGCGTTGCCGGAACGGGCGATGTCGAGGAGGGCACGGTAGCCGTCACGGCCGAGCGGCTGGGTCGGGTCGCGTCCGTCCAGGCAGGTCGCGATGAGGTGGTGGCCGGCGTCCGCGGTCCAGCGACGAATTCGCTCGCTCTGTGCGAACGCGGTTTCGCCCTCTTCGAGGCTTGGTGCCTCCCGTATGTACCCGACGACGCGCACGCTCACTCCAGCGCTCTCGACGTTGCTGCCCGCTCTGAGTATGACATGGTGACGGTGAGTGGTCAACAACCGGCGCTGAGTAGTCACGGGCGCGTCCACCGTCCGGGGACCTGCTGGTACCCTCTGGCCATGCCGCGGGCACTCGTGTTGAATGCAAGTCTCGAACCGCTTTCGGTGGTTCCGGTCCGGCGCGCGCTCGTGCTTGTGCTCCATGACCGGGCCGATGTGGTGGCAACCAACGGGGCGATCTGGCACGCCGAGACGGTGGAGATGCCTTCGCCATCCGTCGTTCGGCTCCGGCGCTACGTCCGGGTCCCGTACCAGCGCCGCATCCCCGTCAATCGCAGGACGGTGTTCGAACGGGACGGCCACCGCTGCCAGTACTGCGGCCGGCAGGCGGAGAATCTGGACCATGTGGTCCCACGGTCGCAGGGCGGCGAACACTCGTGGCTGAACGTCGTGGCTGCATGCCGAAGGTGCAACAGCACGAAGGGCGGGCGGACGCCATCCGAGGCAGGGCTCACGCTGGCGATGAAGCCGAGGCTCCCGCGGCCGGATGCCTGGGTCGCGGCCGCCACCGGGGGATCGGTGGATCCGGGCTGGGAGCCCTATGTCACGGCGTAGCCGAACGGATCAGCAGCACCGGCCGCGGAGACCGTCGGACGATCTTGGTTCCGGTGGAGCCGAGCAATCCCTGGAACAGGCCCTGGCCGTGGGATCCAATCACCACCACGTCGGCATCGAGGTCGAGGACCTGCTTGATGATCGCGGCCGCCACGTTCTCGCTCTCGATCACGTGTGCGTCGACGTCGATCCCGCGCTGAGCGAGCGCATCGACGAGGGACCCCGTGTTCCTCCTGAGCTTGTCCCTGAGATAGCGTTCGATCATCGCAGCGTCCCCCGGCCAGCCAGTCGGGCCATCCCGACGAGCAACGGGTGTCTCGACGAAGGTGTAGTCGGCGACCACGCTCGCGCCGTCGCCCGGTCCCCAATGGTCGCGAATGTCGTTGAGGAAGGTCCGTGGAACTTCGACAACGGTCAGAACGGTCACTCGTCCGTCGGTTCCGGCCAGCCGCGAAGCGAACTCGGCAGCGGTGGCAGCCTCGATCTCACCGTCGGTTGCGACAAGTACGTGCACGGATCCTCCTCCAGGTGGCGTCGCCAACCCTAGACGGGGAGTCCCGCCTCCCGCCCGATCGCGATGAGCGTCGGCGTCTCGATTCCGGCCGTTCTCGCCTGTCCGATCGCCCGCTCCAGGCGGCGAGGAGCGCTCCGACCGGTGGCGCCGTGTTCGGGATCACCGTCAATTGCGGCAACCATCCCTGCGACGGCTCGGTCCCGGTCGACCGGTTCGCCGACGAGCCAATCCTGGATGTCGAGGACCTCTGAGGCGACGGCGCCGGCGAAGTCCCGATGGCCGTTCCACAAATCGGTAACGGTCCCCTGCGTACGGAGTCCACCGATATTCGCCGTCAGGATGTAGAGGTTCTTCGCGACGAGCGCGTGGGTCAGCTCATCATCCGCGATGTGCTCGGCCGGAATGCCGATTGCGTTGAGTGCTCTCACGACCGTGCCGGCCCACGGCCCTGCGACGGGCGTTGGGACGAGTACCCGGGTCGTCCGTCCTGGCTTCTTCTCAAACCATACGACGGCAACCGTCGGCGCCTCGATGCCGTGCCGAATCCAGTCGCGGGGGAGGAGTTCATTCTGAATCAGGCCGACGCTGGAGCGCCACTCAGCCGGCAGGTTCTCCAGAACCGGGTGGAGGTCATCCTCGGCAACCGTGACCAGCGTGAGTCCGGGATCCGGATTGCGCTCGACGGCGGTGGCGAGCGGCGTCGAACGGAGGACGGGGAAGATCGGGTGGCCGGTGCGGAGGAACGCGTGGCCGAACACGGCGCCCATCTCTCCGACCCCAACGAGGGTGATCAAGTCAATCATGGGTCACAGGGTACCCGGGGTGGGTGAGGGAACGGGTGGGGGCGAAAGAGTTGACATGTGGCGCGGAATGGGTCATAGTGGGGCCTCGTGGGAGATGATTTCAGCGCAACGGAGGCGCAGACCGGTGTTTCTCGGGGAGTACAGCCATTCGATGGACGGGAAGGGGCGGGTTGTGATGCCCAGCAAATTCCGTTCAGGCCTCGACATGGGCTGTGTCGTCACCAAGGGACAGGAACGTTGCCTCTACGTCTTCCCGATGGATCGATGGGAAGACGAAGCAGACAAGGTGCTCCAACTGCCGCGTACAGATCGGCGGGCCAGGGACATCTCGCGGTCCTTCTTCGCCTCGGCGACGGATCAGACACTCGATCGGCAGGGACGAGTGCAGATCCCGGAGGGTCTCCGAACCTTCGCCGAGTTGGAGAAGGACCTGACGATCGTTGGCGTCGCCAACCACATCGAGATCTGGGACACGGAGACGTGGCTCACCGTTGTCGCAGAAGCCGACGAGTACTACGCCGAAATCGAGGAGGCAGTCTCGGAGAACGGAATATGACCGGTCGAAGTGGACGTCGGGCAACCACACCCGCGTCCGAAGCTGTGAAACGGTCTGGCCTGTGGTCAGCCCCTCGGATGCCAATTGGAAGGCCCCTTACTCCGCCCGCTTCCATGTTGGCGCCAGCGCTCCGGGGGGCTGACCATGGATCAGACCACCAGCAGCT
>Ga0316189_10002544_pt1 | contig 17823 bp, 17 predicted proteins | sample LowCovwburrow_MG_FD_204930 | JGI IMG/M metagenome (GOLD analysis project Ga0316189, IMG submission 204930) | Coastal sediment microbial communities from Maine, United States - Lowes Cove worm burrow | ecosystem: Environmental > Aquatic > Marine > Coastal > Sediment | place: USA: Maine...
TAAATGAGTTTTTGGTAAAGCTCTACCCATTCTTCATAAGAATTCACCATAGATAAATCCATTGCAATTTTCCTAAACTCTTGCTGATAACTCGATGTTGTTTTTTCTGAAACCAATCTTGTATGGTCAAGGTTCTTTTTTAGACTAAGTAAAATTTGATTAGGGTTGACAGGTTTAATAAGGTAATCGGCAATTTTACTACCAATAGCTTCTTCCATGATATATTCCTCCTCGCTTTTGGTAATCATTACAACTGGCAGGCTAGCACGTTTTTCCTTAATTTCCGAAAGTGTTTCCAAGCCTGTTAAACCAGGCATATTCTCATCAAGAAAAACAATATCAAAATTCTGATCATCTATAATTTCAATGGCTTCTGTGCCACTTTGGCAAGTCGTAACATGGTAATTTTTCTTTTCTAAAAAAAGAATATGTGGTTTTAGTAAATCAATTTCATCATCTACCCAAAGAATCCTAATATCGCTCATATATGCTTTTATTTATCAAAAGGAGTAAATTCCTTCTGTTTTACTACTTTTACAATGAATTATTTATATTTAAAAAAAAGACAGCCAAAGACTGAACTCTTAAATTCCTAAAATTATTATAAAGTTTGAATACTAAAAACAAACTCAAAATATTTAACGACCCAATTTACGGATTTATTACTATTCCCAATTCTTTAATTTTTGATCTTATTGAGCATAAATACTTTCAAAGACTCCGAAGAATTACTCAAATGGGGTTGTCTTATTTGGTTTATCCCGGTGCACATCATACTAGGTTTCACCATGCGTTAGGGTGTATGCATTTAATGCAACAAGCAATACGAATACTTCGTTTTAAGGAAGTTACGATTTCTAATGAAGAAGAAAACGCTCTTTTAATAGCAATTCTTATGCACGATATTGGTCATGGACCGTTTAGTCATGCGATGGAACATAGTATCGTGAACAACCTGACGCATGAAGAGATTTCACTAGTTTTCATGCATAAATTGAATGACGAATTTAACGGAAGTTTAACTTTAGCCATCTCAATTTTTAATGGAGAATATCATAGGAAGTTCATGCAACAATTAATTTCTGGGCAATTGGACATGGATCGCGCTGATTATTTAAAGCGGGATAGTTTTTATACAGGAGTTGCTGAAGGAAATATAAACAGTGAACGCTTAATTACCATGTTTAACGTCGTTGATGATGAGTTAGTAATTGAAGAAAAGGGAATTTATTCTATTGAAAAGTTTTTGACCGCCCGACGTTTGATGTATTGGCAAGTCTATTTACATAAAACCAGTTTAGTGGCAGAGCAACTCTTGATAAGGGTTTTAAAACGAGCGAAAGAACTTGTAGAAAAAAATGTGGTATTACAAGGTAGTAATGCGTTGTTGTATTTTTTGAAGAATAATATTACTCATAATAATTTTGATGATAAAGCAATAAATACATTTGCACAATTGGATGATTATGATATTATTTCAGCAATGAAGGAATGGCAGTATCATGACGATTTTATCCTTAGTAAATTGTGTGAAATGATATTAAACAGGAATCTTTTAAAAATAAAGATTAAAAGAAAACCCATTAATGCCCAATCAATCGAGAAACATATTGAAGCATTAATTGCGCAAAATCAAATAGCTAAAGAAGAAGCTAATTATTTTGTTTTTACGGGAGACATCACTAATCAAGCATACCAACTTAAAAAACAATCAGTAAAAATTCTTTATAAATCGGGGAAAATCACAGATATTATAAAGGCTTCAAATTTCTTAAACTTAAAAGTGCTTTCAAAACCAATAACTAAGTATTATATATGTTATCCAAAAGACAAACTTTAGCACATTTTTTATACTTTTGCCACTAATGAAATTTACCGCATCACAAATAGCAGGTATACTAGAAGGAGACATTGAGGGCAATCCTGATGTTGAGGTTTTTAGACTTGCTAAAATAGAAGAAGGGACCAAAGGGTCATTAACGTTTTTAGCTAATCCAAAGTATACTCAGTATATATATACTACCAAGGCTTCAATCACTATTGTGAACGACGATTTTACTCCCGAGAACAATTTAGATACAACTTTAATAAAAGTGCCAGACGCTTATAAAGCATTTTCAAAGCTACTTGAGTATTATAATCAAGTAAAAATGAATAAAGTTGGTGTTGAAAAACCAAATTATATTTCAGAATCTGCCAAGTATGGTGATAACATCTATATCGGTGCGTTTGCGTATTTAGGTGATAACGTTACCATTGGTGATAATGTTAAAATATACCCAGGCACTTATATAGGTGATAATGTGAGTGTTGGCGATAATGTCGTGATTTTTTCTGGTGCCAAAATATATTCAGAATGTGTGATAGGCAATGGTTGTTTCATCAATTCAGGAGCAATAATTGGAGCCGACGGATTTGGTTTTACACCAAATGAAAAAGGGGAATACAATAAAGTGCCACAGACAGGAAATGTGATTTTAGAAGATAATGTAGACATAGGTGCTGCTACAACCATAGATAGAGCGACTTTGGGCTCAACCATAATTAGAAAAGGAGTAAAGTTAGACAATCAAATTCAGATTGCCCATAATGTTGAAATTGGCAAAAATACTGTTATTGCAGCTCAAACGGGTATCGCAGGATCGACCAAAATTGGTGAAAATTGCCAAATTGGAGGTCAAGTTGGTATTGTAGGGCATCTTACTATTGGTAACAATGTAAAAATACAAGCACAGTCTGGTATAGGTAGAAATGTAAAGGATAATGAAGTATTACAAGGTTCTCCTGCATTGACTTATGGGGATTATAATAAATCGTATGTCCATTTTAAAAACTTACCAAAAATTGTAAAAGGAATTAACGATATTGAAAAGAAATTGAATGACGGTAATTAGCACAGAAATTAAACAAAAAACCATAGCGAAAGAGATTTCGCTTACTGGTGTGGGACTACATACAGGTAAAGATGTTACTTTAATATTCAAACCTGCAGAAGTTAATTATGGTTATGTATTTAAAAGAATAGATTTAGAAGGTTTTCCTGAAATAAAGGCAGACGCCAATTACGTTACCAATACACAACGGGGTACATGCTTAGAAAAAAACGGGGTAACTATACAGACGTGCGAGCATGTTTTAGCCGCATTGGTTGGTCTACAAATTGACAATGTAGTCATAGAATTAAACGCATCGGAACCGCCAATTATGGATGGTTCATCAAAGTTTTTTGTTGAGGCTCTCGAATCGGCAGGAGCTATTGAACAAGATGATTTTATTGAGGAGTATGTAGTTAAGGATGTTGTCTCTTATATAGATGAAGAATCGGGAAGTGAAATCACTATTATTCCTTCAGAAGAGTATCAAGTCACTACAATGGTAGATTTTGGCACGAAAGTGTTAGGGACTCAAAATGCTACACTGCAGCGTATTTCTGATTTTAAAGACCAAATATCAAATTCTCGTACCTTTAGTTTTCTTCATGAAATTGAAATGCTTTTAGAAAACGGATTGATTAAGGGAGGGGATCTAAATAATGCAATAGTTTATGTTGATAAGGAGCTGTCTCAAGATACGATGGAACGATTAAAAGTAGCTTTTAAAAAAGATAATATTTCAATTAAGCCAAACGGTATATTGGATAACCTCACCTTGCATCACCCTAATGAAGCTGCAAGACACAAGTTGTTAGATGTTATTGGTGATTTGGCATTAATTGGAACCAGAATACGAGGTAAAGTTATAGCGAATAAACCTGGACATTTTGTAAATACACAGTTTGCAAAAAAATTGTCCAAAATCATAAAAATTGAAAAACGAAATAACGTGCCAGTTGTTGATTTGAATCAAACTCCAATAATGGACGTTAATCAAATAATGAATATGCTGCCACACAGACAGCCGTTTTTGTTACTTGATAAAGTTTATGAGTTGTCTAAATCTCATGTTATTGGGATGAAAAATGTTACCATGAACGAGTCGTTCTTTGCTGGACATTTTCCTGGTGCTCCCGTTATGCCTGGAGTTTTAATTGTTGAAGCCATGGCACAAACAGGAGGTATTTTGGTGTTAAGTACAGTGCCAGATCCTGAAAATTATTTGACCTTTTTCATGAAAATGGACAATGTCAAGTTCAAACAAAAAGTAGTACCTGGTGACACTTTAATTTTTAAATGTTCACTAATATCGCCTATTAGACGAGGTATTTGTCATATGCAAGGTTATGCATACGCTAATGGAAAACTATGCGCTGAAGCTGAATTAATGGCTCAAATAACAAAAGTTAAATAATTATGAATCAACCACTTGCTTATGTTCATCCTGGCGCTAAAATAGCTAAGAATGTTGTAATAGAGCCGTTTACTACCATACATAATAATGTTAAGATTGGTGAAGGTACCTGGATAGGTTCAAACGTGACCATTATGGAAGGCGCAAGGATTGGAAAAAATTGTAATATATTTCCTGGATCCGTTATTTCTGCCATTCCTCAAGACTTAAAATATAACGATGAGGACACCACTGTAGAAATTGGTAATAATGTCACCATACGGGAATGTGTTACCATAAATAGAGGAACGACGGATAAAATGAAAACGGTAATTGGTGACAATTGCCTAATAATGGCTTATTGCCATATAGCTCATGATTGCATGGTTGGAAATAATTGTATTTTCTCCAATAATAGTACTTTGGCTGGACATATTACTGTTGGGGATTACGTTGTACTGGCAGGTATGACTGCTGTTCATCAGTTTTGTTCAATTGGAAATCATGCGTTTGTTACCGGCGGATCTTTGGTAAGAAAAGATGTACCACCTTTTGTAAAAGCAGCACGTGAGCCTTTATCTTATGTTGGAATTAACTCTGTGGGCTTGCGTCGTAGAGGGTTTTCAGCTGATAAAATAAGAGAAATACAAAATATTTATAGATTGTTATATCAACGTAATTATAATAATACGCAGGCTTCAGAGATTATTGAAGCAGAAATGGAAGCCACTCCAGAGCGCGATGAGATACTTCAGTTTATAAAGAATTCACATAGAGGTATCATGAAAGGGTACTTTAAATCAAATTAAAAAAAACAATTAAAATGGCAAGTACTTCTGATATTAGAAATGGATTATGCATTAGATATAACCATGATATATATAAAATCATAGAGTTTTTACATGTAAAGCCTGGTAAAGGGCCTGCCTTTGTTAGGACTAAAATGAAAAGTGTTACCTCCGGAAAGGTTTTGGACAATACATTTTCAGCAGGTCATAAAATTGAAGATGTAAGAGTGGAAACACATAAGTTTCAGTATTTATATAATGATGGTGAGTTTTATCATTTTATGAATGAAGCAGATTATACACAAATCCGGTTATTAGAAGCTGCTTTAGATCGACCAGAGCTCATGAAAGAAGGAGAAGTGGTAACTGTGTTAATTAATACAGAAGACAATATGCCTTTATCTGTAGATATGCCAGCTAATGTAATATTAGAGGTAACTGCTACCGAACCTGGGGTAAAAGGAAACACTGCCACCAATGCTACAAAACCAGCTACTGTTGAAACGGGGGCTACAGTTATGGTACCCTTATTTATCAATGAAGGAGACAAAATAAAGGTAGAGACAGATAAGGGGTCTTACAAAGAACGTATTAAAGAGTGATTCTTTGATATATGAAATTCCCACAAAAACATACTCTAAAACAAATTGCATCGCTTATTAAGTGCGAGTTTGCTGGTCCCGAAGATTTTGCGGTTTTGGGAATGAATGAAATTCACGTAGTAACACCAGGAGATATTGTATTTGTTGATCATCCAAAGTACTATGATAAAGCCTTAGAATCTGCGGCAACAATTATTCTGATAAATAAAGAAGTTGATTGTCCTAAGGGAAAAGCTCTTTTAATTTCGGATGATCCTTTTAGGGATTTTAATTTTCTAACAAATCATTTTAATCCTTTTCAAAGTTCGAATATTGCTCTTTCAAAAAGCTCAAAAGTGGGTGAGGGTACGGTTATTCAGCCAAACTGTTTTATTGGTAATAATGTTACTATTGGAAATAATTGCATTATACATTCCAACGTAAGTATATATGATGATACCATAATTGGTGATAATGTGATTATTCATGCCAATACCGTTTTGGGATCTAGTGCTTTTTATTATAAAAATAGACCTGAGGGTTTTGATCAGTTGATTTCTGGAGGGAAAGTGCTTATAGAGAATAACGTGCATTTAGGTGCTTCTTGTACCATTGACAGGGGTGTTACAGGAGAAACCACAATTAAAGAAGGCACAAAGATTGACAACCTTGTTCAAATCGGGCATGATACTGTAATTGGAAAAAAATGTTTGATTGCTTCTCAAGTTGGAATTGCAGGTTGTACTATTATTGAAGATGAAGTTACCATTTGGGGGCAAGTTGGAATCACTAGCGGAATTACAATTGGTAAAAAAGCAGTCATTTCGGCCAAAGCAGGTGTTAGTAAGTCCTTAGAGGGTGGAAAAAGTTATTTTGGAATCCCAGCTGATGATTTTAGAACAAAATATAAAGAAATTGCATCAATAAGAAAGATTCCTGAAATACTGGAAAAGTTAAAAGAAAAATAAAAGAGTCACAGATATTAATAAAATTAAAGCGTAAAACACTTTAAAATTCAGATACAAAAAATTACTTTTGTTGGGTCTTAGTTAAACAAAGAAAATCAAGCACAAATGAGCGTTTTAGTAAACAGAAATTCCAAAATAATAGTTCAAGGATTTACAGGAAGTGAAGGTACATTTCATGCCTCACAAATGATAGAATATGGCACCAATGTGGTTGGTGGTGTTACTCCTGGAAAGGGAGGACAGACACATTTGGATAAACCCGTTTTTAATACTGTTGAAGACGCTGTTAAAATAGTTGGGGCAGATACGACTATAATTTTTGTTCCACCGGCTTTTGCAGCTGATGCAATTATGGAAGCTGCCGATGCTGGAATTAAAGTTATTATTACTATCACAGAAGGCATTCCTGTTGCTGACATGATTAAGGCCTCAGATTATTTAAAAGATAAAGCTTGTCGTTTAATTGGCCCTAATTGCCCAGGAGTTATTACTCCAGAAGAAGCAAAAGTCGGTATCATGCCTGGTTTTGTTTTTAAGAAAGGGAATGTAGGTATTGTATCAAAATCTGGTACATTAACCTATGAAGCGGCTGATCAAGTTGTAAAACAAGGTCTTGGGATTACTACAGCAATTGGAATTGGAGGAGATCCAATAATAGGCACAACGACCAAGGAAGCGGTTGAATTATTGATAAATGACCCGGAAACTGAATGTGTTGTTATGATTGGGGAAATTGGAGGACAATTGGAAGGAGATGCAGCACAATGGTATAAAGAAAGTGGAAGCAAAAAACCAGTTGTTGGATTTATTGCAGGAGAAACTGCGCCTGCAGGGCGTACAATGGGGCATGCTGGTGCAATTGTAGGAGGAAGTGATGATACGGCTCAGGCCAAAAAACGTATTATGAGAGAATGTGGTATTCATGTTGTTGATTCTCCAGCTGAGATTGGAAAAAGGGTTGCTGAAGTTTTAGCCGTGAATGTAGGCTAATTAAATATAGATGTTATTATCAATTAATCCGTTTGCTATTGTTGTGAACGGATTTTTTTATGTAATAATAATAGTCTTATTGAATTAATTTTGATTTGTTAAAAAGCTCACAAGATTTTGTGAAGGTTTTATATTTGATGCAAATTGTAATTATTATATTTGAACAACAACCAATTATTAATTATATACATGAAATTATTAGAAGGAAAGACGGCTATAATTACAGGAGCTAGCCGCGGTATTGGCAAAGGTATTGCACAGGTATTTGCGCAACAAGGTGCTAATATAGCTTTTACCTTTAGTGCATCGATAGAAGCTGCTCAAGAACTTGAAAAAGAATTAAATGCTTTAGGGGTAAAAGCAAAGGGGTACCAAAGCAATGCGGCGGATTTTAATCAAGCTCAAGAACTGGCCGATATGGTTGTAAAAGAATTTGGAGGTATTGATATACTTATAAACAATGCGGGTATTACAAAGGATAACTTGCTTATGCGCATAAGTGAAGAAGATTTTGATAAAGTTATTGAGGTTAATTTAAAATCTGTATTCAATCTTACCAAGGCGGTTATTCGTCCAATGATGAAGCAACGTAAAGGATCTATTGTCAATATGAGTTCCGTTGTTGGTGTAAAAGGTAATGCAGGTCAAACTAATTATGCAGCTTCGAAGGCAGGAATTATAGGATTTTCAAAATCAGTTGCCTTAGAATTAGGCTCTCGTAATATTAGAAGCAATGTCATTGCACCTGGATTTATTGAAACCGAAATGACAGCAAAACTGGATGAAGAGACTGTTAAGGGTTGGAGAGCCGCAATACCATTAAAACGAGGAGGTACGCCAGAAGATATTGCTAATGCTTGTGTGTTTTTAGCATCAGATATGAGTTCATATATTACCGGGCAAACACTAAGTGTTGATGGTGGAATGCTGACATAGGATTAAATTACCTCAAGACAAAAGAAAATATCTTTTGCTTTATAATGCAAAAGTTTTATGCAAACAGAAACAATTATTTTTATCATATTAGCTGGAGTTGCAGCGCTTTTATTAGCGCTGTTTCAGTATTTGTACAAATCTAAAAAGAGCAAGCTTAATTTAGTATTGTCTCTACTTAGGTTAATTACAATCTTTGCTATTTTATTATTGCTCATTAACCCAAAGTTTGAAAAAATTACGTATTTCAATGAAAAACCAAACTTGGTTGTAGCAATCGATAATTCAGAATCTATCAAGTATTTGGGCCATGCAGATAATGCGAACAGAATAATTGATAAACTTAAAGCAGATACACAGCTTAATGATAAATTTAATATGTCATACTTTGCTTTTGGCAATTCTTTTAAAACATTGGATTCATTAAATTTTAATGAACCTCAAACGAACCTCGCTAGTGTTTTTAATAATTTATCCAAAGTTTATAAAAACACAGTAGCTCCTATGATATTGATTACCGATGGGAACCAAACTTATGGAAGTGATTTTGAGTTTGTGTCTAATGATTATCAGCAAAGCATATACCCAATTATTCTCGGAGATACTATTTCCTACTCCGATTTAAAAATAGAGCAGTTAAATGTCAATAAATATGCATATTTAAAGAATAAATTTCCAGTTGAGATAATTACCGTTTATAATGGCAGCACCAATGTAAATTCAGAGTTAATAGTTACTCAAACGGGTACTATTGTGTATCGTCAAAACCTAAGTTTTTCAAAAGAAAAGAATGTACAAACTATTAATTTAACGCTTCCTGCAAGTAAAGTTGGGGTTAATGCTTATAATGCAAGGTTAGTTCCATTGGATAATGAAAAAAACATAATTAACAACAACAAACCATTTGCGGTAGATGTCATTGATGAAAAAACTAATGTTACCATTGTAAGTAATATGAGTCACCCAGATATTGGAGCCCTTAAAAAATCTATTGAAAGCAATGAACAGCGAAGTGTTACCATTTTAAGTCCAAACGAATACTTGAATGCACAAGACGATTTTCAATTGGCAATATTGTATCAACCAAATAATATGTTTAGTAGTGTTTTTGAAACATTGGACCAAAGTGGTAGTAACAGGTTTGTGATTACAGGGACTCAAACACAATGGTCCTTCCTTAATAGTATTCAAAATAATTACAAACAAGAGATAACTGGACAAACAGAGGATTTTCAAGCATCTACTAATTATAATTATGCAACATTTATTATTGATGATTTAGGTTTTGAAAGTTTTCCGCCGTTACAATCTGAGTTTGGCAGTATTGTTTTTAATAATAAGGTAGATCCTATTCTGTATAAAAATATTAATGGCAATTTTAGCGAAGAACCCTTAATGGTAACTTTTGAAGATGAGGGTAGACATGAAGCGGTGCTATTGGGTGAGAATATTTGGAGATGGCGAGCACAAAGTTATTTAGAGAATAAATCGTTTCAGCAATTCGATAATTTCATTGGTAAACTAGTACAATATTTATCATCAAATAAACAGCGTAGAAGATTAAATATTGATTATGAATCCTTCTATAACGGAAATGGAAGTATTAAAATTACTGCTCAGTTTTTTAATAAGAGTTATGAATTTGATACTAAGAGAAAACTAAATATTGTATTGAAAGAAACCACTAAAGATACGACTACAACCTTGCCATTTGTTTTAAAACAAAATAACTATGAGGTGGATTTAAGTAGCTTTCCTTCTGCTGATTATGACTTTACTGTTTATGTTGATAATGGAGGAGTTTCGCAATCGGGTCACTTAAAAATATTGGATTATAGTGTGGAGCAACAATTTTTGAATGCCAATGTCACAAAACTTGAAGAAGTTGCTACTAACAGTTTAGGAAGGAGTTATTTTATTGATTCATCTGACGGAATCTTTGAAGATTTATTAAACGATTCTAGGTATGTTACTATACAAAAGAGTGTCAAAAAAAGCGTACCTTTGATTGACTTTAAATACTTATTGGCACTCATAGCTTTATGCCTTGCCATAGAGTGGTTTTTAAGAAAATATAATGGACTTATTTAAATTAATAATCAAATAATAAAATGGAAAAATTACCAAAAATTGGATTGCCAATTCTAGTAGTAGTAGTACTGCTAATAATACTAGTTGCAAAATCTGCTGTGACCATAGATTCCGGGGAAGCTGGAGTACTATTTAAGACCTTTGGAGACGGAGTCGTTATTGATGAGCCACCAATGGGTGAAGGTTTTCATATCGTTGCACCTTGGAATAAGGTGTTCGTTTATGAAGTGCGTCAACAAGAACTTTTTGAAAAAATGAAAGTACTTTCTTCAAACGGATTAGAAATTCAAATTGATGCCTCCGCTTGGTATGAGCCTGTTTATAATGAATTAGGTAATTTACACCAGTCTATTGGACAAGGTTATTTGCAGCGCGTTATTCAGCCTGCCATTCGTAGTGCAGCAAGGAGTGTTATTGGACGTTATACGCCAGACGATTTGTATTCAACTAAACGTGACGCCATTCAAGTTGAAATTTTTGAAGAAACCAAGAGAATACTTGATAAACAATATGTACAATTAAATGAGGTGTTAGTAAGAGATGTTACATTACCGCCTACAATTAAAGATGCAATAGAACGTAAATTAAAGCAAGAACAAGAATCTTTGGAATATGAATTTAGACTGGTAACTGCTGCAAAAGAAGCTGAAAAAGTAATTATTGAAGCAAAAGGAAAGGCTGAATCAAACAGAATTTTAAGCGCTTCTTTAACAGATAAAATTCTCCAAGATAAAGGAATTGAAGCTACAGTTAAACTTTCTGAATCTCCTAATAGTAAAGTTATTGTGATTGGTTCGGGCGATACTGGTTTGCCTATTATTTTAGGAAATCAATAAAAAAGCGTTGTTAATACTGATGATTATTCAATTTTTTGAAAATCATCGTGAAAGATTAGGATATATAAATTTTATTTCCGAATCTTTGTTAAGACAAAAACAAAAATGAATTTTATTCAATCACATCATCATTTTCATACTTGCAATCAAGCAGGCTGAAGATGTATTGAATAAAAACAAATATATTTTAAACCCGTTTGAGCAAATCAAGCGGGTTTTTTTAATAAAACAAACCTTCTAATGATTTGCTCGAACATAGAAAAAACAACATGAGTAAATTAAAAATTGCAGTTCAAAAATCGGGACGATTACACGACGATTCAATGAAACTTCTTAGGGATATAGGAATTTCGATTGATAATGGTAAAGACCAACTTAAAGCATCGGCCAAAAACTTTCCCATTGAAGTCTTTTATTTGAGAAATGGAGATATTCCTCAATATCTAAGAGATGGAGTGGTAGATGCTGCCATTATTGGTGAAAATGTATTGATAGAAAAAGGTCAGGATATCAAAAGTTTAATAAGACTAGGTTTTTCAAAATGTCGTGTTTCGGTGGCGGTCCCAAAATCTATGAAATACAATAGTATTAATGATTTGGACGGAATGCAAATAGCAACCTCCTACCCAAATACAGTGTCTCAATTTCTAAAGGCTAATAATGTTAATGCTAATCTTCATATCATTAATGGGTCTGTTGAGATTGCACCAAATATTGGTTTGGCAGATGCTATTGTTGATATAGTATCCAGTGGGAGTACACTTTTTAAAAATAATTTAAAAGAGAAAGATATAATCTTAAATTCTGAGGCCGTTTTGGGGGTTTCACCTAAAATATCAAGTGGAAATCAGGTGACTCTTGATAAGCTCTTATTTAGGATTAAATCTGTTTTAAAAGGAAGAAACTCAAAGTATATTTTATTGAATGCACCTAATGACAAGCTGGAAGAAATAATTAGCATCCTTCCCGGGATGAAAAGTCCAACGGTTTTGCCGCTTGCAGAAGATGGATGGAGTTCGGTACACTCAGTAATAAGTAAGGATCAATTTTGGGAAATGATTGATGAGTTAAAATTAAAAGGAGCTCAAGGTATTCTGGTTTGCCCAATAGAAAAAATGGTGATTTAAGATGGAAACTATTGTTAATCCGAACAAAGAGACTTGGTCAGCATTATTGAAAAGACCTACTCAACAAATTGAAGATATTGAAAGTAGGGTCATTCAAATTTTTAAGGATGTTGAACAAAATGGTGACATTGCTATTTCAAAATATACATCAACGTATGATGATGTAGAAATAAGTAATAGTTTGGTTTCAGAAAGGGAAATAGATGAAGCTAAATCACGAGTTTCAGAAAATTTAAGAGCTGCTATCCAGTCTGCTAAGCAAAATATTGAAAAGTTTCATGATGCCCAAAAAACGTCTAAAGTAGAGGTTGAAACTGCCAAGGGCGTTTTATGTTGGCAAGAGAAAAGACCTATTGAAAAAATAGGACTTTATATCCCTGGAGGTACTGCACCTTTATTCTCCAGTGTTTTAATGCTTGTTATTCCAGCTAAAATTGCTGGTTGCAAAGATATTGTATTGTGTACACCACCAAATAAACAAGGTAAAGTAGCAAATGAAATTCTTTACGCTGCGAAACTCTGTGGCGTTACAAAAATATTTAAAGTTGGTGGTATCCAGGCTATTGCAGGTTTGACATTTGGGACAGAATCAATTCCTAAAGTTTATAAAATATTTGGCCCAGGTAATCAATTTGTTACCGTTGCAAAACAAATTGCTACAAAATATGGGATAGCCATAGATATGCCAGCTGGACCGAGTGAATTGCTAGTAGTAGCGGATGATTCTGCAAATGCTTCGTATGTGGCATCAGATTTATTAAGTCAGGCAGAACACGGAACAGATAGTCAAGTTATTTTGGTTTCAACATCCAATGCCTTAATTAAAAAAGTTGAGTATGAAGTGAATTTGCAGCTAAAGGAATTACCCAGAAAGGCAATAGCAGAGGAAGCTATCAAAAACTCTAAATTGATTTTTGTCGCAAATGATAAAATTGCACTGAGATTAATAAACGAATACGGCCCTGAGCATTTCATTATTTGTACAAAAAGCAAGGATATTTATATTAACGGCATTGTAAATGCAGGATCGGTATTTATTGGTAATTATACACCTGAAAGTGCTGGCGATTATGCTTCGGGAACAAACCATACGTTGCCAACCAATGGGTTTTGTAAAGCGTATTCTGGAGTTAATCTTGATAGTTTTTTGAAGAGTATTACGTTTCAAGAAATATCTAAGGAAGGCTTATTAAATATTGGAAACACCATTGAGCTTATGGCAGAGGCGGAAGGCTTGCAAGCTCATAAAAACGCTGTTTCATTGAGGTTAAAAGATTTGCAATCATGAACATTCAAGATTTAATAAGGGATAATGTTAAGGCAATGAAACCGTATTCTTCTGCAAGGGATGAGTACAAGGATGCATCTGAAAATATGATTTTCCTTGATGCCAATGAAAATCCTTATGAAAATGGCATGAATCGTTATCCTGACCCTCAGCAAAACGAACTTAAAGTGCTACTTTCTAAAAAAAAGATTATCCCAACAAGCAACATCCTTTTAGGAAATGGCAGTGACGAAGTTTTAGATTTAATTTTTAGGGCCTTTTGCGAGCCAAATCGAGACAATATTATCACGTTACCACCTACTTACGGAATGTATGAAGTACTTGCCAATGTTAATGCTGTCGAGGTAATTAAAGTAGAGTTATCTGAGAATTTTCAACCAAAAGTTAATTCAATTTTGGAAGCTGCAACACCAAAAACCAAAATTTTGTTTTTGTGTTCTCCCAACAATCCAACGGGGAATAGTTTTAACCATGATGCTGTTAATACATTGTTGAGCAATTTTCATGGTATTGTTGTGATTGACGAAGCTTATATAGATTTTTCTGAAGAAAAAAGTTGGATAGAAAATATAGAAAGTTTTCCAAATTTAATTGTAACACAAACCTTATCTAAAGCCTATGGAATGGCCGGGATTAGATTGGGAATTTGTTATGCCTCTCAAGAGATTATCAGTGTACTAAATAAAATAAAGCCCCCGTATAATGTTAATGCTTTAACACAACAAAGAGCAATTGATCAATTAAGTAAACGGAATCAATTTGAAGATCAAGTTGAGGCCATCAAGAAAGGGAGGGCATTTTTAGAAAAAACTTTACCAAAAATTGATATTATCAAAAAAACATACCCATCAGATTCTAATTTTATTTTATTAAAAGTCGACAATGCCAATAAGCGTTATAATCAATTCATTAAAAAGGGGATTGTTATAAGAAATAGAACTACCCAGCCTTTATGTGAAGACTGTATAAGAATAACCGTGGGTACGGAAAATGAAAATCGAGAATTAATTAGAGTATTAGAATCATTAATATGAAACGTGTATTATTTATAGATCGAGATGGAACGCTCATAAAGGAGCCAGCTGATGAGCAGGTAGATGCCTTTGAAAAACTAGTGTTTTACCCAAAAGTATTTCAGTTTTTAGGAAAAATTTGCAAAGATTTGGATTTTGAAATTGTGATGATAACCAATCAAGATGGTCTAGGAACTGATTCAAATCCAGAAGAAAAATTTTGGCCAATTCATAATTTTGTAATTGATACATTTAAGAATGAGGGTATTGTTTTTAAAGAGCAATTTATAGACAGAACATTTGCCAGAGAGAATGCACCAACTAGAAAACCAAATACTGGGTTGTTGACTCAGTATTTTTCAGAGGAATATGACTTATCAAATTCTTTTGTAATAGGGGATCGATTGACTGACATCGAATTGGCAAAAAACCTTGGTTCTAAAGGAATATTTATTAATGATAATACCAATTTAGGAACTGATGAAATTACAGTTAAAAGGAATGAATTAGATGAATACATTGCACTAGAAAGTAATGATTGGGAGGCAATATATAGGTTTTTAAAAGTAAGTGAACGTACGGGAAGTATATCGAGGAACACTAGTGAGACCAAAATAGATATTAATATTAATCTTGACGGAACAGGACAAAGTGAAATTGACACTGGAATTGCTTTTTTTGACCATATGTTAGATCAAATAGCTCGCCACGGACAGATTGATTTGAACATAAAAGTTGATGGTGATTTAGAAGTCGATGAACATCACACCATTGAAGATACAGCAATAGCTTTGGGAGAATTGTTTAACACAGTTTTGGGCAATAAATTAGGAATTGAACGCTATGGTTTTTCTTTACCAATGGACGATTGCCTAGCACAGGTTGCTATTGATTTTGGTGGAAGAAATTGGTTGGTCTGGGATGCAGAATTTAGTCGTGAAATGATTGGTAAAATGCCAACCGAAATGTTTTTGCACTTTTTTAAATCATTTACTGATGGAGCAAAATGTAATTTGAATATAAAAGCAGAAGGTAATAATGAACATCATAAAATTGAAGCCATTTTTAAAGCATTTGCAAAGTCAATTAAGATGGCAGTTAAGCGGGATATAGAAAAAATGATTTTACCGTCAACAAAAGGAATGCTATAATGAAATTGGTAATAATAGATTACGGAGCAGGGAACATTAAGAGTATACAATTCGCTTTTAAACGTTTAGGGGTAAATGCAATTTTATCAAGTGACCCTAATACCATTTTAAATGCGGATAAAGTAATTTTTCCTGGTGTAGGAGAAGCGAGTACTGCCATGGCAAAGCTTAAAGAAAGTCACTTAGATGCACTAATCCCAAATTTGGAACAACCTGTTCTCGGAATTTGCTTAGGGATGCAATTGCTTTGTAAGTATACCGAAGAAAGTAATACAGAAGGGTTAGGCGTATTTGATGTTATTGTAAAGAAGTTTTCAAAAAAGGTCAAAGTGCCACAGATGGGGTGGAATACGATTGGGAATTTAAAATCTAAACTTTTCGATAAAGTGCCTGAAAATGAATATATGTATTTGGTACATAGTTATTTTGCAGAACAATGTGCAGAATCAATAGCAACAACACATTACGAGGTTAATTATGCTTCAGCATTGCAACACAACAATTTCTATGGAGTACAGTTTCATCCAGAAAAGAGTAGTGCTTCTGGAGAATTAATTTTAAAAAATTTTATAGAATTATAATGAGAATTATACCAGCAATAGATATTATAGATGGCAAATGTGTAAGGCTTACAAAAGGGGATTATAATACTAAAAAGATATATAATGAAAGTCCTCTAGAAGTTGCTAAACAATTTGAAGCTTCAGGAATTCAATACTTGCATGTAGTAGATTTGGATGGAGCAAAAGCTAGTCATATTGTCAACTATATGGTGTTGGAACAAATTGCTAAGAACACTAATTTAAAAATTGATTTTGGGGGTGGTTTAAAAACAAATAAAGATTTGAATATCGCTTTTGAGTCTGGAGCTAGTCAAATAACGGGTGGTAGTATTGCTGTCAAGAATCCAGAAATATTTGAATCATGGATTGAAAAATATGGGTCAGATAAAATAATTCTTGGTGCCGATTGTAATAATGAAAACATTGCTATCAATGGATGGCTGGAAGAAAGTGAATTAAAAGTGATTCCGTTTATTAAAAAATATCAATCTAAAGGGGTTAAATATGTAATATGTACAGATATTTCTAAAGACGGCATGTTAGAAGGCCCATCTTTTGATTTATATAATCGTATTCTGCATAAAAAAAATAAGGAATTACAGCTAATTGCTTCTGGAGGAATTTCAACCTTTGATGAGATTCCGAAACTCGCTGAATTGGGATGTGATGGCGTTATTATTGGCAAGGCTATTTATGAGAATAGAATCAGTTTAAAACAACTTGAGAACTTTATAATCAGCTAATTATGCTTGCAAAAAGAATTATTCCATGTCTTGATATAAAGAACGGACGTACCGTAAAAGGTGTAAATTTTGTTAATTTAATTGATGCAGGAGACCCTGTGCAATTAGCAAAAGAGTATGCCTTAGCTGGAGCAGATGAGCTTGTATTTTTGGATATATCAGCAACGTTAGAAGAACGTAAAACAACCCTAGAAATGGTGCTTCACGTAGCCGAACAAGTAAATATTCCCTTTACGGTTGGTGGTGGTATATCATCTGTTGCAGATGTTGACGCATTGCTTAAATGTGGAGCAGATAAGGTTTCTGTGAATTCGTCTGCCATTAAACGTCCGGAATTGATTAATGAGCTCGCAAATAAATTTGGAAGTCAATGTATAGTCGTTGCAATTGATGCTAAACAAATTGAAAACGAATGGTATGTGCATATAGCTGGAGGTACGATACCGACTGATATAAATCTTTTTGAATGGGCCAAGGAAGTTGAA
>Ga0316189_10002545_pt1 | contig 17822 bp, 11 predicted proteins | sample LowCovwburrow_MG_FD_204930 | JGI IMG/M metagenome (GOLD analysis project Ga0316189, IMG submission 204930) | Coastal sediment microbial communities from Maine, United States - Lowes Cove worm burrow | ecosystem: Environmental > Aquatic > Marine > Coastal > Sediment | place: USA: Maine...
TGTCTTCATGGTCGAGGAGAATCACAGGGTACTCAGTAAGCTGCCTGGCCGCTTTGATGCTATCTGGCAATGAACTGCAGTGATAGACAAAGTCGGCGCGTTGCTGCCAGGCCAGGTCGGCAATTTCCCGGCTCTTCTGCTTCGCGATACCCTCGTCGGCGTCAGCAATCACAATCGTGCTGGAACCGGCATCCCGTACATCGGCCAGTGGAAACCCGCCAAAAAAGCTCGCTGCCAGAATCGAATCCTGTTTTTCCGCCTCACGACAGGCGGCAATCAATGATTTTACCGGCTGATCGTCCGTGCCTTGTTTCAGTGTATGTGACAGCAAAGGCAGTTGGGTGTGAACCATGACCGGGTTCACCTTTCCTGCCACGCTGTCCAAAACGATCCTGCCCACCTGCATGCCGACCTGGTACATATCCACATGAGGATAGGTTTTATAACCAATCAGGGCTGTGCAGTTGTCTCGCATTTTCCGGGTCAGATTACAGTGGAAATCACAGGTGACCCCAATCGGTAAATCGGGTGCTATTGACCGAATACGTTCCAGCAGAGTGCCTTCCCCATCCAAGGTTGTTTCAGCAACCATGGCGCCATGCAGATCCAGCAGTGCCAGATCACAGCCCGCCACTACCGCATCGCAGATCGCATGGGTCATCCGGCTGTAGGCATCTTCGCTGACGATGCCGGCAGGCATGGCTTCAGCAGCGATCGGCAAGACTATTTCCGCTCCAGCTTCACGGGCCAGTTTGATGTAAGCTGCCGTGGGCATTCCGGTATTTTCGTAAAATGCCAGTGCCTTACTGCCAAAATGAGCGCTCCAGCTCTCAAACCGATGCCAGTCGGTGACAATCGGCGAAAACGTATTGGTCTCATGCTTCATCATAGCAATCAGGATTTTCATTACCAACTCCAAGAGCTCAAGTCTGATATCACCAACTTAACACCAATTTCAAATTCCAACAAGCAGACCTGAACAGACCCATATTCCGCGTCAGCCCTTGACACTGTCATGCTCTGCACCGTCGATTTTATCATTGACTACCCTGCTTGGTTCTGTTTAGAAACCGTCATCACATCCGCTCTCGGCGAACCTGATTTAGAGATTGTGGTTATTCTTGAAAAAGGGTGCCGGTTAAGTTTGCGTGAACGAGTTGCGCATTGGTTAGGTCGGCATCGGTAAGGTCTGCGGATTCCAGGTTCGCATATTGAAGAGAAGACGCTTGTAGGTTGGCTCGTGTGAATTGGGCGTGTCCCAAGTCCGCATTCCGCAAATTAGCTTTACTGAGAATTGCCGCTGAAAAATCCGTGTTTCTGGCTGTTACTCCTTCTAAAGATGCATCCGTAAGATTGGCACCGGTCAGGTTGACACTGTCGAGGTATGCACCATCCAGAATGGCTTGAGACAAGTCGGCATATTGAAGCCCCTTTCTTGGCAGTCTCGCGGCGCGGAAACTGGACCCGGTCAGGTCAGGCGAATCTTCAGCAAAACTCAAGATTTGCAGATGATCAAAACATCGATTGACTGCCCTACCGCCCGCCGTGCTCAGATTGCTAATGCAAAGATGCTTAAAGACTCGCGGGGCAAGTTCAGCTAGATCCAAGTGCCTGTCCAATATGGCGTATGTCCGCCACCAGCTTCCAGGAGCCAAGGCCTCCGGGTCAAAGGTAAATGGTTTCTCTTGTTTCTGTTGGCGTTCTGACAGCATGCATGCAAAAAGGAAAAGGGTGGCGCCAAAATGTGCATAGGCCAGGCTGGGCTTTATTTTGTGGCGCTCGGCCGCACGCAGGATAGCGGGCCAGTCCAATTCCTCATCAAAGCGTTTGTAAAGCTCTGTCAGTTGTAGCCTCAGGGTGTCTTCCCAGTCGGCAATCTTTTGCGAAAGGAAGCAGTAGGTTTGTTCTCCTATGATGGTTGGTCCAATAAATTCGCACCAAATCTCCGCGAGGCTCTCACCCTTTTCATCGGCGGCAGCATATATGCGGCTCGCAATTAATTCAGCGGCAAAATAGTCAGCAAAGATTCGATGGCGGAAACGCCACTGTTTGCCGTTGATTTTATATCCAAAAAACTCGATTTCTGTCGCGCGTTTTTTCCCCCATTGACTTCCAGGTAGATCGACTTTGGTGTAGCCTAATTGTCGCGCAAGACCGGCTTCTTGAATAAATTGCTGTGGCCGAAGAGCTTGTACACCCGGTAAATTTTCAGATTCTTTGCCACCGAGCTTGCTCGGGTCATCTCGAAAACGGTCAACAAAAGGGTCAAAAATATCAAGTTTCCCATCCTTGCCCTTTGGTAACGCAATGATAGGCCAGGCGGCAAGCAACAATAGCTCCATCGGAGTGCCATTTGTTGAAAGAGCTTCCTCCACAAATGGTTTAACATCTAACTGTCGGTCGCCCATTTCGTTCCATTGTCTGGCCCACCCCTCAGTATCTTCCTTGTTGAAACCCTTGGGGTAGAAGCAATGGGCATCCCTAGGTAGGGCAAAAATTTCCTTTCCAGTACATATGAATGGGACCCCTTCAAATCTGCCCAGAGGCTTGTGCAGGTTTGTTAATGTCTCCAGCCATTGTTTACACACCTGTGGGGAATAGCCGGGAATTTCATCAAAATCATCCATTAGGAAAACGGGTTTTATACCCTCAGGCAAATTAATCGAACTCGGGTATCGCTCCATGTAACGCAACAATGCCGTTTCGCAATCAACGGAGGGGTCGATATCTTGCATGGAAATGAAAATCGGTAGGTATTCTTTCAACCCGAGCAACATTAATGCGAGCTGATGCAGCCAGGTTGTTTTACCAGTTCCCGGACCCCCCAACAAGAAAGCCGGTGCCTTGTGTTGATCAATGTTAAGAATGAAATGAATCAGCCTGTCTTTGGACACGGTCACCTGGGAAAGCGAGCCACGACGGTATGATAGACCTGTTGGAACAAAAGTATTGGCGGCAACTTCCAAACCGGGATAGGTTCTACTCTGAATGTTTTGCGTCAAGATGTCCCTAATGGCGTTTCTGCTTGGGTCCCCGAATTGCTCCTCTCTTGGTTCTATCACCAGCTTACTGGGACGAAGCCAGTCGTAAAACCAGGTGGAGCCGTGCTCTGCATCACCGAAGACCTTCGCAAGCTCGGCATTGGCCATAGAACGTACTCTATTGATAATTTGAAGATGACCTTTTACGCAATTTGTGATCAAAAGTTGAGCAAGGTAGGCATCGTACTGATCAAATAATGGGAATGGTTTGAAGGAGCCTGTAAGAACAGCATAATCCCAGTCCACGACAACCATCTCAAGCGGTGCCATGGTATTAGAGCTTAAAAAGCCTGGGGAGATTTCACTCATTCGATCATACATAGCGAGAACATAAGACCGATGAGCGAAAAGTGTCATAAGGGCACGAAAGCGCTGTTCGCGTGACAGTTCCTGTTGGAAGGCAGGAGCCGAAAGCTCTCTGATTCGCGCGTCCATATTGATACCAAAATGGTTGATCGCATCTTTCAATTCCGCCTTGTTTTTCCATTCAAATCGGAGGAGCTTCAGGTGAGGCTCAAGTTCTTGGGCACCTATAATATCAGCCAGGTTTTTGGCCTTAGTGATCAATGGGGGGGGGCGGAACTCGAAAAATCGGAATACGCCTGTTAGCAGAGGGTCCTGTTTTTGGGTTTCAAAAACCATTACCGGGTTTTCCGGAAACCGTTGGAGAAAGGAAACTAGCCGACGTTTAACAACACCCAGTTGAATTTCGGGAATATCTTCCAGGCCGGAAAGCAGAATTAGAAAACGGCCCATATAGAGGTTGAATTCGACAAAGCTGGGATCCAGATCGGCTTGACAGGTCTCTTGGAATGCTCGTTGATAGAAGCTTTCCGGTTCCAGGCTTTCGTTATTCTCCAGGCACATGGCATATTCAGGAAGGGAGATGGGCATCGGATATTTCCCGCTCAAGGGAAATCGGCCATTTTTGTCTTGAGCGAGTTGCTCTACAAGGAAGTTCTGCAGTCCCAGCCATGGCCAGCCCGATTGACCCCGGATGATAACTCTAGGTGTCTCTGCATTGTCTGGGGACAAAATACTTTCGAGCGAAAAGCGCGTTTCTATGCCTGGTTGGTAAAAGGTTCTTGCTAAGGAATCCGTCGTTCTACGATGCCCAGAAAGCATTTGGTTGTGCAGTTCTCCGAGTTGTTGAAGCACAAGTGTTTTATCGAGTCTTGGTAAGGTGTACGCGGGCCCAACAAGTCGGTCATCTTTCAGCAGGGCCTCTACCTTCTCCATTCCGAACAAGTTTGGTTCAGGCTGGCCATAAAGGTGTCGGGAAAACATTGAAAAAACCTGACGCACATCCTCTCCCAATTCCATGGGGAATGGGCAGATGATGTTCACTTCAGGCACGTTTTTATAGGCTCGTTCAAATTTGGGAAAGCTAGCGTTCTCTTTTAAAACAAGAATGAGTACCCAAACAGCTTGTGTTTTGGGTTCCATACCGATTTCGCTGACAATTACTGCCCCGCCATCAACCTGCTGAGATGCCAGAGTTGGTTTATCCAGCTTCATCAAATACCTGAGGACCCTTGCCATTTCCCGAGTAGTGTTGTTCGCCAAATATGGAAAAAGCAGGTTTTGCCACATCTCCACCCTGCTTTTCGTCTGGTTAGGGAAAATCATGGATATCGGGTCTACCACTTCTCCTATTTTCTCTGGGGTTGCCCAGGCTGCCAGGTGCTGTACGAGCGCATGCTGATAGGGCTTCAAGTAACCCATGTTCAGTTCCCTGATCAAGCCAGACCGCGTGCCGAAGTCATAGGACCTTTCGCTGGAAGGCGCAATCGCCTTTATGGCGTCTGCAATAATTGGAATATGAAGCCAGAAGGCCAGGCGGGAGATATAAACCATCTCTTCCACTAGAAGACCCAATTTTTCGTAGAGCCACTTTCGTTCATTGGGGGCCAGGGAGGCGGTAAACACGAGGCCCGCTATTTCGGGGAAATCGAAATACAATTTTTGTGCGGCAGCATTAGCTCGGTCCTGATTCGCTTGCCAGTCAAGAGAAAATTGGAGAGAAGTGCCCAATGAGGAGTCGAGCTTCATTTTCATCCGTGTATTGGTTAAGCCATTTATTTCCCTAAGACGTTGGTCAATCTCCTGCCAGTGCTCGATAATCATCGGCAAATCCGCGCGAGCTTTGGTAATGGCCTGCCGGGTCAGTGGGTTCTTCATGGCATCAAGTGTTGCTTGCCTGGCTTAGGATGGCCTTGGCGTATAACGGCAGTACCTCGTAAACGTTTTGTTTATACCCCTTGGGCATTAGAACCCGATAGATCAAGCCATGCCCCTTCTTGACATCGTTGATGTCTATCTCTACCAAATGGGCGGAAACAGCGTTGGTTATTTGTTGGAAAATGCCGTGGGTCTCGGGATTGTCTAGGAATTTGTCAATCTCTGCCAGCAGGTATTCCTGTAAATGCGCCATGGTAAGAGGCCCTGTCTTATCCAAATGATAACGCCGCAACAAATGGCATTCATAGAGGAAGGCACCAGCGATGCCGCGGAATCCGGTGGCCAACTCATTCAACACATCTTGCTCGAAGATTGGCTCCCCGTTATTGAATTGCTGAACTCTGGCCTGGTAAATACTGATTAATTCGGAGTCTTTAAGAAAATCGACCTCAATAAAGTTGATCATTTCCTTCTGGCGCTCAATAAAATACTGTTGGCGGCTGGTAATCCACACGGCGGTAAGCTTGAGGCTGGCCATATGCTTGAGCTGGTTGATCAGGTTATCCCGTTCTTCTTCGCCTAGTTTCGTTTCTTCCAGTAAATCCAGATCATCGATAAGCAGCAGCGTGGTTCTTCCGGTAATCGAGGCCAGCATTTCCAAAAGATAGCAAATCAATGTGCGGGTTCCATCCAGGTTTGGCCGCGTAAGTTCCACGGTTTGCTCGCGATCCGTTCCAATTGATGTTTCCCCGTCCATTCCAACTCCCAGGCCAAGGAAGGGGATTTTAACCTTGAAACCAGGCTTCAGCTTATTGGCTTTTTTCTCCAATGACCGGGAAGCAACCCGGGCCGTTGGCATGAGAAACACCTGGTTGATCTGACTTAAATAGGCACGGACGAAGTCCAGGGCCTGGTTTTTCTCCTTGCCCTCAACCGGCAGCATTTCTACAAAATAGTCGCGGATTTTTTCGTATAGCGATGTCAATACGTCAACCGCATTGCCTTTTAGATTGGCGCTCACGTAGAAGTAGTGCATATTGTGTTGCTTGGAAAGATCCTCGGCAATTTTCACGGCCAGGTGCGACTTGCCCACTCTGGAAAAGCCGTGAATGGCATAAATTTCATTGCGTGGATGATTGGGTATAAAGTCCCTGGCTGCTTTCAGCTCCCTTCCACGGTTGATGAACGTGTCTTGAATAAATCGCTCTTCCTCGATGATGGGTACGTCAGCAAATAGAATGTCAGGCCTTTTGTCCATAGGGTGTTACGCTTCTCCGGTCATTGCTGTTCTTATTATACCAGGTATTGGGATCTGCTGTGAGAGGAAAACCGGGAGCAGGTCCGAGGAAAGGGTTGGCTTTAAAAATGACATCGTCTGGGCGCGGTTAAAACGCAGGTTAGACCTTGGCTGGATCAACTCCCCAACAAGCCGTTTCTTCGCAACCCTTGGTGATTTTCCTCCTAGACAAAACCTGTCTGTGGCATAATGCCAAGCATGAAGACGGTGAAAGGTGACCTCTTAAAGTTGGCGAGACAGGGTGACTTCGATCTGATCGCACATGGCTGCAACTGTATGTGTACCATGGGTGCTGGCATCGCAAAGTACATCAAACAGGCATACCCGGCTGCCTATGTGGCGGATTGTGCCACGAAAAAGGGGGCACGCGAGAAGTTGGGCACCTGTTCTTTCGCTCGTGTTTCATCCAGCCACGGTGAGTTGGTGGTGGTTAATGCTTACACCCAATTTAATTGGCGCGGTAAAGGGGTGTTGGCCGATTATGACGCTATTCGCGGTTGTATGGTCTGGATCGCGAGCCACTTTCCCGATAGTCGGATAGGCATGCCCTTCATCGGCGCGGGACTGGCAGGAGGAGATTGGGCCAAAATTTCGACCATTATCGAAGAAGAGTTAGCCGCTATGGATGTGACGCTGGTAGCCTATTCCAGGTAATCTCCATTCATTCGGTACTCATACTGCAAAGCGGGAAACACAGTGGCTGCCGAAACCTAAGGGCCGAAAACCTCTGGAACCAGTGGTGGCGTGTTCAGTTTTCTTGCCCTTTGCCGAGATTTTTTCTAAGGTTTTGTCCGTTCATTCGTCTGTACCTTTGAACGCCGAGTTGAGGAGGGGAGATGCGCGAGAAGAATCGGTTTCTAAAGAGCGCGCTCGAAACTTACGAGAAACCACTTTTGCGCTATACCCAACGCCTGTTGGGCAACTTGGACCACGCCCGGGATGTGGTCCAGGAAACCTTTCTACAGCTTTGTCGCCTCGGCCCTCCTGAGAAGGAGGGCGCCTTGGCCGCCTGGCTGTTCACGGTCTGCCGCAACAAGGCGTTCGACTATCTTCAAAAGGAGAAAACCATGGTACCCATGCAAAGCCATGCAGAAGAATGGGTGGATCCTGCGCCACCCCCGTCGCAAAACCTCGAATCCCGGGAACAGGGGGACCAGGTTCTGCACGAAATCAATTCCTTGCCAGACAACCAGCGCGAAGTCGTACAACTCAAGTTCGGCGAGGGTATGAGTTACAAACAAATCAGCGAGATTACCGGTCATTCCGTTTCCAATGTCGGGTTCTTGATCCACACTGCCGTGAGCACCATGCGTCGTCGGCTAAACCGGGTCAAATGAGGAGGTTTCCATGAGTTACGAGATGAACGATCCAGGACTGACCGCCTATGTTTTAGGCGAGTTGGAAGATACAGAACGCGCCGACTTGGAAACTGCCGTGGAGAACGACCCAAATCTGCGCAACGCCATTGAAGAGATTCGCGAAATGACCGAGTTGATGCGGGCCGGACTGGCTGCTGAACCCACATCCCAGCTCAGCGAGGAGCAACATCGCCATATCGAGCAAACGGCCAAACCCCGGCGCATGAATCCCGCGATCTGGACTTCCATTGCCGCCTTGCTCTTAATGGCAATGGGTTTTGCGATGAAGAATCAAGTCTTTGAATCAGTAAAGCTGACCGCCGAAGAGCCGTCCTCCTCGCGAGGGGACTCACGCAGCAAACCCAAGGCGCGGGCCATCCTAGTTCCCCCACCGGAACGCCCCGTCTCCCACGTGTTGACCGTAACCGAGTCAGAGGCTGTTTTCGCAGGGGATGCGACAGAACCGTATTTGGAAAACGTATCGGACGACAATTCCCATATAAAGTCTTCAGCTTCTCCGGTCACTGAAGCCGATCCTTCCGATAGGATTGCCGAAGGTAAGGAGAAGTTTGTCAGAGCAGTTGGGTTGGCACGTTTTTATAATAAAAAGAAACCCATGCCCGATCTGGATCCCTCGGCTGTGGTAGAAGATCAATCGCACGTGCTAGCCGATCAGCCCTCCAATACCGAGGACTACGACCTGGTGGTGGAGGCAGGTTTCACTGCGGTGACAGACGACCCGTTGGCTACTTTCTCCATTGATGTAGATACCGCCTCTTATGCAAATACCCGACGCTATATCAACCAGGGCAGCTTGCCGCCCATCGATGCGGTGCGTATTGAGGAACTGATTAACTATTTTGATTACGCCGATCCCGAGCCGGTGGACGGTCGGCCCTTTGCGGTCAACGTGGAACTGGCCGATGCTCCCTGGGCCTCGGATCACCGCTTGATGCGGGTTGGCATCAAAGCCCATTCTTTCGACGATGAGAACCGGCCTGCCTGTAACCTGGTTTTTCTGGTCGATGTGTCCGGTTCTATGAAATCACCCAACAAGTTGCCGCTCTTGGTAAAGTCCTTGGGATTGCTGGCAGAGAATTTGGGTGCAAAAGATAGGGTCACCATTCTTGTCTATGCCGGTGCTTCGGGTATTGTCTTACCCGCCACCCGTGGTGACAATGTACATGCCATTAACGGCGCCTTAAGGGAACTTTTGGCCAGTGGCTCTACCAATGGTGCTGCCGGCATCAGGCAGGCTTATGCCGAGGCCAAACGCAGTTTTATCAAGGGTGGGGTCAACCGGGTGGTCCTGGCGACCGATGGCGACTTTAATGTGGGCATCGCCGATCGCGGCTCGCTGTTGCGCCTCATTGAGGAAGAGGCCAAAAGCGATGTCTACTTGACCGTGCTCGGTTTTGGCATGGGCAATCTCAAGGACGGCACCTTGGAACAATTGGCGGCCCGGGGCAACGGGAATTACGCCTACATCGACAGCTTGGAAGAAGCACAAAAAGTGCTCGTCGAGGAGGCGGGCGGGACCCTGGTCAGCGTGGCCAAAGATGTCAAGATCCAGGTGGAATTCAACCCGCAAGAAGTGGCCAGCTATCGGTTGATTGGTTATGAGAACCGCAAGCTGGCCCACAAAGACTTTAACGACGACAGCAAAGATGCCGGGGATGTAGGCGCGGGTCATTCCCTGACCGTGCTCTACGAGTTGGTGCCACCCAGGGTTGATGTGGCAAGCAAGACCGGCGTTGACAGGCTCAAATACCAGCACGCGGTTGAACCCAATGACCGCTCTGGCGACGGCGAGTTACTGACGATCAAACTTCGCTATAAGGAGGTAGACGAGGCAGTCAGCAAGCTGATCGAGATCCCGGTTCGCGACATCGGCAACAGCCTGGCTGATGCGTCTGACGACTTACGCTTTGCCGCGGCCGTGGCCGCCTTCGGCATGCGTCTGCGCAAGTCGGAATACATCGCGGACTACCCCCTGGAGGGTATCTTGGAACTGGCGCAGGAAAGCACGGGTTTCGATCCCAACGGTTATCGAAGCGGCTTTCTCGACCTGGTAGAGAAGGCGCGCAAACTGATGCAAAAACCCTAACCCAGACGGATGGGGAAAGGTATCTCAGCCTGAGATTTGTCGAAGGAGAGCATACAAAATGCGCCTGATATCTGACCCCTTCCAACTTTTGTGAAATGGAAAAAAGGGCGCTCCACAGAGCGCCCATAAATAGATCGGGTGAAGACCTTGATCAGTCACAGAACTTGAAGATCCAGAAACCGCTGCAGGTGTTGCAACAGTTGTCGTTCAGGTAGCACCATACGCCGGAGGCATCGCAGGTGGGATCTGGATCGGTACCGCCACAGGTGACACCTACCTGGGCAAAGGCATCAACCACGTCGGCGGAACTCAATGACAGGTCCGTGGCCGCGTCTGCGACACCACAAGCGCCCTGATTGAAGTTGGTGCTGTTGGTCCAATAGTCCTGGTTGGCCTTTGCAAATACCTGGAAGGCACTCTGTACGTTCCAACCCGTTTTGTTGGCCAGGATGTAGAATGCCTTGTTGTAGACACCCGAAGAGTAGTGAACGTCCATACCGTTGACGTAGTCATCGGCATGGCCGATAGAACTACCGTCCAGAGTCGGATCGGCCATATAGCGAAGCGCGCCATTACCTTTAAAGATTTGTGCTCCGACCAGGAAATCGTTGGTGGCGTTGTTGTAGTTCTCGGCAGCCTCGCCGGCCATATCGGAAAAGGCCTCGTTGATGCCGCCGGATTGACCCGAATAGGTCAGATTCGAATTTTGCTCGGTGAAACCGTGGGAAACCTCGTGGGCCGATACATCCAGGCTGACCAGGGGATAGAACGTGTTTTGGCCATCGCCAAAGGTCATGGAAGAACCATTCCAAAAGGCGTTTTCATAGTTGCTGCCATAGTGCACGCGCATGGTTAATTGGAAGGTTAACGGGGGCGAGCCAATCCATGCATTGTACATGTTGAAAACCACCCCGCCGAAGTGGTGGGCATCGTTGAGCGGGCAAAAAGCGCCATTGATGGCTTTATGGGTATTCTCGGGTCCCTGGTAGGAATAGGCGGTGGAGCCACTGGTCCCATGGTTAAGGTTAACGGTTTTCACATTGGCGTTGTTCATGGTGTAGGTGGAACCGCTGACAGCCACATCCAGGAAATCGAAGTCGGTACCGTAGGTGTATTGACCGGTTTTCTGATTACCGCCGGGGCCCGTGCCCACCGAATCAGAAGCCAGCGCGTCGTAATAGTGCAGCATGGCCATGTTTTGAGCATTGATGATGAATACGGGACGCATGGGACTGCCACCCTTGGGGTGATCGGCAAAGAAAGAGACCACAAAGGCGTAATAGGCGGCGCCAGAGTCATCCATATAGACCATTAACTCGCTGGTCTCATTTTCGTATTGCCAGCGGCTGTTGCGATCCTTACCACTGCCGTAGGCAGCGTGCCAGCTGCGCACCATGGAGAGGGCCTGGGCTGAACTTCGACGGGGCAGGCTGTTGGCCAGGCTGCCCGCGATATCGCGCACGAGTTGACCGTGGAACAGGGTAGAGCCCTTGGTGTCGCGGCGCATGGAAATGGACTCACCCCAGACAGGCAGGCCCAGGTAGTATTGTTGGTAGCGGGTAAATTGGGTACCCCCGGCATCTGTATGGGTTCTGATAACGCGCAATTCACCATCGGCGCTGAGGCCCAGTGAAGTGGCCAGATCGGCCACCAGTGACGGGTGCATGGACAGATGCCCAAATTGGCGTAAGTCTACTTTATCTCCGGCAAGCGCAAGGCTGGCAGTTACCAACCACAAGGCGAGCATAATCTTAGCTTTCATTTTAAACTCCTGTGTGTGTGTTTCGCCGAAGCGGGCTCCAAACAAACATCCGCTGATGGCGATAAAAAATTAACAAGAGAGGTGGAACCCATGACTGACGCGAAAGATTCACCGACAGGCAGGAACCGAGATCAAGTCTCTCCTGATGCTCAAATTGTTGGATACACAAACCGTTTTACACTGTTGCCATAATAGTGTCAAGCTGAATTTTGTGGCTGGAGTTCAGGTGTGCTCACCGGTCTATAATGTAGATACGTCTATTAGTGAGAGAAAGAGGCATTTCAAGTGGCCTGTCTATTTATGGGCACGGTGAATGAAGATTCAGTAAAGGCAAGGGCTAACGGCCCACGGTCAGACCTGGATAGCGTAGTGGTTGGTGGCAGAGGCTAGAGCTTTCACTGGCCTTTCGCTTCTGTCTTTGAATGTGGAAAAAATAGTTTTGTGTGATACCCATCACGCCATAGGAGAAAAAGGAAATCAGTTTCTTGAAAACGGCCTCCATAAGGGCATTTCAAGGACTTTGGATGCCAGTAGGGGAGGGGAGAGGGCCGGGTGAACGAGACGTCCCCATTGAGCCGTTTTCAACGGAGGAAAGAAAAAAGGTTCGGTCAGGAGTCGTGGATGAGCTCCGCCCACCATCATTCGTTCTTCCTATTCGCACTTCCACCGGGCCGGGCCTTTGAACAGGCTAAATGTCCCGATCAGGTATCGTCTGCGCGGGCGGAAATGATCTCGGATCCCATAGGCGGCAACGGAGAAAACCAGGTTCGCCTGATCTGCACAAACGAAACCAAAGACATCGGGATTTGGGCTTGAGGCAGTGTGTGTTATCCTTTGGTCACCCGATCAGCTCTTTTTCTTTCGTGTTTTGCAGATTGGGTTAAATTCAGAAGTACAAGGAGTCGGCCATGTCTTCAGCAACACAAGCGATACCCGAAGGTTTTATCGGGGTAACCCCTCATCTGATTGTCAAAGGCGCAAAAGATGCGATTGCCTTTTACAAGAAGGCTCTCAATGCGGTTGAGACTTTTAGTTTGCCCATGCCTGGCACAGACATGCTCATGCATGCAGAACTGGAGATCGGTGGTGCCCGCATCATGCTTGGCGATGAAATGCCCCAGTTTGGTACCAAAGGCCCTCGAACAATTGGCGGCTCGCCTGTTACGCTTCACTTGTATGTTCAGGATGTGGATGCGCAACTGGCACAGGCTGAGGCAGCTGGTGGCCAGGTAACCATGCAGCCGGCTGATATGTTCTGGGGAGATCGCTATGCCACCTTCACCGATCCCTTCGGCCAGAACTGGTCCTTGGCCACCCACACCTCTGATCCGACTCCCGAGGAAATGTCAGCGGCATTTCAAGCCATGATGCCTGACGGCTGATTCAATAGCTGGAGGTATTTTTCAAGTTACAAGCTGCAAGGCTCAGGTCTCAAGGCGCGGTGATGTTTCTCGATGAGCCGGCTGCCTCCAGCCGCCGGTGGTGCTTTCTGGACGTACTGGAAGCCACCTGCTTGCTGAAGGCTGCAACTTGCAAGGTGCTTTCCAGCATGTCAAAATGCAACACTTGCGGCTGGAGGCAGACGGCTCAGAGCAAACTCCATCGCGCGTTGAGACTTGAGCCTCGCAGCTTGAATGGGGCCGGGCCAGGCCAGAACACGATTCATGACCTTCAGCAATCCGGACGAATCCGTGCAGGGATACCTGGTAATCAACAAGGATCAAAAACCAGGTGCGGAATTGTTTTCGAAAACGGGGAAAGGACTAAACATTTGGTCAACAAGTCATTCGTATCCGCTTTTCTACAGCGATGAGGCCAAGGTCGTTGCCAACTTCCCCGGGGTAACCCTGGCCGAGCTACTGGAGCAACACCTGCAAATCCTGACCCGCCTGGGTGAGCAAGGGCAGCTGGCACCTCAGGGAGAGTTAGATACTTCTCGCATTCATTCGGAATTGCAAAACGAGATAAATGCCAATTTGATGCAAGGCCTATATTAGCTGAGTCGTGATCCGGAGTATTACTGCCTGACCCTATTTGGGTGTTTTCGCCAAACTCTGTTGAGCATGGCATGGCGATTCCCTGGCGTGCGCCGATGGGCCCGATTAAGGACCAAACATAGCCGAGATATAGATAGTCTAAGAAAAGCATACAATTCTGTGTTCTACCTGGGACTACTTTTCCTTGTTGTTGATATTACTGTCCTGGGCTTGATGTTTTCATAATGTCGTCCTGAGGGTTGACCCTGCCAGCTCATAGCCTTCTTTTCCGTAATACAGTTCAACTTCATTCCGCTGCAGATTTTTGATTTACAGACCCAATTATATCAGCTCCTGATTCGTGAAAATTTGTGAAGATTCGTGGATACATGCCTGTTCGCTCACTCTTCATAGACATCAGGCAAATCAATGAACCAGCCAATTACAAACTGGGAAGCGTGACCTACGATCTCAGGGGATTTAGGCACCCTGGTTTGATCGAGTGGGTTCAGGACACGTTTCGATATTGAGTCCAGAATGGTTTGCCGGGCTTCTTTGAGCAGCCTGACCCATCCATGGTAAGGAGCAACCAAATAAAGACTGCAGTGCCCATGGATGGGTCCTGAAAATTAGACTTATCCGATATTTCTCCTAGAAATGAATATTCTTGATGACGTAGATGTTGTCATCACCACCACAAATCGCGGTGCAAACGGCCGTTGCCGTGTCGTCGGTAGGGGTAAAGATAACGGGTTCCATATTGTACCATCTAATATCTTTCCCGTTGTGTGTTCTATAGTAGCCTGAATTGGTCACACAATTCCCATCAACACTCATGTTGTCAGGATAGTGAAGTGGCGTGACGGAGTCGGGCCAATACACCCACAGCCCATATTGTTCAGGGGTATAACCGCCAACGGCTTCTCTCCAGAACCAGGGCCGCCAGATATAAGAGTCGCCCTGGATATTCATAAAACGCCTGACGAAGGGCTCATAGCACCATCCGGAAAGTCGATTGTCGGTTTCCTCATGTGATGCGGGCTCTACCTTCAGATCGCGGCTGAGTAGGGATCGGTCACCACTATTCCATTCCAAATATCCGCCGAAGTTGTCGCCGCTGTGCAAGTAAAGGTTCTGATATTTGGACAAGATAGACATATCCAAAACACGGTGGTCTTCGGGTTCAACAGGAATCACGAATTTTTCGAAGACAGTGCCGCTGTCGTTCATGGCGGTGACTACCACAAAGGAAGTGGCCAGAACATCATCGTTGTGCAACACCAGTGTGGCGTCACCGGACTCGATATCCAATCGCTGGGCGGGTAACTCTAGGGTGGCACGGTAGTGTCGCGTGCTGATCATGGCCTTCAGGGGTGACGTTTTGTAAAACGAATCGGGGAGCGGGTCCCCCATAAATTTGGCGGCATGTTTGCCGTTCCGACCGAACTTTTCAATGGGCTCGACCAAGTCATCCCTGGCAAAGCCTAACATAGAAAATAAAAACAAAAATAAGTGCATTCTCATGATTTCTCCTTTTGTGTGGTTGTTTCCGGGTTGCTTGATGACCCGTGTTATTGTGATTTCGTCTGTGCCTGTCCCACTTATCTCCTCAGATACGCGAACAAAGCCAGGTTGTCATCGTTGGCTGCAGAACAGCTCACTTTTCTCTCTGGACCAGATCCTTTTCCTGGATGATTTGACTGCCGGAGTACTTGGTGGAATGAGACACCTGGTAACTCACCTCGATTCAACAATTCGAACCGGTTCGAAACCAGCGCGCCTGGCACTCATGATATAGGAACGTTAAGGAAAAAAAATCAGCTCATCATTCTCCAAAATAATTGGTACGAGGGAACAGCAACCGGATAGGGCGGGGGGCAGTTCCAACCTGCGATTAGCCACACTACCATCCCGTGCGCGGCAAAGTGCCGTCGGGCTCCAATCACGATTCCATCAACTCCGTACCGAATTATGCAAAGGTGAGGGGCAAGAGTTTCGCCTACTTCACCCTGACGGCCGCTATATGGGTGTCGTTACGCAAATAGAAGGCACGGTCGGCGTACCGGGGCGTGAACAATCAATGGCCGAGACCGCCGAGGTCGGGTTCACGTCGTTGATGAGTAGCGGGATGTCCTCTTCTGCCAAAATAGTCTGAGGTCCGCGTAACACGACGGTCGGTTATGTTGTGTAGGACCAAGCTTTTAACAATGTCACTTGTGAGCACAGTCAATTCTTACATTTTGGGTTGAGGGTCTCGTCCCCGGTCTCGTGATAATCCTTCTCTAAGGCGCCAAGAGCCACCAGTTGGCCAAGTCAAGCGAACAGCAAAAAGGGTTCCCGATGGCGAGAACCCTTTGGTATGACTGTATCTTCCTCTTTTTTCACTTCAGAGGCGAGCAAGTTGAAATGTCAGCGTGAATGTGCCAGCGGGGTGCCGGCACACATGCGCCTTTTTTAGAAGGGCAGGGGCACGGTTGAGTCTGTCAAACTGAAGGCGTTTTCGAAGACCTTCTTGATCATGGCCAAAGCCTTTGCCGCACTGTCGTTCTCGTCTGAGTCGAAGGAACTAAAGGCGATACGGTTGCGTCTGGAACCGTCGACAATCTCCAGGTAATAGTCGAAATGGTCACAGCAGGGGTTTTCCATGGCGTCCACTTGCAGCACCGTGGCACCCAGGGTGATCAACTCGTCGCGCAGTGCTGTATAGTTGACTTCATAGGAGCTTTCGTCTCGGCTTGTTTCACTGCTGCCCAAGGTAACCTTGGATTCGGTCATCTCTACCCAGGCGCTCCAACCGGCGAACCCGCCAGAGTAACCCACAGAAATGTGGTTCTTGTAGACTTTTTCGGGTTGCTGTAGGCTCATGATCGGCGCACTTGAATCGGGGTCATTGCCGAACAGCATGACGGCCGATACCGGGTTTGTGGCTTCTACTTCAAGGTAGGAACCCTTGTCCTTGACCAGGCTTAAGTTGGAAACAACCACCAGCAGTTTCTCGTTGGGGGGCAGTGCTTCAGCCAGCACCATGTCTTCACCGAGTTGCACGCCTTGAACGTCGACCTGGCGGACAACCACACGGGTGTCCCTTTCGCCGGGGCTCACCAGGGCAAGTCCTTGCCAGAAGTCTTCCTGATCCAGGTAGCCGTAACGGTAAACGCGGGCCAGGTCTTCGATACCGGGTTGGGTAACCGAGTTGGCGCCCGATACCAGGCTGTAGCGCACAGATACGTGTAACAGGTCAGACGTCTCATAGGACAGGTTGCTGGGCCAGCTGCTAAAGTCTTTGCCGGCTAGAACCAGGGTTTGCCCTGCATCCAGGCTGAACCTGTTGTCTTCCGCTTTTGCGTGGGCATTGCGTGCTTCCAACACAAAATTCGCTTTGTTCTGGGACGCGTTGCGAATAATCAGCTCGGTAACAAAGCCGCTCTCTTGCGGTGTAAAGTGAACGATCTCACCTGCCTGGGCCAGCAGTGTTGTGAGAATCAAAATGCATAAAACTTTAATTTTCATGTTCTCCTCCGTCAAAAACATCTACCATCCATGAAAGACCATCGCAAAACCGGTGCCAGGGGTGAAATGCGGGTCATGATGCATCTAAAATACCACAATAGCAAGGGTTTGGGAAGAGATGCGACAAAATATCCCAATACGCTGACAGGCATGGGGTTGGAAAAAAGCAACGGTTCTGGTGATAGGGTTAGAAATATCCAACGGTGAAGCCGCGCGAAACTGCTCAGGGTCTTGCCGTCTTCCGCTCCGAGCGATCCGGGTGGAACATAAGTTGACATGCAAAAAGCCTGAACCAGAAGCGCTTTGCCTTTACTTTTTTTTCGCGACCAAGTTTGTGGTTGGTGTTAGAATAAGTCTTTTACTGGTCGAATCGATACGACACGGAGAACCCATGACCGTTGGCCCCTACCTCAACGATACCTGGACCCTTGATGTGACCGGACTGGGTTATCAGCACCTGCTCCATGAGCTGGTGGAGCTTGTGGTTACCTGCGAACCGCCTTTTGCCGTGGCCGCCTACGGTGGCTGGGGTAGCGGCAAGACCTCGCTGCTGCGCGGTGCCATGAACCATTTGGGCGGCTCGCTGATTG
>Ga0316189_10002546_pt1 | contig 17821 bp, 12 predicted proteins | sample LowCovwburrow_MG_FD_204930 | JGI IMG/M metagenome (GOLD analysis project Ga0316189, IMG submission 204930) | Coastal sediment microbial communities from Maine, United States - Lowes Cove worm burrow | ecosystem: Environmental > Aquatic > Marine > Coastal > Sediment | place: USA: Maine...
AGACGTGGCGTTCCGGGTGAAGTTCGACGGGGACATTCCGCCCACCCCGGAACTGTACTGGCGCGGCCTGGTGTTCAGTCGTTTGCAGCAGGGGGCATGGTCCGCCCTGGGTTACTACGACGTGCCAATTAAACAGCAACGCCCGCGGGAAGTACGCACGCTTGGCGCTCCGCTGGAATACACCGTCATCATGGAGCCAACCTGGCAGAACTGGCTCTATGGCCTGCATCATGCGCGTGCCAGTACACCGGGCGTGCGGCATACGGCCGATTACCGTTTATCTACCCTGTCGCCGCTGGAGACAGAGTATATGTACAGGGTTCGCAGCTGGACGCAGGCACAAGCGGAACCCGGGTTATCACAGTGGCGGCGTGAGATTGAAACCCGCTTGCCGCCCGGGAGTAATCCACGCACGCGGCAACTGGCGCAGGAAATGAAGGCACTAACCGAAAATGATCAGGAGTTTATCGATGCGGTGCTCAACAAATTCAGCACGCAGAACTATGTCTATACGCTACAACCGGGGACCTTGTCTGAACTGGACGCGATGGACGAGTTCCTGTTCGAGTCGCGACGCGGGTTTTGTGAGCATTATGCATCCGCCTTTACTGTGATGATGCGCGCCGCAGGCGTGCCTGCCCGGGTTGTTGCCGGTTACCTGGGCGGGGAGATCAACCCCGTCAACAAGACCGTGATAGTGCATCAGTTCGATGCCCATGCATGGGCCGAGGTATGGCTGCAGGGGCAGGGCTGGGTCCGTGTGGATCCCACTGCGGCAGTTTCCCCTGATCGTATTGAATGGGGCCTGGAGGCGGCGATGCAAGCCGAGGGCAGTTTTCTGTCCGAGGCGCCACTGTCGGCCCTGCGTTACCGCAACATTCCCTTTTTTAACCTGCTGCGCCTGCGCTATGACGCACTGACCTACCGCTGGCAGAGTTGGGTTGTGGGTTTTAATAGCGAGCGGCAGTTTAACCTGTTGCGCGATATCTTTGGCGAAATCAATACCCGGGTGATGGCCACCGTATTGCTCGGTAGCTGGGTGCTGGTATTGGTACCGGTGTCCGTCTCCCTGTTCCGCAGGCGTGCTACGCGGCAGCTGAGCCCGCTGGACAAGTACTACCTGCAGTTCTGTGAGCGCCTGGCGAGACTGGATCTGGTGCGCAGCGCCGGGGAGACCCCCGGCCAGTTTTTTCTCCGGACGGAAGCTGCGCTACCGGCATACGCAGGACAGATGCGCAACATCACACGCTTGTACAATGAGCTGGCCTACGCCGGCAGCGCGGACGGCGATGGTTCTGATACCAGGACACTCGATACATTCACCCGCGCCGTCAAGCATTTCAAGCCGAAACGGTAAGAAACTGGCAGGCTGAAGTCAGCAGGAATTTTACTGACGGCGGAGTTCAAGTACCCTGACCCCTTGAACTTCTTGAACCTGGCAGCTGCTGCAGGCAATCCAGTGCCGCATTCTTGTAACAGTGGGCAAGCGTCGGGTAGTTGTAGACTGTGTTGGCCAGTAAGTCGACGCCGGCACCGCAGTTCATCGCCATCTGGCCGATGTGGACCAGTTCGCTGGCGGATTCACCGATAATATGAACGCCCAGCAATGCCCGGCTGGTCCGGTCCACCAGTAATTTTATGAAGCCGCGTTCCTCACCGATGATCTGGCCACGCGCGGTTTCCGAGAAGCGGGCGCGGCCGACCACGTAGTCGACACCCTGTTGCTGCAGTTCCCGTTCGGTGTTACCCACGTAGGAAAGCTCCGGAATGGTATAGATGGCCATGGGCAGCTGACCGGCCGGTGCAGCATGGTCCCGGTCGAACGCATGGTTCACCGCCAGGCGGCCCTGCTCCATGGCCGTGGAAGCGAGCGATGGCCGACCGGCCAGATCGCCGATGATGTAGATATGGTCGCGGCTCGTCTGGTGGTGTTCATTGATCCGCACCCAGCCAAGGTCATCAGCATCGATTCCGGCGGCGTGCAGCTCGAGGCCATCGTAATTCGGTACCCGGCCGAGGGCGTACAGCACTACATCGGTTTCCAGCTTAACGCCACTGTCGGTTTCCAGCTGCACCCGTTCACCCTGCCGTTCGATCTGTTGGATGCGGGTCTGCATGTGCAGCTGCACATCCATATCCAGCAGATCCTGTTCCAGTGTCTGCTGGATATCTTCATCGAGATAGGCGAGCAGATGATCATGGGAATCCACCAGGCTGACAGCTACCCCCAGCGGTGCGAAGATGGTCGCAAACTCACAGGCAATCACTCCGCCACCGATGATAGTCATCTGCTGGGGCAGGCGACGCATCTGCAGGATGGATGTGGAATCCAGCACCCGTTCCTTGTCGAACGGCACATCCGCCGGTCGCCGCGGGCGTGAGCCGGTCGCCAGCACAATCACTGCGGCGCTGAGTTGCAGCGCTTCGCCATTACTGTTGCGCAGCTTGAGCGTATGGGCATCAATAAAACCGGCCTCGCCAGGCAACAGGGTTACCTCGTGACTCATAAGCTGGTTCAGTAACAGGCGCTCATGACGATCGATAACCGCCTGCTTGCGGCTAACGGCCTCACTGAGAAAACCGCTGTGCAGCTGCTCGCGAATCTGCCCGGCATCACGCATACCCCGGGATGAGAACCGGGAAGCCAGGTAAGCGGCTTCCCGCAATGCCTTGCTGGGAATCGTGCCGGTCTGCAGGCTGACACCGCCGAGATAGGGTTTGCGTTCAATAAGTCCGACCCGCTTGCCCAGACTGGCGGCCTGCAGTGCGGCGCTCTGGCCGCCCGGACCGGAGCCGATGACCAGCAGGTCGTAATTATGTTCCGTCATATGCAGGCTCTGTTTTAAGTGAATAGAATTCAAGCAACCGGGATATCAGGGACGACGGGTTCTTTTTACCATCACCGGGTCTGCTTGTGGAAAGTTATTTGCACGAGACTAACAGTGGTTCGATGATCCCCGCCTGCTTGCAGAGGTTGTTTACCAGCTTGATCGTGGTCTGTCCCTGTTTTTTAACGCATAGTCCATGCCCTGCACAGCTGTTATATTGCTTTGGGCAGTTTATCCAACTGGAGAAATCAGCATGAGCAGGCAATATGATTATGATCTGGTCGCTATCGGTGCCGGTAGCGGTGGCCTGTCAGTGGCCCAGCGAGCTGCACAGTACGGCGCAAAAACGGCCGTCATCGAAGCCGGAAAAATGGGTGGTACCTGCGTCAATGTCGGCTGTGTCCCCAAAAAGATCATGTGGTTCGGCGCGCAACTGGCATATGCACTGCGTGATGCCAGAGAGTATGGCTTTGATGTCGAAAACAGGGGCTTTGACTGGTCTGCGCTGGTGCACAAGCGTGAAGCCTATATTGCCAATATCAACAACTGGTATCACACCTACCTGTCGGACTCTAATATCGATGAGATCACCGGCCGCGCAAAGTTTATTGATGCGCATACCCTGGCAACGAATGGCAAGACACTGACCTCGGAACGCATTGTTGTCGCCACCGGTACACGCCCGGTGGTGCCTGATATTCCCGGTGCAGGGCTGGGGATCACCTCCGACGGATTCTTTGCACTTGATCATCAGCCACAGCAGGTCGCTATCGTGGGTTCGGGCTATATCGCGGTTGAGCTCGCCGGCCTGCTCAACAGCCTGGGTTCGGACGTCATGATGTATTTACGCAAAGGCCATTTGTTACGTGAATTCGAGGCCATGTTGCGCGACAGCCTGATGGAGATGATGCTGGCAGATGGCATTGATATTATTCCGCGCACACAGGTATCCGAGGTGCGACGCAACACAGGCGGAAAGCTGGAACTGGTCTGCGACAAGGGCCGGCTAACCGACAACATCGATGAAATAATCTGGGCGATTGGACGCGAACCGGATCACACCGGTTTGCAGCCGGAAGTGGCGGGAATCCATATCGATGAGCGGGGTTATATTCCGGTTGATGATTTCCAGAACACCAACGTAGCGCACATCCATGCTATCGGAGACGTAACCGGCAGGGCCCCGCTGACACCGGTGGCTATTGCCGCCGGTCGACGCCTCGCAGACCGTTTGTATGATAACAAGCCGGACCGGCATCTCGACTATGCCAACATCCCCACCATCGTCTTCAGCCATCCACCCATTGGTACCGTGGGACTGACAGAGGACGAGGCACGTGCAAGCCACGGCGACTCGGTTAAGATATACCAGACACGCTTCACGGCAATGTATAACGCGTTAACTGCACACGACATTAAAACAGCCATGAAGCTTGTCGTTGTCGGTTCACAGGAAAAAGTTGTTGGTTGTCACATCATTGGTCCGGGGGCTGATGAAATGTTACAAGGCTTTGCGGTTGCACTGAGAATGGGTGCGACCAAGAAAGATCTCGACGATACGGTAGCGCTGCATCCAACCAGTGCGGAAGAACTGGTTACCATGAAATAATGACAAACTCGACGAATAATACCCGGGAATATCTGACTCCTTGAGCTGGCGGCGCGCAAGCGCCCTGCGCTGCAACCGATTGTTAGCTGAATTGCCTCGCCAGAACTGTTCCGACTGCCTCTTTTGCCGAATGATCTCCCGCTCACTGCGATAAACAGGTATGGATTCCATTCCTATATTAATTGACTAATTAAAATAAGGATTTAAGATAATAGCGACCCGGAACTGAATGGATGTCAGATGAGAGCCAATCGCAAAGACGGTGTTGAAACGCGTAAGCGCCTGCTGGATGCCGCCTGCGGTGTGTTTGCAGCAAAGGGGTTTGAGGACGCCAGTATCGCCGAGATATGTGAGGATGCCGGCGCCAACGTGGCCGCGGTGAACTACCATTTTGGCAGCAAGGATGCCCTGTACGTGGAAGTCTGGCGGCATACGTTCGAGACCTTCATGCAGGCCTATCCACTTGACGGTGGCTTGCCAGCTGACGCGCCCCCTGAAGACCGCCTGTTTGCGCGCATCCATGCCCTGTTGCAACGGGTGTTTGATGATGGTCGCGTTGGTCAGTGTTTTCGCATCGGCTTGCGCGAACTGGTCAATCCCAGTGCCGCACTGGAGGATAGCAGGCGCGAACTCATCGGTCCGCACCGGCAACAGACCCGGGAACTGGTCCGCGAGCTGCTGGGACCAGCAGCCAGTAACGAAGCGGTGTTGTTCTGCGAGATCAGCATCATCAATCAATGCCTGTCGGTGAATTTCTTCAAGGAAAGACGCAGTTTTCTGCTCGGGCGTGAACGCCTGTCGAAACAGGCGGTCGAAGACCTGGCGCGACACATCACCATGTTCTCACTGGGTGGTTTACGCGCGGTGCGCGAAGCCATCCCGGAAGTCCGCAGCAATGCAATATCCTAGGATCACAGCCATGTCACATCACTCACAGGTACCGGTTTAATGAGCGTGCAGGGACGTCATCTCTGCATCGGGTTGACGTGTGTGTTGCTGCTTGCTGGTTGCATCAGCGTACCCGAGCGGACCCCGGACGCGGTGCTGTTGCCGGCGGATTTCTCGGCCAGTGGTGCGGCCCCCCTGCCCGGGCAATGGTGGGAAAGTTTCGGCGATGCAACCCTGAACCGCCTGGTCGAGCAGTCACTGGCAAACAATTTCAGTCTGCAGAGTGTCTGGGCGCGTCTCGACCAGGCCGCAGCAGTGGAGCGTATCGCCCGTGCCGAGCTGTTTCCGTCTGTTGATGCTGAAGGCAGTGCCGGCCGCAGCTGGGCGCACAATGACAGGGGCATTACCGGGAATAACTATGCAGTAGGTGCGATGGCCAGCTATGAAATCGATCTCTGGGGACGTATCGATTCCAACAGCAAGGCAGCAACGCTGGACCGGCGTGCCAGTGAGGCAGAGCTGACTGCCGCGGGCATCAGCCTGTCGGCAGAAGTGGCGAGCACCTGGTACCAGCTGGTGGAGCAGTATGGCCAGCAGGCACTGGTAGCAAACCAGCTGGATACAAACAGCCGCGTGCTTGAGCTCCTTACGCTGCGCTTTCGCCGCGGCAAGGTCGGCGCTACCGATGTGCTGCAACAACGCCAGCTGGTGGAATCCAATCGCGGTGAGCTGGCGAATGTCCAGTCGCTCATTGGCATATTCGAGCACCGGCTTGCCATCCTGCTGGGTGCAACACCGGACAGCCGTGCGGCAGCGCCGCAACAGCAACTCATCAGTCTGCCGCCGCTGCCGGAGACCGGCATTCCGGCTGAACTGATCCAGCGCCGGCCGGATCTCAGGCAGGGGCTTTACCGGCTGCAGGCCACCGACCAGCGTACCGCGGCGGCGGTCGCGGACCGCTTTCCGCGCATCAGTCTGATGGCGAATACCGATACCACCTCCAGCGATGTGGATGATCTGTTCGATAACTGGTTAAGTAATCTGACCGGTAACCTGGTGGCGCCGGTTATCGATGGTGGCCGACGTCGCGCCGAGGTTGACCGCACCCGCGCGGTGACGGAGCAGTCATTGAATGACTATCGGCAGCAGTTGCTCGATGCGCTTGGCGAGGTCGAGGATGCACTGCTGCGTGAACAGCAACAGCGTGCATTTATCGAAAGTCTCGACAAGCAACTGGTACTTTCGAAACAGGTGATTGGCCGCGTGCGCGACAGTTACCTCTATGGCGTCGTTGACTATTTGCGTGTGCTGGACGTGCTCGTCACCAATCAGAACCTGGAGCGTAACAGGCTCACTGCGCAACGCGAACTTATCGATGACCGTATTGCGCTGTGTCGCGCACTGGCAGGTGGCTGGACCCTGGAGCGCCCTGTCGTGGCAGGCGAGTTGCCCTCTACGAGGATTACACATGTCAATCCAGAATAATCTACAAGACTCGGCATTGTATCGTTCACGCTGGATCAAGAGGCTGGCGCCTGTGTTCACGTTGCTGGTCGGTGTGCTTGTTGCGGTCGTGCTGCTGCAGTCCGGGCCCAGCGCGAAACGCGAATCGCCGCCACGCCAGGCCCGTCTGGTTGAGATTCAGCCGGTGGTAATCGGCAATGCACGTACCCGTATCGATGCCATGGGAACCGTGGTGCCGGCGGAATCGGTGATGCTGCAACCTCAGGTCGATGGGGAAATCGTGTTTGTCAGTGACGAGCTGGAGCCTGGAGGTCTGCTTCGTGCCGGTGATGAATTGCTGCGTATTGATCCCCGTGACTATGAGCTTGCTGTGTTGCAGCGCGAAAGCGAGGTGGCACAGGCACAGAGTACACTCCGACTTGAACAGGGGCAGCAGTCCATTGCCAAGCGTGAATTCGAGCTGCTTGGCGAGTCCATGCAGGCTGATGATCGCGACCTGGTACTGCGCAAGCCGCAGCTGGAAAGTGTGCGCGCCCAGCTCGCTCTTGCCAGGGCAGGCCTGGAAAAGGCTAAGCTCGATCTGCTGCGTAGCCATGTACACACACCCTTCAATGCCATTGTGGAATCTACGGAAGTGGATGTGGGTGCGCGTGTCACGACGGCGAACACATTGGCTACTCTTGTGGGCACTGATTCCTGCTGGCTGGAAGTAAGCGTGGCTGTCAGGGACTTGAAATGGATCAGCATCCCGCGCGGTGATGCTGTAGTGGGCTCAACTGTGCGCATCACCAACCGGGTTGCCTGGGGAGAGGCGGGCTGGCGTGAGGGCCGTGTAATCCGCCTGGCCGGTGACATCGAAAAGGAAGGCCGCATGGCGCGCCTGATCGTTGCAGTGGATGATCCGTTCACACTGAAGCCGGAAAACAGTGGCAAGCCGGTGCTGCTCATGAACAGCTATGTCAGTGTCGAAATCGAGGGTCGCCAGCTTGATCAGGTTGCCAGCATTGCGCGCATGCATTTGCGCGATGGTGACCGGCTCTGGATTATGGGCGCCGATGATACCCTTGAGATTCGTAAGGTCGACATCGTTTTCCGTGGTCATGACCAGGTCCTCGTCGCTGACGGTGCCAAGGCCGGAGAACGCCTGGTAGTTACGGATCTTGCTGCGCCGGTTGCCGGCATGCCGCTGCGCAGAAGGGCGAATGACACTGCATCAACGCAGGTCGGGACAGAGGCAGGCAAGTGACGCTGGAACTGAAAGATACGGTGAATCCTGTGCCGCACGGCCCGATTGCCTGGATGGTGCACAATCGAGTTGCGCCGAATCTGCTGATGCTGGTATTGCTGATCGGTGGTCTGTTTATGGCCGGTCAGATCAACAAGGAAGTCTTCCCCGATTTCACGCTCGATGAGGTGCGTGTCAGCGTCGCTTATCCCGGTGCGAGCCCCGAAGAGGTCGAGCAGGGCATCGTGCTGGCCGTGGAAGAGGCCATCAATGGCGTCGAGGGTGTCGATGAAATCCGTTCCACTGCCAGTGAAGGGAGCGCACTGGTGATCGCCGAACTGGTGGAAGGTGCCGATGTGCAAAAGGCCAACCAGGAGATCAAGCAGGAGGTCGACCGTATCACCACGTTCCCGGATGATGCTGAAGAGCCGGAGGTAAATCTCGCCATGCATCGGCGGCTGGTGCAGGCGGTGGTGTTATATGGTGCAGTCAATGAGTGGGTGTTGCGCGAACTTGCCGAGCAACTGCGTGACCGCCTGTTGCAACAGGCGGGGATTACCCAGGTCGAACTGATAGCCGCCCGTGACTATGAGATACGGGTGGAAGTCAGTCGTGAAGTACTGCGCCGCCACGGGCTGACACTGGAACGCATTGCCGGGATCATCGATAACGCGGCCGTAGAGATACCCGGCGGCAGTATCAAGACCAGCGGTGGCGAGATTTTGCTACGGGTCAAGCAGCGACGCGACTGGGCGGAGGGATTCGGCGAGATTCCTGTTATTACTTCGCGTGACGGTACCGTTATCAGGCTGCGCGACATCGCGCAGGTGCGCGATGTCTTCGAGGATGTCGACCGGGTGCGCAGTTTTGATGGTCAGCCCGCTATGAGCCTTGAAGTGTACCGGGTAGGGGAACAGACGCCGCTGGGTATTGCCGAAGATGTCCGCCAAACGCTGGATGCTTTCGAGGCGGAGCTGCCGCCCGGTGTCCACAGTGCCGTCAATATCGATCAGAGCAGGATCTACCAGCAGCGACTGGAATTATTGACGCGCAATGGTCTCATCGGCCTGGCGCTGGTGCTGGTGATGCTCGGGATCTTCCTGGAAATCAAACTCGCCTTCTGGGTGACCATGGGTATTCCAACAGCCTTTCTCGGTGCCATCCTGTTTCTGCCCGGGCTGGGAGTGTCCATCAACATGGTCTCTATGTTCGCATTTATCATCGCGCTGGGTATCGTGGTGGATGATGCCATTATCGCCGGCGAGAATATCTATGAATACCGTCAACGCGGTATGGGTAGTGTTGAGGCTGCAATCCAGGGTGCACGTGATGTTGCCGTTCCGATCAGCTATAGCATATTGACCAATATCGTGGCCTTCATGCCACTGTACTTCGTGCCGGGTATGATCGGGAAAATATTTGTGATCTTCCCCTTTGTGGTCGGCAGTGTGTTTGTAATCTCCTGGGTCGAGGCGCTGTTTATTCTGCCTTCGCACCTGGCGCATTCCAGCAGCAATGACCGTACCCGTGCCGGTGAATGGCTGCATCAGCGTCAGCAGGCATTCAGCCATCAGGTTCGACACTTTATCCGTGACCGCTATGGACCCCTGGTCACCGTGTGTTTGCATCATCGTTACCTCACGGTGGCCGTCGGTATTGCGATCCTGGTGGTGATGATCGGATATGTGGCCAGCGGACGTATGGGGTTTGTATTGATGCCGGAAACCGATTCGGACCGGGCAGTAGTCGAGGCGGTGCTGCCATATGGCAGCCCGTTGCAAAACACCCTTGAGGTGCGCGATCAACTGTTGTCGGCAGCAGCAAGCCTGGTGGAGGAAAATGGCGGTGAGCGGCTGTCGAAGGGCATCCTTGCAGTTGCCGACGCCAATGAGGTGACTGCCCGGCTTTACCTGACGGACCCCGGGGTGCGTCCGCTGACAACCGTGGAATTTGTCCGGCTTTGGCGCGAGCGGGTTGGCCAGATCCCTGGTCTGGAGTCGCTCAAGTTCATATCCAATCAGGGCGGGCCGGCTTCCGGCGCGGCGCTTACGGTGGAGCTGAGTCATCGAGATATCGATGTGCTCGACCAGGCCAGCAGCGTTCTTGCCGGGCGTTTGAATGAATATGCCAATGTGAAGGATATCGACGATGGCTTCTCACCGGGCAAGCAGCAGCTGGATTTCAGGATCTTGCCAGAGGGACGCAGTCTCGGCCTGACGGCGCGCGAGGTGGCGCGTCAGGTTCGCAGTGCATTCTATGGTGCAGAGGCCTTGCGGCAGCAACGTGGCCGCAATGAAATAAAGGTCATGGTGATGTTGCCCGCTGCACAACGTGTCAGCGAATATGATATCGAGCAGTTGCTGATACATACGCCGGCCGGTGGTGATGTGCCGCTGCGACAGGTGGCGGAAGTTAGCCGCAGCCGGGCCTATACCAGTATTGAGCGGCGTGATGGCCGACGCACGGTGGAGGTCACCGCTGACGTGGAACCCCGCAAGGCAACCAGTCAGGTGCTGGCTAACCTGAAGGCGAATGCACTGCCGCAGTTGACACGTGATTATCCGGGTCTGACGTATGGCTTCGAGGGCCAGCAGGCGGATATGCGTGAGTCCATGGCCAGTCTCCTGGGTAGTTTTGTGATTGCGATGATTGTGATCTTTGCGCTGCTGGCCATTCCGTTTCGCAGTTACATACAGCCCGTTATCGTCATGGCGGCGATCCCCTTTGGTTTGGTAGGTGCGATTATCGGACATATGATTATGGGCTACAGCCTGAGCATCATCAGCATGATGGGACTGGTTGCCCTGGCGGGTGTGGTGGTTAACGATTCCCTGGTGATGATCGTCTATGCCAATGATTTGCGCCGCCAGGGCAGCAGTGCCATCGAGGCCATTCAGCAGGCCGGTATCCGCCGCTTTCGTCCCATTCTGCTAACTACCATCACCACGTTTGGTGGGCTTGCTCCGATGATCTTCGAGACCTCCCGCCAGGCCCGTTTTATGATTCCGATGGCAATATCGCTGGGTTATGGCATCCTGTTTGCAACCCTGATAACGCTGTTGCTGGTACCGAGTCTGTACCTGATTATCGAAGACTTACGCAGCCGCTACCTGATGAACCCTGATCAGGCGGTTGTAGAGACCTGATCGAGCTTGTGAATAGATAATTGTCACCCGAAGAATTCACGAAGAATTCAAGGGGTCAGAGTACTTGAACATTTTGAACTTATTCCATGACAACAGGGGCGCGCCGCAATAGTCGCGCGCTATCTTCTGCCAGCCCCGCATCCTGCGCCAGCTGCGCCGCCCGGTACTGACGCTCTGTATCATACGGATAGGCGTCGGCCAGCAATACCGCGACCCGTGCCGCTGCCAGCGTATCCTGCCGCTGCAGATAGTAGCTCTGTAGCTGTTGTGTGGCGCTTGACCAGGTCGTCCCGCTGGTGAACAGGCTGTAGGCGAGCTGCTCGATTTCGCTGTTACGCGCGGGATAGCGCGGCCGAGTTGGGCTGCTCTGAAACGGCCAGTCGGCTGTCAGGCGCATGATCTCGTAGTCTGCCTTCTGCAGGTCCACCGCGGTCACCGGGAGTTCACTCCAGGCCTGTTCTCGCGAAACCGGCTGCACCGCAGGCCCGGCTATAGCGTCGTTCTGCAGCGCCTGGTAGTAGGCATCTGCAAGCAGAAAATAGCCGCCCAGGTTGGGGTGCAGGTGTTCCAGCATCAACTCGTTGCCGATGATGCCGTGCGTTGCATGATCCAGTAGACTGGCCTCGACCTCGACTACCTGTGCACCCTGCTCTGCGGCCACGGCCCTGATGATGCGATTGAAACTCTGCGGTGCACGAAAGCGCAGCTGATCCAGGTCCCTGGCCTCGAGATAGGCGAAACGGGCTGCTGCATACTCACCCTGTTTCTCGAACAGCCGGCCCAGCGCAAAATGCACCGAGGCCGCGCCGTCATCCAGCGCCAGGGCTTCCTCAAGTGACGTGCTTGCCAGATCGGTGTCACCGTCAAACAGGGCATCGACGCCTGTTTCAAGGTGGCGTCGCCAGGCAGCTACATCCGTTCCCTCTGCCAGTAGACTGGCGAAGGGTGCGAGGTCCTTCTCGTTACTGGCCAGGGTGCCGATGAAGACGGCAATACCGGCATCGCGATAGCGTTCCAGCAAGACCGTCAGATTGTCGCGGAACTGCGCCTCACCACGATGATACAGCGGCGAATCAAACGCTATGTGCGACTTACCGACAATGCGGCGCATCAACGTACCACCGGATTGCGCAGGAGCTTCCCCAGAGGCTGCCGGTGTGGTGAGAGCCAGATAGCTGTGCTTCAGCAGTTGCAGGATGCGCAGGTCGCGCAGGGCCAGGTAAGCCAGCACCACGGGACGCGTTCGCCCTGCCGAAACCGCGGAGCCCACACCGAGCACGCCAAGGTATTCATTGTGACCGGCATAGATGAGTACTGCATCCGGTTGTTGCGCAATGATCTCGTCGGCAAAGTCCATCAGGGTGTAGGAATTCACCGCCGTCATTGCCGTGGTGATTACTTCGATGTTGCGTTCTGGCAAGCTCGCCTGCAGACGCTGCTGCAGCATGCCCGCCAGCGAGGCCCCGAAGCCATACGGCCAGCCGGCCGCTGAGGATCCACCCTGAACAAAGATGCGCAGTGTTTCGGGTGCCTTGTCTGCAGGGAACGGTACCGGCCAGATTTCCACCCCCGGCTCGCGTGTTTCTTCGACCACAAAACGCCTGACCACTTCCGGATTGGCCTGCAGATAGCCCGGTGCATCGGCAACCGCAATAAATAGCGGATAACTGTGTCCGTAACCGCCCAGTCGCAGACCGGCCTCGAGCAACACAAAGAACAGCACCGGGATCGCCAGGACAGAAAGACGAAATAGCCAGCGGTGTGCGGGTGCTAGCGGTTTTGAATCCCTGGCTGCAGGCATATGGCGGTTCCCGATGGGTGAGTGAGAATGGCGTTATCATGAGTGGTAATCAACAAGTACGTCAAATATCGACGCTATCGACGTCGTCGCGGTGCAAGCCAGGAGAAATACGTCATCATTGCTGACCTGACACTATCAATAAAAAAGGACGTATCCCCGGTAAACCGTGATGGTGCAAGCGTGGCCACAGGTTATGATAGATGAGCATTCAAGCCTTGCTTGATCGGGGTTTTGGTTCTTTAATGGTTGCAGGCTGGTCGTGAAGACTGGCTGCCTCCAATAGCAAGCTCAAGAAACGCTATACAGCCCCATGCTTAAGTCACAGTGAAACAGGAGACGCTACATTGGCCAGAGTACCAGCATCGATTTGCCGTTCAGGCCTGCTGCTGTTGTGTTTGCCGATGTGTGTTATTGCGGTCAATCTTGACAATTATCAATGGCACAACAGACTGCTGTTTCTGGTTGCGCCTGATTTCTCCACTCCGGCAGTCGCGCAGGCACGTGATAGCCTCGAACGTCGGTTCGAAGACGTCATCGACCGTGACCTGCTGGTTATCCAGCTGTTCCTGGATGGCCAGAGTCTTGTCGGTGACCGGCCGATCACAGTCAGCGAAGCGGTACAACTCAGGCTTGAGCTCGGAATAGATCCTGATGAGCAGTTGCTGGTGCTGATTGGTAAGGATGGCGGTGTGAAGCGACGCGCGCCTTTGTCAACTGATGTGCAGGAGATTTTCACTCAAATCGATGCTATGCCGATGCGCCGCAACGAGATTCGGGAAAGGAATTAGACTGATGGCCCGGTCTTTACATCCCGGGCTTTACTACTGCCTGGAACCCCTGCCGCGCTATTCGGTCGTAACTGATAGATTTCAATAAAGGCCTCAGCATGAAGATCCTCACCAAGCTGCCAAATTCTCGCCGCGAACCGCCAGGTCTGGAGTGGACGATCCTGAAAAAGTTGCCAAAAGTCTTGTTCGCCGGCACCCTCATTCCACTCGCCATCAGTCTCTCCGGCCGCCTGTTCGAGCCACAAGGGACTGCTGCTGAAATCGCAAAACACATCAAGAGCGTGGATATCATGTGCATCGCAACGGTAGTGACCCTGTGGATGGCTGCGTTGACAGTTGCCATCGGTTGCTGTGTGGTGGTCATTATGAAGGGACCTGCGTATGTTGCTGATGCCTATGAAGTCCCTGATTCCGAACGTCCATGGCAACGATAATCTATTTCTCTGGCATTCAGGTCAACGTCTAACAAACGCTTCACTTCAGTGCTGTTCTTTCTGTTGATGCCGGTATTCGCCTGTGCCTTGGAGGTGCCTGATGACGAATGGTTTGCTGACGATCAGCAGGCCTGATGGGCATAACTTTTAGCGGAAAGGGGGCAATTCGTCCTATGCTTTTTCTGTGCCCTCGTGAAAATGCTCCGGCACGAAAGACTGGTCCGTAATGGGCGGGCGCACATAATTGCTATTGCTCTTGCGCTGCTCCAGGGTAATGGTCTCCGGGGTAAGGTCCTCATAAGGGATCGTGTCGAGCAAGTGCTTGATGCAGTTCAGTCGAGCATGCTTCTTGACATCGGAATTCACCACGTACCAGGGCGCCTGCTTGCTGTCGGTATGGGCGAACATCGCGTCCTTGGCCATAGAGTATTCCACCCAGCGGTTGCGTGACTCGATGTCCATGGGGCTGAGTTTCCAGCGTTTTTTCGGGTCTTTCAGGCGCGATTGAAAGCGCCGTTCCTGTTCCTCGTCGCTGACTGAAAACCAGTACTTGATCAATATCACGCCGGAGCGAATCAGCATGCGTTCAAACTCGGGGCAACTTCGCAAGAACTCCCGATACTCCTCCTCAGTGCAGAAGTTCATGACCCGTTCCACACCGGCACGGTTGTACCAGCTGCGGTCGAACAGAACAATCTCGCCTGCGGCCGGCAGGTGCGGCACGTAGCGCTGAAAATACCACTGGGTCTTTTCACGTTCCGTAGGCGTGCCCAGTGCCACTACACGGCAGACGCGCGGGTTCATGTGTTCCGTGATGCGCTTGATTACGCCGCCCTTGCCGGCGGCATCACGGCCCTCGAAGATCACCACGACCTTGAGTCCCCTGGCACGCACCCATTCTTTCAGCTTTACCAGTTCATCCTGTAATTTCGCCAGGTTGGCCTCATAGAGCTTGTTGCTGATCTTTTTCGTGCCATTGGTTGCGGCAACAGATTTCCGCTGTATTCTTTTTTTTGCCATGATTACGCTGTCCTCTTTGAAAGCTGTGTCATGGAAGGTTATAAGCACTTATCATGCCGGAAAATTATGGGTGCTATTCGATCCTGTCCTTGATGCTTTTTCCGCTGTCCCGGCGCTTGTATATGGTTGATATAAATCAGTTATATTCACGGTAGCGCGAGTGGTTTGACGATCAGCTTTATTCGCAAACTACAGGCAGGTGGCACTCATAAGGAGCATGTTTGCACAAGGATTGTGCGGGTGAGGCGCATCGCTGATATCAGATTTACACGTAGATTCCATAAGACGGCAGTCATGGAACGCTGTTGAAGCAGCCCTGTGTTTTGGCGCTTGCCAGGCAGATTCAGGCATCATTGTATTCGGACAAAGCCTGACCGTGGCAACTGATTTCCCGTCTCTGTATGTGCCCTTGTTAGCGATCAGCTTCAAGCGTGAAGCTGCGCGTGCATGTGACTTCTGATGTGGTATACACTTGAAAAGACTATCGATAAAGCAATCTGGATTGACTATGTACCGAATTATCTACAAGAGCCGCAGCGTCGCACCGCTCGATTGGGATCTCGTGCGCAGCATTACAGGTGCCAGCGAGGATTCCAATGCCCGCTGTGGCGTGACCGGTGTGCTGTTGGCCAGCCGCACACATTTCCTTCAGGTGCTGGAAGGGAATTTCGAAGACGTGAATGCGGTGTTTCGCCGTATTGCCCGCGATGACCGGCATACGGAATTAAGTATCATCAGCTTTAGCGTGGTTGATGCCCGTCTGTTTGGTGGCTGGGGTATGCGCGGGATTGGTGCCTTTGATTTCAACAAAGACATAGAAGCAGAGCTCATGGATAAATACGGGCAGGAAGAAGGCGGGATTCATTTTCCATTGGAAGAGTGGCAGGCACTGGCCATGATCAATGATATCAAGATGATGCGGGAGCTTCCTGACTGGAAGCGATAAGCACACCCGCGCGGTTACATCCCTTTATCATCGGCCTGGTTCATCGCCGGCTATAAAACAACCTGCTGCTACAGTAAAAGATCTTCCTCGATACGATGATAGATGCTGGCGGCATTAATCAACGATCTGGCTGTCAGTGCCGGCACGCCATAGACTTCGGCACTGATGGCATAGTCTTTTCTGATCTTTTCCAGTAACAGGTCGAAGTCACCATCGCCGGATAGCAATACCACGCGATCAACATCCTGCGCGGCTTCCAGTACATCGATGGTAATGCCCACGTCCCAGTCACCCTTGGCGGAGCCGTCTCTGCGCTGGATATAAGGTTTGAGTTTTACGCAGAAACCGATATGTTTGAGGGCGTCCTGGAATTTGATTTGTTTGTCGTCGGTGCGCTGTGTTGCATACGCGTTAGCCACGATGATCTCGCCCCCGGCGCTGATGCGTTGCCAGAGTCTGCGGTAATTGAACTGGCGACCATAGGCCTCGCGGGTGGTGTAATAAATATTCTGGACATCGACAAAAATGGCAATTCTTTTCACAATGGGGCCTTCTGGTGTGTGCCGGCTGCAAGCCGGTTGCTGGTGCGAACTTCACAGTGCTGCTGCTGTCTGTATGCGTGGCTGGTAGTATATGAACGGTAACACTATGCTGTCATAACAATCCGATAATCAGGCAGAAGCCTTATGATAAATGTCCACTTTCCGCGTCCGCTGTACCTGCTCATTACCGCTGTGACCCTGTTGGGTAGTGCAAGCCAGGCGGCTGATCCGCCAGCGCCCGGGGTGATCGTTGCACCTGTCCGGCTGGTTGAATTCGCCGACCGCATCGAGGCGCTCGGCACACTGGCAGCGAATGAGTCGGTCGAACTGACCGCCACGGTGACGGAAACCATCAGTGCCATACATTTCGACGACGGCGACCGCGTCGAAAAAGACCAGCTGCTGGTGGAGATGACCAACCAGGAGGAACATGCCCAGCTGGAAGAAGCGAGCTCTACCGTCAACGAGGCCTACCGCCAGTACCAGCGCATCAAGCCACTGGCGAATGAGGGCACCGCTGCCAAGTCACTGCTCGATCAACGCAAGCGCGAATGGGAAACTGCGCGGGCACGACTGGCTGGCATCGAGTCGCGAATGGCCGACCGGCTGATCAAGGCACCGTTCCAGGGTGTTGTTGGTCTGCGTGACCTGAGCGTGGGGGCACTGGTACAGCCAGGCGACCTGATCACCACGCTGGATGACGACCGTGTCATGAAGCTGGAGTTTCCGGTTTCAGCCACCTATCTCGACGTGCTGCGTCCAGGGCTCGAGGTCGTAGCGACCAGCCGTGCCTTCGTCGGGCGCATCTTCACAGGTGTCGTGAAGGCTGTCGACAGCCGTGTCGATCCGGTAACCCGCTCCGTTCGCGTGCGCGCCCTGCTGCCCAACCCGAAACGTTTGCTCAGCCCCGGCATGTTGATGTATGTCGAGTTGCAGGAAAATCCGCGCGAGGCGCTGGTCGTCCCTGAAGAAGCCCTGCAACCCCTTGGTGAGCAGCAGTTCGTGTTCATCGTGACCGCAGACAACATGGTGGAAAAACGTGAAGTCCAAATTGGCGGGCGTCGACCCGGACGGGTCGAGGTGCTGGAGGGGCTGAGCAGCGGTGATCAGGTTGTCACCCATGGTCACTC
>Ga0316189_10002547_pt1 | contig 17819 bp, 21 predicted proteins | sample LowCovwburrow_MG_FD_204930 | JGI IMG/M metagenome (GOLD analysis project Ga0316189, IMG submission 204930) | Coastal sediment microbial communities from Maine, United States - Lowes Cove worm burrow | ecosystem: Environmental > Aquatic > Marine > Coastal > Sediment | place: USA: Maine...
CTTGAATCATTTGAGCATCAGGGCTTATTTGCATTGGCATTGAATTGTACATACCTCGTTGTTCTTTTTGAGGGTTTAATTTACCATACATTTCTTCGACTTCTTTTCTATTAGAATCAAATAATTGTCCATCAATATGATAGCCTTCATAATATAACTTTACGGTTTCTCCTTGTTTTGGTTTTGCACCATCACCTTCAGTTATGGTATAACTCATTAAACCAGAGGGTAAAGTTTTACACTTGCTTTTATAATCATTTAAAATAGGTAACATTTTCGCAGTAGCACCTGCATTTTTTGCGATTGCTGCCTTATTTTCTTCAATGGCCTTCAGTTTTGCTTCCTCAGCTTTTTGTTTAGCTCTTTCTTCAAGTTTTGGTAGTTCCGTTTCCCAAGTTTTTACAGCATCAAAATTACGGGCTTTAAATCCTTTACGAATAATGTTAATCTCCAGAATTACAACATCTTTTTCAGGTTTGTTTCCTGGACCAACTTTTACATTTGATATTGAATCTTGTACATCTAAACCTAAAACGACTTCACCAAAAACGGTATGTTTATTATCCAAATGGGGTGTTGGAACTTCAGTAATAAAGAATTGACTACCATTAGTTGCTGGGCCAGAGTTTGCCATAGATAAGACACCTGGTTTGTCATGCTTTAAGCTTTCGTCAAATTCGTCGCCAAACCTATATCCTGGACTTCCTGAACCTGTACCAGTGGGATCTCCACCTTGAATCATAAACTTATCCATTACGCGATGAAATATAATACCACTATAAAACTTTTTGCCTTTAAAAGTACTGTCGACCATTGGGTGGTTTCCTTCAGCAAGAGCAACAAAATTTGCTACGGTTACGGGTGTCTTTTCATAAGTTAACTTGACAACCATCGTGTCCATTGAGGTAACAAACTCTGCATATAATCCGTCATCTAAATCTGGATATCTTTTGTCATCACAGGATAAGAATGTTGCAAAAACAACAATTGCAATAATTTTCATAGAATGTTTCAAAATCTTCATTATTAATTTGTTTCTTTTTTAGTTATTGTATTTATAGTTACTTTACACATTAAAGGGATATTTGTCCCAATTCTATTGGTGTCACCATAATATCCGTAAGCTTGTTGAGAAGGAAATAGAAAAGTCACTGTTTCTCCCGCTTTCATTAATTTAATTCCTTCACGTAAACCTGAAAAGAGCTCTTCTTGATCCACTGCGTAATCTTTTGTTTTTAATTCTTCTGATGTATAAATAACCTTTCCATTAAGGTCTTTAATATCGTAATTAAAATTTACTGCATCTCCAAATTTTGGCATATTGGTACCCTCTTCAATTTTAGTGTTGTAATGATACCAAAAACCGTTTTCGGAAGCCAAATATGTGGTATTGGGATTATTGTTAATGATTTCTTGAATTATGTCTTCTTCTTTTTGATTCAACTCTCTATTTCGCTCAACAGATTTGTCGATAAAAGATCCCGTTTTTACGGATACCGGTCGTCGAGCTTCAGGTGTCTTACAGGCTACCAAAAGCATTGCGAAGAATATCAAGTGTATTAATTTTTTCATGATTTGAGGTCATTAGTATGATTTGCCAATATACTAATAAATTTTTCAACTGTGTTTTTTAGGTCCAATTCACTGCGTCCGCCAGCCGCATTTGTGTGACCACCGCCATCAAAATAGTTGCGAGCAAAAGTGTTTACGTCAAAACTACCTTTTGAACGCAATGACATTTTTATAACATTTTCTTTTTTATGTTCAATAAAAATCACTGCAAACACAACCCCTTTAAGAGAGAGGGCATAATTAACAATACCTTCGGTATCTCCTTTTTTAAAGTCAAAATTGTTTAATTCGTCCTGAGACAAGGTTATGTAGGCCGTATTGAAATTTTTAAGAAGTTTTAAGTTATTAAGAGCACAACCTAGTAATTGAAGGCTGTTGTAGCTATTGGTGTCGTAAACATTATTATGTATTGTTGCATTATCTGCTCCATTATCAATCAAGTCTGCTATAACACGATGTGTTGTACTTGTAGTCGTTCTAAATCTGAATGAACCAGTATCCGTCATAATACCAGTATAAAGACAGGTACTAATATCTGTATTAACATAATTTACATCTTCTAACATTTCCATAAAATGATAAATCATTTCTGAGGTTGAACACATTGTAACATCTGAATATACATACTGTGCATAATCATCTGGTTGTTGATGATGATCTATCATAATCTTTATAGCTGTTGAACTAGCTAATTTTGGTTCCATCTTACCGGTTCTGTGCAATGAATTGAAATCAAGAGTAAAAATTATGTCAGCTTTTTCAATTAAAGCACTAGAATTTTTTTCCTCCTCGTCAAACTTAAGTATCGTGTCTTCTCCCGGCATCCATTTTAAAAATTCAGGATAGTCATTAGGCGCAATTATATTAACGTGATGCCCCAATAAAATTAAATAATGATATAATCCCAATGATGAGCCAACAGCATCTCCATCTGGGTTTTTATGAGGTACAATTACAATTTGCTTAGGACTGGAAAGCATTGCTTTAATTTCTACAATATTATTTTTTTTCATAAGAAGCGAAGATACAATTTAATAACAAATCCTTTAAATGTATTACGCTACTTTTGTATAAAATTAACCTTTTTAATTATCCAATATGAAGATACTCTTGAAATGCTTTATAGGGTTATGTATTTTGTTTTCATGCAAAAATACAAAAAGTAAGCCCCTAACTAATACAGATGTCTTTGAAGATGATTTGATTATAGCTTTTGGTTCATGCAATAGACAAAATTCTGAAAATAAATTGTGGAGACCCATTCTTGAGAATAAACCATTGGCTTGGATTTGGGCAGGGGATGCTATATATTCTGATACTGACGATATGGAATTAATGGCATTTCATTATGAACAACAAAAAAATCAAAAAGGGTATGACAGTCTAAAAGCAAGAGTAAGGGTTTTTGGAACTTGGGATGATCATGATTATGGACTCAATGATGCTGGTACTGAGTACGTGGCAAAGGCTGAAAGTCAACAACTTTTTTTAGATTTTTTGGGTATTAAAAAAGATGACAAACGCAGGCAGAGGCAGGGTGTTTATTATTCTGATAGCATTGTTTCAAAAAAAGGAAGTGTAAAAATAATTGTTCTTGATACACGCTATTTTAGAACTGCGCTAACAGAATCAAGTGACGCAGAAATACGTTACCAACCAAATACATATGGAGAGGGGACTATATTAGGCGATACACAATGGTTATGGTTGGAAAGCGAGCTAAAAAATTCGACTACAGATTTTAACTTAATCGTAAGCAGTATTCAGTTTTTATCTAATAAACACGGATTCGAGACCTGGGGTAACATGCCACATGAAGTTGAGAAGTTGAATGATATTATTGGTAGCTCGGGAGCAAAAGGTGTGTTAATCCTTTCGGGTGACAGACATATTTCAGAATTTTCAAAAACAAATATTGAAGGCCTTAGCTATCCTCTTATTGATTTTACGTCTAGCGGCTTAACTCACTCGTACAGTAGTTTTGAAAGCGAACCAAATCCATATCGTGTTGGGCATGTAGTTTCAGATATTAGTTTTGGGCTTTTAAAAGTAAATTTTGAGACTAAGACTGTAGTAATGCAAATGCGTGGAGAAAACAACAAAAAACAGCAAGAGTTGACGCAAGCGTATGAATAACTTGTGTAGTTATATAAAAACCTTATTTTAGCACGCTTAACTTACGTAGTTAGGTCTCAATAAATTGAATAGCCCTTATGTGGGTTATAAGAGAAGTATTAAAAAAAGTAAAAACTATTAGAAATTAAGATATACAATGGCAACAAATAAAACATTTACCATGTTAAAGCCTGATTCAGTTGAAAAAGGTAACATTGGTGCAATATTAGAAAAAATAGCGGCTTCAGGATTTAGAATTGTCGCATTGAAACTTACTCAAATGACCATAGCAGATGCTGAAGCATTTTATGCAGTACATAATGAGCGACCATTTTTTGGAGAACTTGTAGAATACATGACACGCGGACCTATTGTAGCGGCAATATTAGAAAAGGAAAACGCTGTTGAAGACTTTAGGACATTAATTGGGGCAACAAACCCTGCAGAAGCTGCTGAAGGAACAATAAGAAAATTATATGCAGCCTCTATTGGCGAAAATGCAGTTCACGGCAGTGATAGTGATGAAAATGCCGCAATTGAAGGGGCGTTTCATTTTTCTGGAAGAGAAATGTTTTAATATTAAACACAACATTTATATGTACTATAGATTTTAATTAATAAGAAGCAAAAAAGCCTATCATAATTATGATAGGCTTTGTCTGTAAAATGTTAAAGTATATATTAAAGTACTTTTACGTTTACTGCGTTCAATCCTTTTTTACCTTCTTGTAAATCGAATTCTACTTCGTCGCCTTCGCGAACTTCATCGATTAAACCTGAAATGTGTACAAAGTGTTCTTTGTTAGATCCTTCTTCTGTAATAAATCCAAATCCTTTTGAATCATTGAAGAATTTTACTGTTCCTTTACTCATTGTTGTTAATTATAAATATTAAATAAGCGGCAAAGATAGTATTAAATAGCTTAACATCTTTGTTTTTTTAAAATTATATTAAAAAAGGTAAATTTATTTTCGTTTGTTTAATTTAATTCACTTAATAAAGAGGCTTTAGTATTGAGTTTAGTTTAGAACAAGCTTTTTAATTAGTGGTTTGCCCAATTCTTCATTAAGCAAATTTATTATTTTTTCTTTGCCATAACTAAGCTCTTCTCGAAGCACAGAAGAACTTAATTGCACATAAAGGATGGTGTTTTTTAGTTGAACATTGGTTGTATAGCTATTTACACCATTGCCCATTAATTTTACCCATGCCTCTTTCACATCGATTCCATCTAAACCTTTTTGTAGCCTATTTACATCGACAAACTCTTTAAGGGCATCGCTCAGGCTCATATTTTCATTATGTCTTTTCTTCACAATTATAAATATATCAAATTATTCGACATCGAATTTTTTATAGGGGCGATATGTATATTTAAAGCCTTCCGAATTTGTAATAATTAATTCAGTTGTTGAGGCTTTTATAATAGTCTCTTTTGTTGCAGTCTCATTATAGGTGTAGTAAATGTTTAGCGAATCGTTTTCAAATTTTAACTTAAACGGAATTACGTGCTTGGTGATATTAAATGTCCCGTCAAATGTAGGTGCAACTTTTTTTCTATAGCCAGTAAGATCATCATTCAACTCGAAATAATCGACTAGTGCGTTTAAGCTATATTCTTTTATTATGGCATTGTTCTTTTTTACCATCGTTATTTCCCAGTAGCCATGGATGTAATTTACGAATTCTTCTTTATTAGTGGAGCAACTAACCAGAACTATTGTTAAAATTACTAAAAATAAAATTCTTCTACACATTACCCTAATTTAAAAATTTGATATGTTTGGTGAACATGTTTTATGGCTTCTTCTGTGCGCTCTGGATGTGTATCACTAATAAAAATTTGTCCAAAATTAGCATCATCCAATAAGGTTATAATTTGTGCAACACGTTGCTCATCTAGCTTATCAAAAATGTCGTCTAGTAATAAGATTGGATTTACACCACTTTGCATTTTTATAAAATCAAACTGAGCCAATTTTAATGCAATCAAAAATGATTTTTGTTGGCCTTGGCTTCCGAATTTTTTAATGGGATAGTTTTCAATTTCTAAATTCAAATCATCCTTATGTATGCCAACACTAGTATAGTGTATGGCTTTATCCTTATTGATTTTTTTCTCTAATAAGGTCATTAAATCATCATCAAATAAGTCGCTTTTATATGTTAGGTTTACGGCTTCATTGTTATTGCTAATTGCGCTGTAACGGTCTTTAAAGATTGGGATGAACTCTTTTAAAAAAGCATTACGCTTTATAAATATAGATGTTCCAAATTCATTTAGTTGGCTATTGTAAATCTCGAGGGTATCTCCATTAAAAGTACTGTTGAGTGCAAAATATTTAAGTAATGCATTGCGTTGAGTCAAAACTTTATTATAGTTTATTAAATCTTGTAGGTAAGATTTATCACTTTGAGAAATTACGCCATCAATAAATTTGCGTCTGGTTTCGCTTCCTTCAATAATTAAATCACGGTCTGCGGGTGAGATAATAACCAACGGAAGAAAACCAATATGATCACTAAAACGCTCATAATTTTTCCCATTTCTCTTTATGAGTTTTTTTTGACCTTTTTTTAAGGATACAATAATTTTTTCTTGCCGGTCTTGTTTATCATAGATGCCATCAACCACAAAAAAATCTTCATCATGTTTAATATTTTGAGACGATACAGGATTAAAGTAACTTTTTCCAAATGATAAATGATAAATGGCATCCAAAATATTGGTTTTACCAATGCCGTTTGGTCCAACAAAACAGTTTATTTTACTGTCAAATTGAAAGGTCTTTGCATCAAAATTTTTGTAGTTTAATATGGATAAGGTTTTTAATATCATCAAAAATAAAAGTTGTGGATCTATTAAGATATTCTAGATTCTTAAAAAGGAGTTGCAAATTATTGAAAAATAACAAATAAATTACCTTTTTATTACCAATAAAAATTTTATTTTTGCGGCGCATTAATATACAATATATGGCGACTTATAAGAAAAGGGGTTACAAACCAAAAACTAAGGCTGAGAAAGCTGACGCAATAGAGGAACAATCAGCAACGGCTGAAGTTTTTAACACTTTAGATCAAGGTGCTTCTAGAACGGAAGAATGGGTTGCGAAAAATCAAAAATATATTTTTATTATTGTTGGCTTGGCAGCAGCAATCATACTAGGCTATTTGGGTTACAACAAATTTATACAAGAGCCTAAAGAAAGTGAAGCAATGAACGAAATGTTCACTGCTCAACAATATTTTGATCAGGCAGTAACAAATACGGTTCAAAAGGATTCGTTATTTAACTTGTCCTTAAATGGAGGTGAAGGTAAATACGGTATGTTAGATGTTATTTCTCAATACGGTGGTACAAATGCTGGTAATTTGGCAAATTATTATGCAGGTATGGCATATTTAAATATGAAGGATTATCAAAATGCCATCACATTCTTAAGTGATTTTTCAGGAAATGATGAAGTCTTAGGTCCTATGGCAACTGGAGGTATTGGAGATTCTTTTGTACAGCTTAATCAAAAAGAAGATGCTCTTGGGTATTATGTTAAGGCAGCCAAAATGACTACAAATAGTTATACAACGCCTATGTATTTATACAAGGCTGGAATTATTGCGTTGGAACTAGGGCAAAACGCAAAAGCCTTGCAATATTTTAATAGAATAAAAGACGAATTTTCAACTAGCACGGAAGCATCAAATATTGATGTATTTATAGGAAAAGCCGAAGCCGCTAGTAACTAATAATATGGCAACAGCTAATAAAAATTTATCAGATTACGATAAAACAACAATCCCAAATGCGAAGAATATTCGATTTGGGATTGTTGTTTCAGAATGGAATGATAAGATTACTGAAGGTTTGTATCATGGTGCTTTAGATGCTTTGCTTGATTGCGGAGCTCAAAAGGAAAACATTATGCGTTGGAATGTTCCCGGGAGTTTTGAGCTCATCTATGGCAGCAAAAAAATGCAACAGCAAAATGTTGATGCTATAATTGCCATTGGAAGCGTTATTCAAGGGGAAACAAAACACTTCGATTTTGTTTGCGAAGGCGTATCGCAGGGCATAAAAGACCTTAATGTTCTTCATGATGTACCGGTTATTTTTTGTGTGCTGACCGACAATAATCTACAACAAGCCATAGACCGTTCAGGAGGTAAGCATGGCAACAAAGGTTCTGAAGCTGCTATAGCGGCTATTAAAATGGGCGATTTGCGTAAAAAACTATGATGCTATAATTTGCTAACTTGTTAACAATTTTTGGCATTTTCTAAGTATTATTTCCTTGTATTTTGAGTACATTTGGGATTAGTAAACAATTTAAGTTTGAATGGGCTTGATTGATTATTGGCAAATTGTATTTAAGAATTCAATTGATTAACTGCAAGATGAAAAAGGTGTAAATAGGAATATTGTTAAAACAGCGCAAACATAAAACCTTTAACTATAAGCCGAGATATTCAAATCAAAACAATTCTAAAGAAGGTTTTGATGAGAATTCTGGATTAAAAAATTTTGAATCTAAGTGGCAAAGAGAACGAGAAGGAAATCTTGTTAAAGGAAAACGTGGATTTTCTTTGGTAACATTAATACTAATTTTGGTATTATTATTGATTTGCATGTACATATTGGAAAATGAATACATGTAACTAAAACAATAATAATTATGGGCATTTTTAAATTACGTAAGAACAAAAAATTCGAATATATACCTCGTCATTTTGATGATAAAGGTCAGGGAAATCCGTTTGAGATTAAGCATAAGTTTGATGAGTTTAGAACGTCCACCGTTGGAAACCATGGATTTAAAGCAAAACTTAACAACGCAATTGCCGACCTTAAAGGTGCAAAAGACAAAGAATCAAATCGTAGGATTTTAATTATTGTAGCCATACTTGTATTAATATTCCTTTTTATTATCGATTTTGATTTATCCATTTTCTTTTCATAATAATCAATGGCAGATATAATACAGTTATTACCAGATCATGTCGCAAATCAAATTGCCGCTGGAGAAGTTGTTCAGCGACCCGCTTCTGTGGTTAAGGAATTGTTGGAGAACGCTATAGATGCTGGTGCTTCCCATATTAAGCTTATTATAAAAGATGCTGGAAAAACCTTAGTTCAAGTTATTGATAATGGTAAAGGGATGAGCTTGACCGACGCTAGGTTGAGTTTTGAGCGTCATGCGACTTCAAAAATTAAAACAGCCGAAGATTTATTTAATCTACATACCAAAGGCTTTAGAGGTGAGGCTCTTGCAAGCATTGCAGCCATTGCTCATGTTGAATTAAAAACGAAACAGGAACAAGAGGAGGTTGGTACCCAAATTAAGATTGAAGGTAGTGAGGTAATGTCACAAGAGGTGGTTGTTGTGCCGAGTGGAACTTCAATCGCAGTTAAGAATCTATTTTTTAATATCCCTGCGAGACGCAATTTTTTAAAATCAAATACTGTAGAAGCAAGACATATAATTGATGAGTTTAACCGGGTTGCTTTGGCTCATCCAGGCATTGCTTTTAGTATGTTTCATAACGGGAACGAATTGTTTAATTTACCAGAAAGTAATATCAGACAGAGGCTTGTAAATATTTTTGGTAGTAAAACCAATGAGAAACTGGTACCAGTTCAAGAAGAAACAGAGGTTTTAAAAATTTATGGATTTGTTGGTAAACCTGAGTTTTCCAAAAAAACAAGAGGAGAACAATTCTTTTTTGTAAACAATAGATTTATTAAAAGTACTTATTTAAATCATGCGGTTAACTCAGCTTTTGATGGCCTATTGAGGTCGGGAACCCATGCCAGTTATTTTCTTTATTTAGAGGTTGACCCAAAATCTATAGACATAAACATCCACCCAACAAAAACAGAAATCAAGTTTGATGATGAGCATACATTGTATGCCATATTACGGTCGGCGGTGAAACATAGTTTGGGTCAATTTAATATTGCACCTGTTTTGGATTTTGAGCATATCAGTAGTATGGATACACCATATAATTATAAAAATAAAGACGCATCCAGTCCAACAGTAGAGGTTGATAGAAATTTTAATCCTTTTCAGGACGAAAAGGGTTCAAATGGTCATTCAAAGATGTTTAAACAAGAGTCGGGAAATAATTGGGAAAGTTTATATGTTGGCTTAGAATCGAAAGGAAACATATCTACACATGATTTTAGTCAGGTAGAATTTGAATCTGATGAGTTAACATCCTCAATGTTTGATGATGATGATCCTAAAAAGACTCAAAAAACATTTCAGTTACACAATAAATATATTGTGAATACGATTAAGTCAGGGATGTTATTGATAGATCAACAGCGTGCACATCAACGAGTATTGTACGAACAATTTTTACGGCATATTACTGTTAAAGAAGCAGTAAGCCAGCAATTATTGTTTCCGTTAAGTCTGTCATTTTCAAATTCAGAAATTCAAATTATTCAAGGCTTAAAAGAACAATTAGAACAAACAGGGTTTGTATTTTCAAAATTTCAAAACGAAAGTTTAGAGCTAACTGGAATTCCCGTAAGTGTTGTAGAGTCTAATGCATCCATAGTTTTGGAACAATTAATAAATGATGTAGAGAATGAAGTGCCAGATAGCAATTTTAGTCAAACGGATATGTTGGCAAAAAGTTTGGCAAAAAGTTTAGCAATTAAAACGGGACAAAGGCTAACTATAAAAGAACAAGAACATTTGGTAAATAGTCTATTTGCTTGTAAAGAACCGTCAATTTCTCCAACCAATAGAGCAACCTTTATTACGATGCGCGTTGAAGATTTAGATAAGAAATTCAATTAAAATAATGAGAGGAATTACAGATACGGTAAAGCATTTGTTGATTATAAATGTGATTATGTTTATAGGAACCATGGCAATTGGTGATGGGGAATTGTTTTATAATTGGTTTGCAATGCATTTTCCAAAAAATGAAGCATTTCAGCCATGGCAAGTAATCACTCACATGTTTATGCATGGTGGACCTGCACATATTTTATTTAATATGTTTGCCCTATGGATGTTTGGTACACCGGTGGAACGGTTTTTAGGTTCAAAAAAGTTTTTGTTCATATATATATCTTCGGGTTTAGGAGCGGTGGCATTGCAAGTGGGATATTATTATTTTCAGTACTTGCCAATGGAAGCACAAGCCATGAGCCTTGGTTTTTCTCCAGAACAAGTGATAGAAGTCTTTAAAGAAGGAAAAGTATTTACCGATATTGGACCACAATTTAATCAAATTTATTACGCATCCATGGTAGGTGCTTCCGGATGTATTATGGGCATTTTAGTAGCTTTTGGAATGATGAACCCTGAGGCAAAACTCATGTTGATTTTTTTACCAATTCCAATTAAGGCAAAATATTTTATTCCTGGAATTATAATCTTAGATTTGATTTCTGGCCTTACAGGTCAATCATTTTTCAGTCCAAGTAATACAGCCTATATGGCGCATGTTGGTGGTGCGTTAACTGGATTTATTATAATGTATTTTTGGAAGAAAGACCAATTTAATAAGCATCGATGGAATTAAATGACATCTCTTAATTACGACATACAAGACAAATTAAAACGCCTCACCGTATTTGAGAAAATAATTGCCCTAAATATAAGTGTATATATTGTAGGTTGGCTTATTGCTGCTTTTTCCAGCGTAACTAGAGGGAATAGTTTAATTTGGTTGGCATTGCCAAAAGATTTTTCGGAGTTTATTTTCAAGCCTTGGTCAATATTAACTTATGGTTTTGCACATATTGATTTTTGGCATCTCTTTTTTAACGTTTTTGTGTTGTATTTTGTTGGTCGTTCGTTTTCTAATTTATTTAGTATTAAGCTAACACTCAATGTTTTCTTTTTGGGTATTCTTATTGGCGGTTTGACATACATGCTTGTTTTTACTTTATTTCCAAATGGTATTTTAAAGTTTTCAGGACCATTGGTTGGTGCCTCAGCAGGTGTCAGGGCGGCCCTATTATTTTTGTGTGCTTATATGCCAAATAAAGAAGTACGTTTAATAGCCTTTAATGTCAAACTTCTATACATTGGCTTGGTTTTGGTTGGTTTAGATGTTTTGGGATTGTTTAGTGGGATAAATGCGGGTGGTAATGTAGCTCATCTTGGTGCTGATGTTCTGGGCTATTTTTATGCTATTCAATTAAAAAAGGGAACAGATATTGGAAAGGGTTTTGAACGATTTATGGATTACATTGCTGGTATATTCACGAAAAGTAAAACTTCAAATTTAAAAACGGTTTATAAAAAATCTAAGAAAGGTAAAGCTTACGCAGGGCATACTAAACAGGAGTTTGATGAGTTTAATAAGCAAAAGAAAATAGATTTAATATTAGACAAAATAAGCAAAAGTGGTTACGAGAGTTTAAGCAAGGAGGAAAAAGAATATTTGTTCAAAGCTGGCAAAAAATAAACCTGATGAAGAAATTAAAAGGGATAAACAAAATTATATTCTTCGCTAATTCCGTTGTCGCTGCAATGTTGTTGCTTTCGTACTTTTTACCTTATATACAACCTAAAAGTTTTGCATTTCTATCTGTGTTTAGTTTGACGGTGCCACTGCTTATTATTTTGAATGTACTGTTTGCATTATTTTGGTTGCTCAAAGTTAAAAAACAGATGCTTCTTTCTGTAATCGTTTTGCTTTTGGGGTATAGCCATGTATCTTCATTATACAAATTTACGTCCTCTAAAAATATTACCGATAAAGACAATTTATCTATAATGAACTATAATGTTAGACTTTTTAATCTTTATAATTGGATTCCTGAGAAAGACACCCAAATTAAAATAGTTAGCTTAATTAAAGAAACTCAGCCTGATATAATAAGTTTTCAAGAGTATCATCCGCATGAAAATGTTGACCTTTCATTTTATAGTTATAAGTATGAAAAGCTATCTGGAAAGCGCATTAAATACGGACAAGCTATTTTTTCAAAGTATCCAATTATTAAATCGGGTTCTATAGAATTTCCAAATACAGCTAACAATGCAATATATGCAGATATCGTAAAAAATAGTGATACCATAAGGATATATAATGTCCACCTTCAATCACTGCATATTGATGCCGATGTTGATAATCTAAAAAAAGAATATTCCGAAAGATTATTCAAGCGGGCAGGAGCAACTTTTGAAATGCAACAATCACAGGCGGAATTGTTTTTAAAACACAAAGAAGCATCGCCTTATAAAATGATAGTTTGTGGCGATTTTAATAATACGTCACATTCTTATGTTTATAAGGAAATTAAGGGCGATTTACTTGATGCGTTTCAAGAAGCTGGAAATGGTTTTGGGCGTACATTTGATTTTAAATATTTTCCTATTAGGATAGATTTTGTGCTAGTTGATAAGGATTTTAGTGTTAATACATTTAAAACATTTGAAGAAAAACTATCCGATCATTACCCGATTCTCACAAAAGTGAGTTTACATTAATTGACAGTCAACCCAATCGGCTAAAATGTGAATGCACAAACCCAAACCCAATAGTCTCGTTTTTTTTGGAAGTAATAGAAAGCCATACAATCCTATAGCAATATTGGAATGTAAAGGGTGATAATTAATACTGCACCTGTTAGCATCAAAAATTGGAGATGCCAATAAATGATCAAAATCAATAAGCATTGTACTCAACATAATTATAAAGGCCAACTTCCAATTTTTGCTAAAAAAATAGATGGCAACAACTAATGGGACTATGGTATGAATGCCATAATGGAAAATAGGTTGAAGCATTATAAGACATTTTTTTGAGAATGTAAGCACTGAAAAGTATTTGCACCTTCATTAAAAAGCAAATCCAAAATACTCAAATTGTTGATGTAACCATGTTTGTTAGAAAATACTTGAGTATATGGTTCATGGAGTATTTCTATTTCTTTCCTTGCATTTACCAGAGGTCTAAAATCAGAATAATTATATATGTCTTTCTCATATGTTTTTGAAACGTCAAATGTTAATTCCAACTCCATACAGTCTAAAATAAGGTCTAGGCATTTAAAATTAAACTCCAAAAGATACTTATGACTAGAATGAAATAAAGGCGCAATTTCATCTTCATAAAATTCAAAAAAAGGAGAGGTTTTGTAAGCACTTTGAAGTGATTTCCAATGCTGTAATTGCCAATCTATATCATTGGCGATTTTAACATCTTTGTAAAGTGTCCTGTTTTTGTGACTGTGATGTACAGGAACGTTAAGTGTTAATCTACCATTAGCACCATAGATATGAGTTCTATTTCTATAAGTTTGCTTTTGATAGTTGTCTTCTACTTCAAACACTAAATTTTCAGCATTTACAATAGCCTTAAAATGTGATATGTTTGGAAAGTATGTAGGATGTAATATTGTATTCATTGACAATTTAATTGTCATTCCTACGAAGGCAGGAATCTATTTGTCTTTATTTAAAATCCTTTTTTGTTATTCCAGTTGTTATGGGAAAAATAAAATACATTAATGAGCTTTTTTTCGTTTTTTCCATTTGTTAAATCCAAACCAACCAAATAAAACTACTAAAAAAGGAATTAAATAAGAAACCGGTTTTCCAACACCATGAACAGTCGTAAATAAGCGATTCCAACGAATTTTGCCGAAACCTTTACCATAGGTATTCCAGCTCATCCAAATAAACACAGGTTTACCAACAACATGATCAAATGGCACAAATCCCCAAGCTCTAGCGTCCAACGAATTATGCCTATTATCACCCATCATCCAGTAATAATCTTGTTTAAACGTATAGGTAGTTGCCAGTTGATCATTAATATATATTTGATTGCCCTCAACACGTAATTTGTTTGACTCGTATTCAGTAATGAGTCGCTTGTAAAGTGGTAAAACTTCTAGGTTTAAGTCCACTGTTTTACCAGCTTCAGGAATATATAAGGGGCCAAAAAAATCATTATTCCAATTGTAATTGGGGTCATGTGGAAAAATTCTTGGATCTCTTACACCTTTTTCTTCTTTAATAGGTGTTATACTAGCCACATTGGGATGATTTTTAAATTTTGATAAGGCCTGATCACTAATTGCAGAGAATATATAAGTATTTTGCTGATTTATTATGGCAAATCTATCGGTAATATCATACCGATCTACCATAATTTGTGGATTAAACTGGTTTGTTTTTGGTTGAACGAAATACGAAAACTGCAATTGGGCACGATCTGGGAGTTCATTCTTTTTTCCATTTATGTAAACGTATCCATCACGTACTTCAAGAGAATCACCAGGAACACCAACACAACGTTTCACAAGGTTTGTCTTTTTGTCAATAGGTTTGTAATAGTTTCGGTCAACATTGGGGTTATTCATGTCGTAGAGTGTATCAGCAGGGCTATTAAACACTACAATTTCGTTTCTGTCAATTTTTTCAAATCCAGGAACTCTTAAATAGGGTAATTGTAATTTATTGACCAAAGATGTCTTTTTCTTAGTAATATCATCATTAAACAAATACGATTTCTTTTTAAGCCCTGGTATGGTATCATGTACCATTGGAGCTGCGACAGTGGTCATAGGAACTCTCGCACCATAATGAAATTTGCTCACAAACAAAAAATCACCAACTAAAAGGGATTTTTCTAATGATGAGGACGGAATGGTATAAGGTTGAATAAAATACGTATGGACTAAAGTGGCTGCAACTATAGCAAATAAAATAGAACTTACCCAATCACCTGAAGAGCTTTTTGGGTGCAAATCTCGATCTTTTACGTAAGTAACATCAACGACATAATTTAGATAGTAATTATAAAGCCCTAATGTAACCACAGCTAAAAAGGTATCTGTAAAGCTGTTTTTGCCGAAACTTCTTGCAGTTTCTACCCAAATAACCGGAAACATGATGAGATTGATAATGGGAAGAAATAATAAAATTGTCCACCAAGCTGACCGATTAATAATTTTCATTAAAACAATAGCATTATAAACAGGGATAAATGCTTCCCAAGCTTGCCTGCCTGCTTTAATATATAATTTCCAAGTTCCTAAGCCATGAACGACTTGAATTATTAGAAAAAATATAAACCATTGCATCAGTGTCATAATCGTAATATTTAGTTAGTTTGTGTTGGTTCTTTACTTTGTGTTACAATAATAATTCATCTTAACCAATATTTAACACATCATTCATAGTAAAAACGCCGGTTTTTCCTATTAACCATTCTGCAGCAATAACTGCTCCTAGTGCAAAACCATTTCTATTATGTGCTGTATGTAAAATGCTAATTGTGTCTACCTCTGAGTTGTAATTTACATAATGTGTTCCTGGAACATGTTCAATACGTTTTGACTCGATTGAAATATCTTTAGGGCTTTCTGCATCACCTAACTTCCAGTTTGTATAATTTGTATTTTCAATAATTCCTTCGGCAAGCGTAATTGCTGTCCCACTTGGTGCATCTAGTTTTTGAGTGTGGTGAATTTCTTCGAGGTTTACATTATATTGTGAAAGATTAGCCATAATTTTTGCTAGTGTTTTATTAAGCTCAAAAAAAATGTTTACACCCAAACTAAAATTGGAAGCATAAATAAATGCGCCACCTTTTTTCTTGGTTAATGCCACAATATCTTCATATTGCTCCAACCAACCTGTTGTACCAGAAATCACAGGTATTCTATTTTCAATACAAGTCGATATGTTAGAAACTGCAGCGTTTGGAGCACTAAAATCTATTGCAATATCAGCTTGAATAATATCATAAGATACAGTGTTTTCATCCACCTTCAATACAATATTATGACCACGTTGCAAAGCAATTTGTTCAATTACCTTCCCCATTTTGCCATAGCCAAGTAATGCTATATTCATGATTCTAAAATTTAAAATTTAAGGTAAGTCCAAGGTTAGTTGTTGCGTTATACTCATTAAAATCAAAATGGGGTTTAACTGCTAAATTATCATCCACATTATATTGTAACAAATGAGCATCTACGTTGGCATCTATAATGTTAAGTGCATAAATGCCAATTGTGATTAATAAGGATAACTCTTTATTCCTTCTAAGAGATTCTTGAGCCCTAATTAAACCATCATTTGAAATTAAAGGTGTAGCAAACGGACTTCCATCGGTATTTGCACCGTAAAATTCGTCATCTTTAAATCCAGCCAAACGTCTTTTATAGGCATCACGATACCGATTGTATTCCTTATCGTTATCTAAATAGAAATATAGACCCGTACCTAACGCAGCATAAACAATTGGGATTTTCCAATATTTTTTATTATAAGCTTGACCTAAACCAGGCAAGATTGCTGAGTAAAATGCTGCTCTGGATGGCGATAAAGGATCTATCGGTTTTCTTGAAATGGAGTCTTGAATTACAATATTGGCATCGCCTAAAACACCTTCATTTTTTTTAGTGTCATTCTGACCAAAACAAATAATAGGAAGAACAAAGAGTGTAATTACAAAAAGGAACTTATTTTGCACGTTGTACCAATTTTTTGATTCTATTAAAATCTTCTTCTGAATGAAAAGGAATAGTAATCTTTCCTTTACCATTCTTAGATAATTTAACGTCTATTTTATGACCAAAGTATTCAGAGATTTCTTTGATACCTTTTTTAATATATTTTGGAGTTTCTTCTTTTTCTGGAACAGAAATAACCTTATGTTCGTGATAATTCCTCACAACTTTTTCAGTTTCTCTTACAGAAAATTTATTTGTAAGTATTTTTTCATAAATTTCCAACTGTTCAATATGATTTTCAATATTTATGAGTGCGCGTCCATGCCCCATTGATATAAAGCCGTCTCGTATACCTGTTTGTATAATAGGATCGAGCTTTAGTAATCGCAAATAATTGGCAATGGTAGAACGCTTTTTTCCAACACGCTCACTCATTTGTTCCTGGGTTAAATTTATTTCGTCTATTAACCTTTGATATGAAAGAGCTATCTCAATAGGATCTAGATCTTGACGTTGAATATTTTCAACCAACGCCATTTCCAAAGATTCTTGGTCATTGGCAATTCTAATATAAGACGGGATAGTCCCTAAACCTATAAGTTTTGACGCTCTAAGTCGACGCTCACCAGATACAAGTTGGTACTTGTTAAATGCAATTTTTCTAACTGTTATGGGTTGAATTACACC
>Ga0316189_10002548_pt1 | contig 17818 bp, 41 predicted proteins | sample LowCovwburrow_MG_FD_204930 | JGI IMG/M metagenome (GOLD analysis project Ga0316189, IMG submission 204930) | Coastal sediment microbial communities from Maine, United States - Lowes Cove worm burrow | ecosystem: Environmental > Aquatic > Marine > Coastal > Sediment | place: USA: Maine...
ACGGTTTGGCTATGGAGAGTAATTTTACGGATTAAAAACTAAAATATTATGACAGAAGATATAAAAAATGCGCTTAGTGAATTGTTTGAAGATGCGCAATGCGGGGCAGGCACAGAAGGTGGTTTTTATTATAAAACATTTGAAGATTGGTGTAATAAAAACGAGGATTTAGTAAAATTATTCTCTATAGCCGATGTTAGCCAACAACGTGAACTGTTTTCTTTGGCTGATATGAAACAAGCCTTTGAAACAGGTGAAAAGCATAAATACGAATGTTATGCTGACAGTAAAGAAAGAAAATGTTATTGCCGAAATGATGATGATTGTACTTGGCGTAAATACCAAACTTTTGAAGATTGGATTAAAGCCAAAGAAAATTGTGGCTAACACCAAGCTATGATTAAGCTTGAGCGACCCGTAGGGTTAATTATAGCGACTGTTATCAACCGTTTTAATGGTTGATGTGTTAATTAAATGCTAATTATTTTCTACTTCAACTTATTATGACTATATTTACAGTATGATTAAAACAAAATAAATAATGAAAAAGACTAAGGAGCTTTATATGGATAATACAGAAAGAGACCTATGGGACAGTTCCCTTAACCCTATTACAATGAAAAGACCATGCTATACTGGTGGTGGTCATAAAGTATGGTGGAACTACATGGCATGGGATAATAAAGAGAGTAGAGATACAGTTGAGAAATACCTAAATAGATAACAATGAGCTACGATTTATTATCATTCAAGGAAGCGAGAATAGAAGCAATGACAGATGCTATTGCAGAACGGGATAAGAGAATATCTGAATTAGAGACCTATATCTTTGAGTTGTGTGACAGGGATTGTCCAGAAGAGTACAAGATAGTCGTTAAACATCAGGTATGGGACAGCGAAAGGGCGTAGATGATGACAATAGTCTTGATTTTGAGATAGAGTACCAGGAAAAGATGTTGTTCTTGGGAAACTTTCACCTAGAGATTAGCAGGATAGCTAAACAGCCTAAGAATAAAGAGATGTCAGACAAGGCTATCATCTACCTAACTGAGATAGCGCTGTACATAAACAAGCTTGAGCATGAGAACATGGAGATGAGACTTGAAACAAGATTCAAGAGAAGTGCAACATATAACAAGGTAATTAAACTATTAGAAGAATGTTTGAAAAGTTAGTAAAGATACAACAAGAGCTTAAAGCACCAAAGAACCAAAGGAATAATTTTGGTAAATACAACTACCGCTCCTTAGAGGATATAATGGAAGCTGTGAAGCCTTTATTAAAAAGAGAAGGGTTGGCATTAACGTTCAGAGATACGGTCTTAGAGATTGCTGGAATACCCGTATTGGAAGCATCAGCTATATTGACTGATGGAGAGATGGAGTATATTGTAACTTCATCAGCTGGTGTGGACGTTAATCGCAAGGGTATGGATATAAGCCAATCATTTGGTGCATCAAGCTCTTATGCAAGGAAATATGCAGCTAATGGACTATTCTTAATAGACGATACCAAGGATGCTGATGCAACAAACACACATGGTAACATAGTGACTAAATTGGATAAACCAGAGTTAAAGGCTGGTACTGAGAACTACAAGAAGTGTGTTAAGTACTTAGCTGGTGGTGGTAAGATAGTGGATTTAGAGACTAAATATACACTTACACCTGAGATTAAGAAGGCACTTACAAAGTGAATAACAGGAATTGGATTAATAAATAAATATTTTAATTAAATAAGCAAACAAGATGGAAGTAATTGGTAAATTAGTAAAGATTGGGGATATTGAAACTATCAGTGATAAGTTCAAGAAGAGAGTTGTTATCGTTGAAACTGACGAAACTTACCCACAAAAGTTGAGTATTGAGTTCATTAACGACAAAACGGTTATATTCGGTGGATATAAAGTTGGGGATTACGTTAAGATTGGTATCAACCTAAGGGGTAGAGAGTGGACTGATAAGCAAGGAGTGGTAAAATACTTCAATTCTATTGCTGGATGGAGAATTGACAAAGCTGATGCTCCTGTAGCAGTTGAAACAGAGCCATCACAAGACGATATACTCTTTTAGATTGGTAGATAGTCAACTAAGAAATCCTCTGATTCCTGTTGAAAAGGATGATTTAGGTAGGTTGGAGTTCTATATCAGGGATTTGAAAGAGTCTATAGAGCTATTTAACTCCGATGCTAATAATAAAAAAGACATAAAGGCTACTGTTAGTGTTTGGAAAACGGATATTGCGGTAGCTTATAGTCTGATAAGAGAACTTACAAGGGATTAATATGGCAAGACAAAGGGGTATAGTTCTAGATTTAAGTGATTCACTCAAAGATTTAATGGGTAAAATAGATACCTATGAAGAAGCTAAAAGAGTTTATCATATAATGAGACAGAAATTAGACCAATGCAAAGACTCAACTTGCACTAGAGAAGAAGCTAGGGAGTACAATATAAGCCATGCTGGTATTATAGCTGGAATATTAGGAGCATACAGGGAGATATTATCCAATGAATCTAAGGAATGATAGACGAACACATAATGCTAAAACTTAACTCCAATCGGGACAAGTGGGGTAAGATGTTAAACAACCTTGGTTGCCCAAAAAGATACATAAATGACTTTATACAGGATACTTATCTTAAAATATATGAGATGGATGATGTCTCTAGGATTCTCCTTGACAACGGTGAAGTTAATATGTACTATATCTACTTTGCTCTTCGTAGTCGTGTTGTTGATTATTATCGTCAGAATAAGCTTGATTATGTTGGTGATATTAGAGATACTGATATGGATGATGAGTTGGACATAGACAATGAAGTTCTCTTGATGAACCTATACCAAGGCATAATGACCTATGTTGACCAGTTTGGAGCGTATGGTAGTAAGCTATGTAAAGTCTACCTACCCACCTCTACATCCCTAAGACAATTAGCTACGGATAGCGGTATAAGTGTTACTTCTATCCATCATAGCATGAAGCAGTATAAAGCTTTCATACGGGAAGAGTTTGAGGATGAGTATGAAGCATATAAAAGACATAAGAAGAGATGAAGAATGTTGATGATATTTTATATCAAGAGGTGTTAAAAGAAATAGATGCCGAAAGAAAGTTCTGTGACGATAATAATTTAATGTACAATCCAAATAGTATATGGCATGGAACATTATTTATACACGGTAGATTTAAAGTAGAAACTCTACTTAAACATCAAGTCGAAAATATGAATGACTTTTTAGAATACTTGTTTGAACAATCAGAACATCTTGACCATATAACCTATAATGAGGCATATGAAGAGTTTGAAGTATATGGAAGGATTAAACTTCGGCAGAAAACAACTAAAATTGCCAAAGTTTAATGAAAGAAATCACTTGGTGTCATAAGAAAGGTATCATAATATACCCTCTACCTGTAGAGAATGTAAAGGGATATGAAAGACCTAACTGTTATATTCGTGTTAATAACAACGGCAAATTGATTAAACCTTCGTATATTTACAAACAAGATGCAAAGCTATATGACAAAATAAGAGCTATGTACGTTGAATTTTATAACACATACAGATGAAAGCACAAGTATATAAAGACTACACAGAAAACGGTAAGTTCCCTATTAAGTCTATTTTGGTGAACCAATATTATAGGGAAACAGTCTATAGTAGATTATCTTGGACAGCAACTAAGGAAGAGTATCAGAAGCACCACTCAATAGGAGCATGGCACGTAACACCTAAGACATCATGGTAGGAAACATGACAGTATTGATAGATGCAGACAGCTTGGTTTATTCAGTCCCTTACGGGTGTGCTGATGTTGAAGAGGTCAAAGAGAAGTTCGATACTGTCATTAAGTTTATAGTGAATCAGATTAGTGAAACATACGAATTGGATAGGATTATAGTGTATCATGGAGCGACAGGAGTAAACTTCCGCAAGGAAATTACCGATACCTATAAGGCGAATAGGAAAAGAGATAAGCCTGATTTCTACTATGACCTATCCAATTACGTTAAGTTCGCTTACGATGCCATTTCAGCAAAGGATGAAGAGGTAGATGATTTGATAGCTAGGGATTGGGCTTTCTGTGTTATGCAGGAACAACCTGTTTGCATAGTGTCAATAGATAAGGATTACAGGCAATTAAAAGACTGTTTAATCTACAACTATGGTAAGGGTAAGGATGGTGAAACAAAAGGTTGGGAATACATATCACCGTATGGTGGTGACTACAACTTCTACACTCAAATGATAGTAGGAGACCCAGCAGATAATATAAAGGGGGTAGAGGGTAAAGGCGTGAAATACGCTGAGAAGCTCTTAGGAGACGCTACAACGACTTTCTCTCTGTTCCTAAGGGTGTACACCACATATCTATTAAAGTACGGTATAGACGCTCGTAAGCTGTTTAGAATGAATTATAGATTATTAAAGATAGGATAGATGTTAGTAGATGATAAGTTAGCAGTAGTTAAAAACTACGTAGAACAGGAGACTGGCATAGAGGATATATCCAAGAACAGTAGGAGACATAACTACATATTTGCAAGGACTGTTTACTATAAGTTGTGTATGAAGTACATTGCCGTTAGTCAAGAGAGATGTGCTAGGTTCGTTAAGCGTGACCATGCTACTCTTATCCATGCGTTAAGCCCTAATAGACCACCTCTGCCTGAGAACTACAATCTTATGGTGTCTATGTTTAATGGTTCTGTTATTATGAACGCTGGTGAGTCTGATAGGGAGATATATGATTCCTTATTGAAGAGTGAAGCTAAGGTTAGACGATTAAGGTCTAAGGTTAGTGAGTTGAATAAAAAGATTAATCACCTCACTTCAAATAGTTTTACAGCTAAACTAACACAAGTATTGGACAATGTTACTTTTGAGGATGAAATGAACATAAAGAATAGGATAGAAGCAATAATAAGATTAGAAACTAAAAAGCGTAATTATGAAAGAAGAAGTGTTAAGCCAGTTAGCGCAAGCTAGAGTAGAGATTAAGGAATTCTCTTATAGAGGGAAAGATATTGATGACATCTTGATTGATGTTATGATTAAAACAGAAAACCATTTGATACACCTAGATGGCATACAAGAGAAAAAAAGGTAATGGTATTGACAGGATTGATGAAAGAATTATAGATGTAATGATAAAAACAGAGAATCACTTATAGATATGGAACACGTAAGCACAGTAACAATACCGTTATTAGAATATGAGAACCTAAAACAGCATAGTAAAGCACTTGGGGTAAAGTATAGTCTTTATTTAGATAATTGCTACCATAGGCATGAAGCTATCATATTAACAAAAGATGAAGCTATAATGGAGATGGCAGATAAGATTTCTACACTATCTGATAGGGTGGTTAAGCTAACAGATGCCATAGCTAATATAAAGTCAAAATAGATGACATACAAAAGGAAGAAAGGTAAGGGTATTGTTAAGGGTAGGAAGAAAGATTACTCCTTTAAGGGTATAGAGTACAAGAGTGGATTAGAAAGGAACATGGCTATCCTCCTGGATGGTGAAGATATAGAGTTCTTATACGAACCAGTGTCCTACAACCTTATGGAAGGTTTCCATTTCCCACTAGAGAGTTATGAAAGGTCATCCAATGGTAATGGTGATATGATTAACAGGGGTGAGAAGAAAGTATTACCAATTAAATACACACCAGACTTTGTAGGAGATGGTTTTATAATAGAAACTAAGGGCTATGCCAATGAGACATTCCCAAGGACATGGAAGATGTTTAAGAGGTATTTAGTTGACCATAGCTTTGATGTTACGTTGTATAAGCCACAGAAGATTTCAGAGTGTGAAGAAGTAATCAAACTAATTAAAGGAAAGAAATGAGAGAAATAAAATTTAGGGCGTTTGATGTAAATGAGGAAATGCATTATTTTGAGTTGGATGCCAAGACTTTAAGGGATGGTGTGTCAGAAAATTTCAAATATATTCTTTGGCAAGAAGAAGGTTATGAATTAATGCAGTACACAGGGCTAAAGGATAAAAGCGGTAAAGAGATTTATGAAGGGGATATACTTGCTGAGGATGTAATAAATATAAATGTTGTTATTTGGGATAAATATAGGTGGAATATAAAAGAGTTTTACGCCCCTAGTTATGATAGTCCTGATTCTGCATTTAGTGAACGGATGATTTTTGAAATTATAGGAAACATACATGAACATCCAGAATTAATAAAATGAGGAAGTCACTAAGCAATCCATATACATTCACTATAGATGCAGGAAACCTAACGTTAACTGCTTTCTACGATAGTCTGTTAAGTCTTAATTGGGACTATCACATGATAGATAACAACCATAGGATGTATGAAGAAGAAGCTAAGGTACACGCTCATTATATGTACGCTAAGGAGCATGTTAATCCTAGATACTTAATGCACTTTAATATGGTAAGAAAAGAGATGAGGGATGCTAACATTAGATAACAGATGGAAGATAAGTGAAGAGGATGCTATTAAAGAATACCCTCTTATAATGGAAAAGAAATCCACCCTAACTAATATACAGCGTAGGGTGGTTATTAAGTTTGTTGAGGGGCTTGATGTGAGATAACGGATGGTAATATGGCAAGTGCCTAACGGAATTAATTAACATATAAAAACTTTCAATTATGATAAAATATATTAGAAACAAAATAAAAGCATTTGCTATATACATTGTTAGCAAACGTTTAAAGAAGTGCAATCACGGATTTGAAATTAAAGACGTATGCAATACAAAAATAGACCCTATGTGTAAAAACGGATGTGGTAAAAGACTAAGCGAGTTGGCTAATGTTTGCTAACGACCGTGTATGGTTTCGTTTTAATGAACTATACATTACGTTATCTGCTTATATCATCCAATTATAAGTTAAACAAATAATATGGTAATAACAGGAAAAACAACGACAGAACATTGGTTAGATGATGATACAGTTGCCTACATAGGTGCTTGTGTTAGGCTATCTAATTCCCATGATTAGCTTTTCCACTACATTCCTTATGGCTTGTGGTATCTTAGGAAAGACTATAAAGACTACAATTATACTCAAGAATACCCAAGTAATCCTAGCCCATCTGTAACGTATTGTTTCCTTTTTTGTTACATCAATAACTTCTTTACTTGAAGTAAGTTTCACACTATCACGCCTAAGTATCTCTTTCTCAAGCTGTTCTACTTTGAACGTTAGCTGATTGTTGTCAACTTTTACAAACACTGTATCTTTACCTACTACGAAAGTTTGCTGAAATGGCTTTGGCTTTGATGTAATACTGTCGCACAATTCCTTTATTACTAGCGTAGAGTTTAGCAATGGTGCTTTGATTACCTCTGTTTTTAAGATGAGTGTATCTGTTACCTTTGTTGATATATTCCGATAAACGTTTTTTTTAGCTGCACACCCCATGATAAAGATTACCAGGAGGTATAACGCTATAACTTTAAATCTATTCATGACCCTACGTTTATACTGTTGTCAAGCTGTTCTATCAAGTATCTTATCTCAGACCTTTCAAACCTACCCTCTATCTTCTCTTTGTACGTTGAGAAATGTAAGTCATAATAATCCTCTCTGTTCTCTACCTCTTTTACCGTTAGTTTAAATTCCATAGTTTATGTTTTAATCCGTTCCAAATCCAAACCCCTCTAGCATTACATCTATCTTGTGGTCAATTACCTCTTGCATGATAGCACATACCTTATACATCTCATGATGCTCAAACTCCATTATCACTTCCTTTATCTCATTAATGGTCATGTCATTAAGGAAAATAACCAACTCCCTCTTTGTATCAAAGTGTGATAGGAATAAGTCAACGTCAAAGTCTTTGTCCCTGCTCATTATAAATCCATCATTACATTAATTGGTGTGTGTCCACCTAATACTACTCCACAGGCTATTGCTGACTTAGGAAACCATCTTCCATAAGCCATTGCGTATGCTGATTGGTCTATACCACAACCTACTTGCATACCGAATACTCTTTGTTTCTTACCTACATACCAGTGCGTATAACACTCTGTATGGTGATGTCCTTGTACTGTTGACATCATATTCTTAACAGCCTTTATATGTGCCTTAGAACCCATCCCATGTATGTACATTACATCATCAATAACAAGTTCTTCCTGGAACGTCCAATCAGGAACTTCCAATACATCTTGGTATGACTTAATCCACTTACTGGGTATATCACTTGTCTGTGCTTTCCTAGCTATCAATATGTCATGGTTACCTGTCAATACATCTACAACAGGGAACGCTTCCTTCCAAGGTCTTAAAGCTGCCACTGCTCTATCGAGTTCTTCTCCGCCACCAAAGCCATCAGCACTCGTCTCATGATATGACGAATAATGATTATCGACAACATCCCCAATATGTATTACTCTATTACAGTTGTACTCTAAATAAGTCTTGTAACAGAACTCCAAATATCCATCTAAGCAAAAAGGGTGATGATTATCTCCTATAACCAATACCCTTTCTTCATCCTTGGTAAACATCTTGTGGTTCTCTAATCTTGAACCACTTAACCTTGGTCTACTTTCTTTGTTATCCATAATAAGTTGTTATGATTTGCTACGCAAGATACACATTTTCAGGGATGTGTGCAAGTAAACAGAAGGAATAATACTCGTTATGCCAATAAGATATTAGCTTCTCAGTATCTTCAATCGGTAGTTCTTTTCCTATCGGGGCTATCATCAAGTAACAATCCATCCTTTTTTAGCTTTTCAATATACTTATTAAGCTTCTCTACGTTTTCTTGCTTTGGTTTGTACATATTTCTCATAGCACCCAGCCTGTAAAGTTAACATCTCCATCAGAGTGCATATCTGAATCAGCACTGGTAGTATTATATTCAGGGAACAAATCATCATTATCACAAGCATAATCTATAAACCTCCTAGTATAAAACTCTGCTTTATCCCTAGCACTAGAGAGCATGCTTCTCATCTCTTCAAGTGTAACTGTCTCTGCTTTCTCGCTAGAGTGCTTATACACGCCACCATTCTGTATCTGGAACATAGCGAAAGGCAGATACTCTACTTGACTATACCAGACCAACATAGGCTTGATATAGTCGATAAGTAAATCCTTATAGTCAGAGTTCCCAGCATCATCTATAGTAGCACCAGTAATCATCAACTGTAATGCTTTGTATAGGTTAGTGCCTAAGTAATTCTGTACGTGCATATCTTGAGCTACCTCAATGAACTGCATTAGTTTATCACCATCTACATTCCCATCTATAATGGACTTCCTCTTTAGTTCGGCTACTGATATGAAATATGCTTTATTTGCCATTGTTTATCTTTTTGCTGATGGATGTGCTCCGTTATTAGGCATATCTATTGGTCTGATAGGGGTTTCCTTTGGGTTGCTTACCTTGACCTTATCATCTGCCACTCTGTTTCCTTTAGCTACTTTCAGTTTATACACCCTTAACTCCCAAAAGTGATGGCAATTTTTACCACCTTTGAACTTCATCAGTGAGTAGTTCTGTTTGTTGTGTCCTAATTCCTTGTTGACACCCCTAAAACTCATCATATTAATATCTTCTTTCCTAAAGACAACATTTTTCTTTGTGAAGCCTTCCATGTGTTTACAGAACTTCCTTGAATCAGCTGAATTACGCACAGGAGAATAAGCATATCTTACTTTAAAAACACCCTTGTCTTGTGAAGATGGTTCGTTAGGGTTTGCTTGAGCCATCTCCTCAGGCATTTTAAAGGGCTTTTCCGAGTCTTTCACAACTTCTGAATGGATGAGTTCCCAATCATCGGAGATATGCTCTCCTAACCCCTCTAATTGATTCAACATATCATCACCAGCATCATCATCAAAGTCCTCTAATGTTGTTACATCATTTAATAACAACTTCTGCTCATGATACCATATATCTAAATCTTCCTGTGTGTGTGTTAAGTCATGTGCTGATAGCTTCTCACCAGTTTCTTCTTCCCTTTTAATCTTGGTCTTGATGTTATCAACCTCTGTAAATTCAATAGGTTGTAATGTTTCAAAGTAAAGGTTCAATACAATTCCATTATAGAACAATAGTTCATCCAAACCTCCTATAATCATATTCTGAAATGGTATGATAACATTGTTGTCCATTAATATGGATGCTGTCCTAATCTCTTCTGCATTGTTACCAAAACCTGTATTGTCTTTAATACCTAATAGGATTGGTGAACCGATACCATGACCTAACATTATCTTCTCCCTAGCTTCTGCTGACATGAACTCGTATTGAGCATGAGCATCAGGTAAGTGAACAGCATCTATTGTAGCAGCATCTTCTGCATCATCATTGAACCCTATAACTATTCTATCGCCACTTGTGCCTGTTAACTTGTCATGTATCTTATCAGCTATAAGTTCCTGCTGCTCATCTCCTGGTACTCCGTTATTGAAGTTAATCATAACGGCTGGGGAGAATCCTTGCTGTACATTGTTTATATGATAGTTGGATACTTCTTTCTCTAGTTCACAGTACTGTAAGCAGCCTTGATAATCAGGTGGTGAGTAGTAGTAGAATCCACTTCTATATGGTTTAATGATATACAACTCTACAAGCTCTTTCTTACCACCGTTCTTGAATGTAGGTAGTTCCTTTAGCTTATCATTCCTTTGATAGTCTTTCCAACTAGGATGGTAGTAATACTTCGTTACAACTCCCCTAACGGCTTTAGCTGCTCTCCATGTTTCCCTTGGTGTATGTATAACACGCTTTATCTTAGACTTGTCATTGTTATATACCACTTGAAACATACCTTCACCAAGATGCTTTAAATCATTAATCATCCTACGTAAATCAGTAGGATTGAACAATAACTTCATCTCAGCAAACTCTAGTTTCTTCTCTTCACTATTGGTAGCGTTAAGTCCTTTACCGTAAATCATATCAGATATACCATTGATACATCTTGAATTGGTAGGACTGAGCATATACATCTCTATAAGTTTACTATAGAAGTCATTATCCTCACCGTACTTTATAAACTGCTTACCATAAGCATTACGTTCTTCCTTAACTACAGGAGCTTGGTGTGATTGTCCTTTAGAGAACATTACAGCACCCCTAGTCTTTTGTTTAGGCTTAGTATTAACAACCTTTAATCTATTGTTTTTCATTCCTAGCTATTTATTATTGGGAAATCCTCCGATACAGCTTTAGTTACAAAGCCCTCATCACTTCCATCCCTTAACGTATGTTTAATCTTAAAGTCTGTTTGGCTAGTGCATCTAGCTTTACCTCTCCACCAGTTGTTACCATCTTGGGTAATCTCGATGTAGTATGTATAGTTCTCCTTTAGTATTGTGAAAGCCTGTGCTACACATATATAGTCTCCATTCTCAAATACAGTTACATCACTGAATGTCTCTGTATTGTTAGAACCATCCTCTGTTATAGTTAATGATATATCCTTGAACCGTTTAGGGTCTCTAGGGATTATATTAAACTCTTGTTCTGATGTACTCGGTAATAATGTAATCATATTAATATAACGCAAAAAGTGTTAAAGTGTTCTAAAACATTTGGTGGTACGGCGAATAAGCATTATATTTGCAGTATGAGTAAGTGTCAAGACAAAAGCCCGAAGATAGAATGTGTTTATTTTATAAACCCTAAAGATTGTATTTTTGATGAGTATGGTAGTATTATAAGAATGAAAAGAAAGTACGGTAAGTTTAATAGGAAAATATACAAGTACGATTATGAACGCTGATAAAGATTGCGAAGGTCTATTATATTTAACTTGGTCTCAATTCGATAGCCCTGACCAACCTGGAAGTGGCTATAAATTCATGGAGAGGGATTGTGTGCAACTGTTAGATAGGGTTACGCACAAAACTAAGATGATACTTAATATACAATTAGGTTATGTATCCCCTAAGTATGCTAGGATGAAAGGTATGACAACGTTTGATAGTCATAGAGTAGGAAAGGCTGTTAGGATAAGGATAAAGTGTAAGAAGAAGCGCATGAAGCTTGTAGCAGCACTTATATTAGAAGGTGTTAGGCGTATAGCTATTGATAGGGAACTCATATACTTTGACACTGATGACCAGAAACAAGATGAAATGCCTTTATGGTGCTAACGAATTGTATATGATTTGTTGAGGAACGAAATAAAATATATACGGTGTTATAAGCCGTTTTTAAAACTATAAAATTATGAAATGTACAAAATGTGGTAAAGACTTAGTATTGCCTAATAGAGCATACTTAAACTTAGAAACTTACAAAGTAGGTGGTAGCGTAATGACCGCCTCTGAATGTTGCAATACAGGTTATGTAATTAAAATGAATATTAGTTACAAAACAACTGAATACACAGGTGATGCAAAAGAAGATGATTGGGGTGTAGAACTACGTAAGTCTTAAATAGCTTATAACTACCGTATATGAATCGTTTTAATGATTTATATATTACGTTAGCATCTATGTTTAATAGAAATGCCCCTCTACATTTAATAGAAGGGCAAATCAAACAAATCAAACTATGAAAACAAGACTCTTATGTTCCAGCCACTACAGTGAATCCTATTGTAGCAAGAGTATCATCTAAGAAGTTAGCAGGTAATTTCTCCATCCCCGTTAACGTTAATGTATATCCTGATAATTCATTCATAGCAGCACCAGAGACTATAGTCCCACCAGTTACTTCCATTCCATGCTCCAAACCAGCGATAAATATATTTCCATTATAATCTTCCACCAACACGTTAGGTCTTCCATAAGTAAGTAGTTTAAGCTCCTTGTGGTCAGCAACGGTTAGTTTCTTTAGTGTCAATTCCAATACTTGCTCATAAGAGGTTGTACCTGTAGCTCTATCAGACTGTACGTTCTGAGTAAAACTAGATGCACTCTTAATATCATATTGATAGCAAGACGGTGTTCCTGTTACAGCTGAAATCTCATCTGTAGCTTCTAGTGTGTAGGCTGTTATGTCCCCATAGTTTACGAAGTAGATGGCTTTAAGCCCACCTACTGTATCTTTACAGGGTTCTAGTCTACCTAATGTTAAATCACATGCCATTTTATATATTTTGTTTTACTAACCAAAAAAAGGGTGGTGGAAGAATCCGTGCCACCCTTGATTGGTTGTTTAGTTAGACTAATTAGTTAGCTCCGTTAGTGATACCATAAGTAATGATGTCTGCACCATTTCCAAATTGTACACCAGCAGTATATCTCATTATGATTCTTACGTTTTCATCTCCTAAAGACTCAGCAGTATCAATCACTTTAACAAGGTTTTGGTCAGATAAGATACCTGTACCGAACCAAAGGTTGTCAGCATAAGTTGCTATCATTACATCATCACTCATACCTGGACAAACAATTAAATCAACTCCTTGGAAGTTCAATGGAACTTCTCCTACATGGAATTTATCTAAATATCCCAAAGCAGCCATCGCTTGGATATAGAATTGATATGCAGATACAGGGATTCTGATTGCCATTCCTGGTTTGCGGTGCAATACAGCTCCGAATTGGGCTGTTACCTTTCCTAATTCAGCTATAATGTTAGAAGCTGAAAGAGTAGTACCAGCAATTTCCCTAGCAGCACTTTGAGCTGCATTGGTTGCCAAGGCTACCTCTATTCCGCCAAACTCACCAGCAGTGGCTTCTACACCACTCCAAATATTTGATTCAACTTCTGATGCCACTTGATTAGCGACCAATCCCAAAAGATAGTCAGAGAACTTAGGTGGAAGATTATCGTGTGCGGAGTATCCCATTTGGATAGCTTCCCATGTATCACGATAGTTTTGCTTACAGAGTTTAAGATTAACCTGTAAAGATTTAGGAGTGATTACTCTCTCATCTATGGTTATAGTTCCAGTTTCAGTGAAATCACATGAAGCATCTGATTGGATACCAGCCAATGCCATTGTGTTCACTACTGCTTTATACTTAACATTAGGCATTACACTTACTGCCCCATTAGTCAAAGACTCGGAAGTAAGTAGTGCAGCTGATATGTATTTTGATGCTGATTCACCAGCGTATGTGGTGGTGATTGATTCTGTTGTTGCCATTTTTTATATTATATTATTAATTTCTTGAGATTACGTCCCAAATTCTTCCTTGTACTGAGTTACCTTGTTTTCCGTAAACCATTTTGACAGGCTCTTTTTCCACTGACTCAGGTGAGTGAACAACCACTTCTTCGGCAGCTAATTCAACTACTTCTTCTTTTACTTCCTCAACAACCTCTTCTACTTTCTCAGCAGCTAGTTCTTTGGGAACGTTGTTCTTTTCGTTCTGTCCTACCATCTCAATCATTTTCTCAAATGTTTCCATAAGGTCAGACTTGAACTTTTCGTTCTCATCCTTAAATGCTTGGAACTCGGTAGCAGTTACGAATTGAGGGGCTACTTCAACAGGAGCTACCTCTTCTTCTTTTACTTCTTCTTTCTCAACAGCCAACTCAACTTGCTCCTTTCCAAGAACAACAGACTTGATGTCATCTACTAGCTTTTTGTAATCCATTTCTATTGTTTATTTAATTAAGGTGCTGTTACAGTTATACCTACTGTTTGATTAGCAAATCCATCTACGTGCCATGAAGTACCATCAGATATTAAGTGTATTGTGTCACCTAATGTATCAGCTGTGTGTGCAAACGTTATCAAAGACTCATTAGTAGCTACTACAGAAGCGTAGTTTACATTTATAATACCCTGTATAACAGCTGTAGCTGCTGTGATAGTCCAGGCTGTAGTTGCTGTTAATTTCTTTAGAACGAATGTATATTCGCATCCTGAGTTGGTTACGGCTGGTAATGTAATATTGTAACCTACTGTCGATGCACCAACTAAATAGAATGTTTTGCCACTATCTCCTGGTGTGAGTGTCTTTGCTGCTGTTAAGGTTTCCACCTTTTCTAGACCTCTTGTTACAGGGTTACTGTAACTGGTTGTTGTTCTACTTGCCATTTTTCTTTATTGTTTATATTTATATAACGTTATTAATCTTAATTGTAGTAAATTGTAAGCTGTTTACCGCTTTATGCTTTCAATCTGCAACCTATCCATCCCCTATTCCTTGCGAATAGTAATCATCCTTATCGCAATTCTTACGTGAGTAAGTTCCATCCCTACCCAAACATCCTTTCTTTTTATCCTGTGGTACAGGATACTTTCCTTTGTACTTCTGTCTATTCCTCATTTAGTCTTCTTATACGTTTCCAATTAAAGTCATACAACCATCTATCGTCTTGTGCGTTCTTATAATCTATATGAAGGAATGAATTATAAATAGCAATCCTTGTATAGTGAGTGTGCTTTGATAATGCTTCTATAACATGTTCTTTCTTATTCTGAAAGTCATCAAAGGTTAAATCAACCGCCCCCAACTCACTATAAGTATGCTGTGAATAACCGCTTCTACCGTGCTTTTTCTCCCACTCCTTACTCCTATATCCACTTTTAATAGATACGCCAAGAGGGAAGCCTAAAATGCTTTCTAAGGCATCTAATGGAGTCATGTGACAGACCAATATCTTGGTCTTTATCTTATCAGGTATCCCTTTACCTGCTATGTCATAACTACTTAGGTTTCGTATCGAGTTCATTTACATTTCTTTATTTGTTCCTCTAACTTAGCTACTGTAATCTTTAGATTAACATTCTCCCTTTCAATAACTTTTATCTCATTTATATATGTCTGTAACCTTCTAGTATTCCTTCCTACCTCATTCTCCAATCCTTTATACCCAGCATAGAATACCGCCATGTATATGAATAAGCCTAATATAGCTCTCCAATTATTAGATACAAATGAGTCAAGTGTTTTCATTTAATGGTAAACAGTTTCTTTATCCAATCAATGAACTTTATTATATGCACCTTATGATAGTGATAAAACACCCTAGCAGATGTGTATGTGAATATTCCTACAAAAATATCCATTATGTAATCTCCCGTTATGATAGTACTGATAAAGGTCAGCACACCTAGTATTATTTCTCTGCCCACTATGGTTCGCATTTTTATATATTAATTATTCCTTTTGTGCTTTCCTTTTTATCCAAGCTACAGCTGACTCAAAAGCCAACCAAATAGTCATACAACCAACTATCAGTATCCAATCATCACCGTTTAGGTTTATTGATTCTTTATTTATAACAACCGTTTGAACTATGGTCAACGTATAAGCACCAAGTATAATGCCTGTGAGCAATCTTATAAACCACTTTACTATTTTGTTCTCTAATGGGTTTTTCATTTTGTATGTTTTAATTATTTATTCTTGTTAATTTATAGTCAACACCATTATACCTGAATGTTCGTATTGTTCCCCCGTTTATTGAAAGATAAATAACATCTGACGTTAAATCCGAAACCGTAACGGTTCTAATCACCTCATCCATTGCTAATCCTCCCGAATCAGTTTTATTATAAGTAACGACATAAACCCCTGGGGTGTTGTCGTCAACTATATCACCCCCAGTTACCGCATCACCAGAACCATCCTCGGTGTCTGCCCATGTCGCACCAAGCTCTATATATGTTTCGCTTGTGTTTAGACTTACGCTTGCATTACCTACTAATGTTATAGTTCCCTTTGTATTTGATGCAGCAGTTACGGTTACAGGAACGGTGTCTGTAAAACTTCCGTCCGTTGTCGTTACGGTTATCTCCAAAACCTCTTTGACCGAAACATTATCTATTGTTATATCCGTTACCCCGTTCCTTTTTATCTCAAAGAAAGTCTCAATAGCATCCCAAACAACCGTATGTGAACCTACTGAACCCTCCAAAGTAGTTGGAACGGTATCACCTAAAAGCATTTCCCCACTTGTGAAGTCAGTAACATCATATTCTAATAAATACCTTTTACCGACCGTTAAAACATTGTTCTGTCGAATATAACTATATACCCCCGTTGGCGCATATATCCTTGCTGCACCACCCGAAATAGTACTTTCCCCTTGTATTGTCCAATTAGTTGCGGTTGGGAAACCCCCATCCGTTATAAGTTCAGTCGAAACCGCTACACCCGTGACCGTTCCATTAGTGTCAACCGTTCCAAGTGATGCATTTGACGTTGACCATGTGACCGTTTTATCCGTTGCCGTTGGCGGTGTTACCGTTTCATCAAAATCAATGGTACTGCTTATTTCAACCGTTCCCGATACGGGTGCTATACTTACCCCATCGACTGCCGTTGTTGCCGATGTTACATTTATTGTGTGTGTTTTTTCCGTTGCCGGATTTGTATCGCTATCCGTAACATTATAACTTAAAACATAAACGCCTATCGTGTTCATGTCATAAGAACCTGTCTCAATTACACTACCCGATATATCCCCATCCTCCACATCGGATGCCGTTACCGTTGGCGCAACATAAGTATCACCTACATTATAATCACTTGAAGTAGGGTCAACTGTAATAACGGGAAAATTAGTTACAGCCCCATCAACCTCATTCAAGAATAATTCCAATTGTGTATAACCCCCAGCTCCTACGGTATTGTTATTAGCCACAGAAGTTGACCATCCTTGGGCTGTTTCGTATGTATCTGGAATCCCATCGCCGTCAGTATCCGTATATGCAGTTCCCCCCGAAATAGCGGGCACGTTATAACTTCCGCTACTTATTCTTGCTACATAAGTCCCTGCATTTACATTAACTAAATATGCAGCATCCAAAACGTCCGTATTATCCACCACCGAACCATCTGCCGTTAATCTTGCATTGGCCCCAACATCCGCTTTGACACTTGCAAAAGCCTCATCAGCGGTCTGTACTGTTATAGGATTTGTCCCGT
>Ga0316189_10002549_pt1 | contig 17818 bp, 15 predicted proteins | sample LowCovwburrow_MG_FD_204930 | JGI IMG/M metagenome (GOLD analysis project Ga0316189, IMG submission 204930) | Coastal sediment microbial communities from Maine, United States - Lowes Cove worm burrow | ecosystem: Environmental > Aquatic > Marine > Coastal > Sediment | place: USA: Maine...
TTCAACAACCAGAATAGATGGCAGGAGAATATGGCCAACAATAAAGATGGTGAAGTAAGGCGGTGCATCATCGGCGCGATGGTGATGCAGCTCTTCGTTGCAATCTGGGCAGTTGGTGCTGATTTTGAGGAATTTGTGATACAACTTACCGGTTCCGCAAGAAGGGCACTTACGGAAAAACCCGCGTACCATCGCCGGCCACCATCGCCGGTTGCTGCATTTTTGCCTTGCTATATCAGCTTTGGGGTTGGCCAAAGCAGGATTTGTTGTTTTTGTTATTTTGACTGTCATCAATGCTATATGGACAATCGTATGGGCGTGACAAACTGTGCGGTCGGTCGCGCGTCACCTTGCCGCAAAATATTAGAGAAATCGAATAAACGTTTAGTCCGTAGGATGCTAACGCCTGCCGCGTCCTCTGTTTCGGACTTTTCCAGCTGAAAAATAGCGCTTTTTTCGGGCAACGGGTTTTCCGGGGCGGCCCTCACTGATCATTTCCATTTGCAGACCACCGGAAACAGGTGCCGCTTTTACCAGCCGGACGCTGACTTCATCACCAATTTTGTAGGTTTCGCCCGTGCGTTCGCCAACAAGGGCCATGGCTGTTTCATCGTGAATGAAATAGTCACCGTCAAGAGTTGCAACAGGGACAAAACCGTCAGCTCCAGTCCCGTCGAGGGTGATAAACAGGCCGGCACCGGCCACACCGCCAATGCGGCCTTGAAAGACAGAATCAATTTTTTCAGACAGAAATCTGGCAATCATGCGGTCTTTGGTGTCACGTTCGGCAACCATCGAGCGGCGTTCGGATTTGGAAATCTCATCGGAGATTTCCTCAAGCTGGCTGATTTCGCCATCGCTCAAACCATCAGGGCCAAGTTTAAAGGCGCGAATCAGACCGCGATGGACGATCAGGTCGGCATAACGGCGGATGGGTGAGGTGAAGTGAGCATAACGGCGCAAGTTAAGACCAAAGTGACCAAGGTTTTGCGGGGTGTAGATCGCTTGTGACTGGCTGCGCAGCACCACTTGATTGACCACATGCTCATATTCACCACCTGAAACTTTTGCCAGAATGGTGTTGAAATTGGACGGTTTCATCACCTGACCTTTGGGAGCAGAAAGGTCTAGCGTTTTTAAAAAATCGGTCAGGGCCAGCAGTTTTTCAGCAGAAGGTGCCTCGTGAATACGATAGATGAGCGGGATTTTATGCTTTTCCAGCGATTCAGCGGCCGCGACATTGGCCTGAATCATGAATTCTTCAACCAGCTTGTGGGCATCAAAGATTTCATAGGTTTTAACATCGGTTACCAGGCCATTGTGATCAACGATCAGCTTGCGCTCTGGCAGATTAAGATTAAGGGGCTGGCGTTTATCGCGTCCCTTTTGCAAAATGGCGTAAGCGGCCCATAAGGGTTTGAGAATGGTGTCGATGAGCGGGGTGGTGACATCATCAAGTTTGCCATCAATGGCATCCTGAGCCTGACGGTAAGACAGTTTTGCCGCTGATTTCATAATAATGCGGTCAAAATGGTGTTCCAGCTTGCGGCCATTGTTGTCAAAGGTCATGAAACAGGCAAGGGCAGGGCGCACTACATCGTGTTTGAGCGAGCACAGCTCATTTGACAGCTTTTCAGGTAACATCGGCACTACACGGTCGGGCAGGTAGGTGGAATTGCCGCGTTTACGGGCTTCGGTATCAAGTTTGCTGGCGGTTTTGACATAACAGGCGACATCGGCAATGGCGACAATGATCTTGACGCCACCGGGGTTTTTCGGATTGTCATCAGCCTGGGACCAGACGGCATCGTCATGATCGCGGGCATCTGGCGGATCAATGGTGATCAACGGGACATCGCGCATATCGGTATGGGTTTTGTTGCCGGTCATTTTAAACGGTTTGAAGCTGGCTGCTTCTGCCTCGACATCAGCGGGCATATGAATGGGGATGCCTTGCTCTGTCAGGGCAATCAGTGAGATATTCTGGTGATCTTCAATATTGCCCAAACGCTCAAGCACCTTGGCACTTCGCAAGCCACGGCGGCGGTCGTTTTGAATTTCAAAACTGACAAGATCGCCGGGTTTGATCTGACTGGCCTGTTCGCGGTTGACTTCAAAGTCATGACGGGCTTTTTTATCAGTGGGTATAATGCGCAAATGGTTGCCGGATTGACGGGCAACACCAAGCATTGCCTCGCGGTTGTTATCAAGGCGCTTTAGAATTCTGGCGTTAAAGGAATGATCAAAAACATTGTGCGGGGTCAGGCGGGCGAGAATGATATCACCAATGGCCGGGGCCTGACTCTCAGCCCGTTTGTTGTGCTTTGGAGCTTCTTTCAGGAAAATTTCGGGTGGCGTACCCTGACGGTCTCTGTCCCAACTGACGGGTTCAAGCTTTACCTCACCATCGCTATCAAGGCCGATAACCTTTAGAACACTGGTTGGTTTCAATATGCTTGCTGCAGGGGTGTAGGCAGGTTTTGGTTTGATTTTTGGTTCATCCAGCGGCTGCAATTTGCCATCGCGGCGCATATTGTTCAGGAGGTTTTTTAATCCGGCCCGCTGATCAGCTTTCAGCTTGAAATGCCGGGCAATAGTTTCCTTGCCAACAAGGCCTTCCATGCTAGAGGCAAATTTTTGAATATCTGCCTCACTTGGCAGTTGGGTGGCACCCTGGCGGTTTTTTTTCTTTTTTGACAGCTTTCCGGTTTTTGCTTTTTTTGGTCTGTTTGTTGGGCGTATGGCCACTTAAAAGGTATCCTTGTTATTTTTTAGCCACTGGTTTTTTTTGTAGCCTTTTTGGCTGCTTTTTTAGCTGCGGGCTTTTTGGCTGCTTTTTTGGCCGGTTTCTTAGCAGCTTTTTTAGCTGGTTTCTTGGCGGCCTTCTTTTTAGCAGGAGATTTAGCTGCGCGAGCGGCAATCAATTCAACGGCCTGTTCCAGCGTAACGTCTGCCGGTTCTGTGTCTTTGGGCAAGGTGGCGTTGATGCGGCCAAATTTGGCATAGGGGCCATAGCGGCCATCCATGATTTTTATGGTGCCGCCACCATCAGGGTGTTCTCCCAGATCACGCAGTTCACTTGAACTTTTGCGTGAATTTGCTTTCTTTTCTGCCAATACGGTAACGGCCCGATTAAGGCCAACGGTAAAGATCTCTTCAAAACTGTCGAGATTGGCATAGGTGCCATCGTGTAACACAAATGGGCCATAACGACCAAGACCGGCGGTGATTTCTTTTTTAGTTTCGGGATGCTCGCCAACCAGACGGGGCAGAGACAATAATTTGATGGCCAGTTCAAGGTCAACGCTTTCAGGCTCAATGCCTTTTGGCAAAGAAGATCGTGGTGGTTTTTCACCATCTTCGGCCACGCCAAGCTGGACATAGGGACCAAAGCGCCCGGCATGACGGGTGACAGGTTGGGCAGTTTCCGGGTGTTCACCCAGCAAAATGCCTTCGGGTGGAATTGCAGCGCCGTCAGCTTTGTCGCCATTGTTCAATTGTCGGGTAAAGCGGCATTCAGGATAATTCTCACAGCCGATAAAGGCGCCAAAACGACCGATTTTGAGTGACAATTGACCCTCATCACATGAAGGACATTTACGCGGGGCTGTGCCGTCTTCTTTTTCCGGGAAGATGTGGGGGCCAAGCACTTCGTTCAAGGCATCAAGCACCGCAGTTACGCGAACATCCTTGATTTCATCGATCTGGGCTTTAAAGTCTTTCCAGAAATCGTGCAGAACCTGTTTCCATTCAGCTTCACCGGCAGAAACCTTATCGAGAAGCTCTTCCAGATTGGCGGTGAAATCATAGCCGACATAGCGGGTAAAAAACGATTCCAGAAATGCGGTTACAAGGCGTCCTTTGTCTTCGGGGAACATCCGTTTGTTTTCAAGACGGACATAGTCGCGGTCGCGCAAGGTGCTCAAGACAGATGTATAGGTCGACGGGCGACCAATGCCCAGTTCTTCCATTTTTTTGATCAGGGAAGCTTCTGAATAACGTGGGGGCGGCTCGGTAAAATGCTGACTGCCGGCCAGTTTTTCAACACCGGCCTTATCGCCTGTGGCCAGAGCCGGTAAGCGCTTTGAATCTTCTGTTTTGCCGGAACCGTTATCATCGCGACCTTCCTGATAGACTTTGAGGAAGCCTTCAAAGCGAAGAACTGAACCGGTGGCGCGCAGAGAGTAGCTTTTGTTGTCATTGCCGGTGCCTGCGATATTGGCGCTTGTCTGTTCAATGGTGGCGCTTTCCATTTGGCTGGCGATGGCCCGTTTCCAGATCAGATCGTAAAGCGCGGCATGGTCACGATCGAGAATTTTGCTCATTTGTTCAGGCGTTCTCGACATATCTGTCGGGCGGATTGCTTCGTGAGCTTCCTGAGCGTTTTTGGCTTTGGTTTTGTACATGCGCGGTGCAGGCGGGATGAAAGGTTCGCCATACATTGTCTGAATGACATTGCGCGCTTCTGCAATGGCTGAGCCATCCATGGAAACACCATCGGTCCGCATATAGGTAATCAGGCCGACATTTTCACCGCTGAGATTAAACCCTTCATAGAGCTTTTGGGCAACGCCCATGGTCTGTTTGGATGAAAAGCCGAGTTTTCTTGAGGCTTCCTGTTGCAGGGTCGAGGTTGTGAACGGGGCATGTGGGTTGCGTTTTACCGGTTTGCTCTCAACGGATGAGACGCTTAAAGGAACATTTTTTAAAGCGGCTTCAATTTCTTCGGCCTGTTGCTGGGTGGTAAGGTCAAATTTTTCAAGCTTTTTACCATCAATAGACCAGAGTTTTGCAGAATAGGGCGATCCATCGCCGGTTTTTAAATCGGCTTCAATGGTCCAGAATTCTTGTGACAGGAACGATTCTATCTCAAGTTCACGGGCACAAACCAGTCGCAGGGCCACTGATTGTACACGACCGGCTGAACGGGCACTGGGCAATTTTCGCCACAGAACCGGGGACAGTGTGAAGCCCACCAGATAATCAAGAGCCCGGCGAGCCAGATAGGCATCAACCAGAGCCATATCAATGTCACGTGGTGTCTCCATAGCATCAAGTACAGATTGTTTGGTGATCGCATTGAAAACCACCCGCTTGACCGTGACGTCTTTTAATGCCTTCTTTTTCTTAAGTAATTCAAGAACATGCCAGGATATGGCTTCACCTTCACGGTCGGGGTCAGTTGCCAGAATGAGTTCATCATCACCTTTTAGGGCATCGGCAATATCTTTTACCCGTTTGATTGACTTTGTGTCTTGCTTCCATGACATGGCAAAGTCTTCATCAGGTAAAACCGAGCCATCTTTGGGCGGTAAATCTCTTACATGGCCGTAAGAAGCCAGGACAATAAAGTCATTGCCCAGGTATTTATTAATGGTTTTTGCTTTTGCCGGTGATTCGACGACGACTACTGTCATGATTTTTTTTCTTTAGCGTTTGTGAAGTTGACGGTGGGCCCGTTTAGAATACTTTTAGGCCTTTTAGCAAGAGGTTAGGCTACCGGGACTATTGTTTGAGGATAAAAACGAAGGAAATATAGTTCTCATTCAATCGAATACACGTTTTGGTTGCTTGCAAATCCAAGACTATAGGGTGGGTTGATAACAGGACTGGCATGTTTACTGGGGGAGTGTGGACGGCTTGGAAAATTCAAGTTTTTTAAACACGGAATCAAAAATGTCAAAAGTTAAGCACATTGAACAACATAAGGCATATGTTGAATATGCTTCAATGGTTGATAACTCAAAGCAATCAACTTTGAATAAGGTTGAAACTGCAGCGTATATTTCAGATATCGTACTACAATTGCGCAATATGGCCAAATCAGCAGATTTGAAGTTTCTGGTCTATTTTCTGGAAATGGCTTTTCAGGAAGCTTTTTCTCAATCGACACAGGAAGATAAAAAAGACACGGAAAAAGAGATGCATGGCTAATTAAAAAAGCATGTCAGCAGAAATCTTGATAACAAGACATGCTTTAGTCCTGATCGTGCCAGGTGGTTGATATGTATTCGTCATCCTCCTGGCCTTTTCTTTCAAATTTGAGAAAATCATAATAGCCACAGGTTTTTGTACCTGGGAACTGGCGGCAGATTGCCGGTCGGGCGTTGTAAATTGTACAGCGCCGCTCTTCCAGGTCAAAGAAATGGCAGATGCGAGCGTAATGGGCATCAGGTTTGCGGCGCATTACACGTTTGTACCCGTGGTCTTTACGGGTGAAACGCTTTTCGGTGCTCTCAAAGTCCAGGTCTAGATGTTTTGCCAGCCGAGCAACATCGCGTTTGGTCAGAACGATGACCGGATAGCTGCAGCAATAGCCAGGGCAGTTAAAACAATCATAGGCTTGTTTGCCATTTGTCGAACTGGTTGTTGATTTTGTCATATTGGCGATTTAGTCGAATATTCTCTCAAGAGCAATTGAAGATCGAACATAATTCGCCTGTCGCGTTAAAATGAATTCATTTTCTCGGTCGAACGGGCTTGCTGGGCAAGCCCTGCCTCGCCCAAGCAAATAAATTCTTGAATCCTTTAAAAGATGAAACGCTCTAAAGCGTCTTTTTGACATGGCTGGCTGTCGCCCTGTTGTTTCTTGTCGCAAACGGGCCTATAGAAACGGCAAATTCTGATTGATCACAGGAGACTAAAGACAATGGCCGCCATCGTTGACATTGCAGCACGTGAAATTCTTGACAGTAGAGGTAATCCGACTGTTGAGGTTGATGTTACACTAGAAGATGGTGCGTTCGGGCGGGCAGGGGTGCCATCAGGGGCTTCAACCGGCGAACATGAAGCGGTTGAGCTTCGCGATGGTGACAAGTCCCGTTATGGCGGTAAAGGAGTTCTTAAGGCTGTTGAAGCTGTAAACAATGATATCTTTGATGCCTTGGAAGAAGCTGATGCGCAGGATCAGATTTCTATTGATCGGGCCATGATTGCTCTTGATGGCACGGCAAATAAATCACGCCTTGGTGCAAATGCCATTTTAGGAGTGTCTCTGGCGGTGGCTAAAGCGGCGGCTGAATCATCCGGCCTGCCTTTATATCGTTATGTTGGCGGAGCGGGGGCGCATATTTTACCGGTGCCGATGATGAACATCATCAATGGTGGCGAACATGCTGATAATCCGATTGATATTCAGGAATTCATGGTGATGCCGGTTGCTGCAGAAAGTTGTGCTGAAGCCATCCGGATGGGGGCTGAGATTTTTCATGCTCTTAAAAAAGGGCTCTCTGATGCCGGGCATAACACCAATGTTGGTGATGAGGGCGGTTTTGCACCGGGTCTGTCATCAACTCAGGATGCTCTCGGGTTTATTATGAATTCGGTAGAGCAGGCTGGTTTTCGCCCGGGTGAAGATGTTTATATCGCGCTGGATTGTGCTTCGAGCGAATTTTACAAAGATGGAAAATATAATCTGTCTGGTGAGGGCAAGGTGCTGGATTCTGGTCAGATGGCAGCTTATCTGGCTGACCTTGTGGCCAATTACCCGATTATCTCCATCGAAGATGGTATGGATGAAAATGATTGGGATGGCTGGAAGGAACTGACCGGACTGATTGGCGATAAATGTCAGTTGGTTGGTGATGATCTGTTTGTTACCAATACAGAGCGATTGGTGCGCGGCATCAAGGAAAATTCTGCTAATTCAATTCTGGTCAAAGTTAACCAGATCGGTACGCTGACAGAAACCATGGAGGCGGTTGAAATGGCTCATAAGGCAGCCTTTAGCGCAGTTATGTCTCACCGTTCAGGGGAAACCGAAGATTCTACCATTGCTGATCTGGCTGTGGCGACCAATTGTGGGCAAATCAAAACAGGGTCCCTGTCCCGTTCTGACCGGTTGGCTAAATATAATCAGCTTATCCGTATTGAAGAAGAATTAGGTGATCAGGCTGTTTATGCTGGAACGTCGATTTTGAAATCATAAATTGCTAACAGCTTGTTAACCGGTATCGGTGCATTTTGAGTTCTGACTCTAGCCGTTCCATTCCTGTTAATTGACAAGCACCATAGCAATGCAGTTATCACGACGTTCTCACTATTTTGATTTTTCAGTGTTTTTTTGCTCACTGGCTGTGCTGGCTTATTTTGGCTGGCACGGGTTTTATGGGCCGCGTTCGGTTGAGCATAAAAAGTATATCCAAACACAAGTGGTGAAATATCAGGCCGAGCGTATCCGAGTTGAGGCTTCGCGCGAGAAAATCAATTCCAGAGTTGCCTTGTTGCGCCCACAGTCAATAGACCCTGATATGTTGGAAGAGATGGCGCGTAAGACTTTACAATTTGCTGCAGAGAGCGATTTTGTGGTTGTTGACAAGTAAAAATAACCAAATTTAAGTTAATCTGCATAAAGGCGTGTAATAACAAAGAGTTATGCCGCTGTTCATTTTTTATTTTTCTGATATGATGTGACAAAGTCAAAAAGCAATATATCTTAAAATATCAGGGAGATGGCAGATGGCCAGTGCGGCAGGCAAAAGGGCGACTAAAGCCAAAAAGCCCAGTTTTTCCAAAGAGCTAGAACTAAAAGCCTATTATAATATGTTGATGATCCGGCGTTTTGAAGAAAAAGCCGGTCAGCTTTATGGCATGGGGAAAATTGGCGGGTTTTGCCATCTTTATATCGGTCAGGAAGCGGTTGTGACCGGGGTGCAATTAGCCATGCAGGACGGTGACCAGATGATCACATCTTATCGTGATCACGGCCATATGCTGGCGTGTGATATGGACCCCAAGGGGGTGATGGCCGAGCTTACCGGACGGGCAGGGGGCTATTCAAAAGGCAAGGGTGGCTCGATGCATATGTTCAGCCGCGAGAAGAACTTTTATGGCGGTCATGGCATTGTCGGGGCCCAGGTGCCCATTGGTGCCGGGTTGGCCTTTGCCAACAAATATCAGGAAAACGGGGCGGTTTCGGTAACGTTTTTCGGTGAAGGGGCAGCCAATCAGGGTCAGGTGTATGAAAGTTTCAATATGGCGGCGTTGTGGAAGTTGCCAGTGATTTTTGTCATTGAGAATAATGGTTATGCCATGGGGACGGCGGTCAAGCGTTCTGCTGCAAAATCTGAAGAATTGTACAATCGCGGTTCGGTATATGGCATTCCGGGCATGCAAGCAGATGGTATGGATGTTCGGGCGGTTAAAGAGGCTGCTGCACATGGCTTTGAGCACTGCCGGTCTGGTAAGGGGCCTATTATCATTGAAATGATGACGTATCGCTATCGTGGTCATTCGATGTCTGATCCGGCCAAGTATCGTAGCAAGGAAGAAGTTCAGAAAATGCGCCAAGAGCATGACCCGATCGAACAGGCCAAGGCCCGCATTCTGGAAGAAAAATTTGCGACCGAAGAAGAATTAAAAGCAACCGATGCTGCAATTCGAAAAATCGTCTCAGAAGCGGCTGACTTTGCCCAGGTCGATCCCGAACCGGATGCATCAGAGTTATGGACCGATATATATCTGGAGGCGGGAGCGTAAAAATGGCTGTAAATATTTTAATGCCGGCGTTGTCGCCAACCATGGAAGAGGGCAAACTGGCCAAATGGCTGATGAAGGAAGGCGATGAAGTGTCTTCCGGTGATGTGATTGCTGAAATTGAAACCGATAAGGCAACAATGGAAATTGAAGCGATTGATGAGGGAATTCTCGTCAAATTGCTGATCGCGGAAGGAACCGAAGCTGTCAAGGTCAATACACCGATTGCCATAATTGGCGAGAATGCCGGTGATGTGACGCCAGCGCCATCTGCAATGGATGCGTCACCAGCAATTGATGCTTTACCTGTGGTGGATACTCCTGCTGCAAGTGCACCGGCAGTGATGACAGAACCTGAACCCGAAGTAGCAGCAAGCGATCCGGAAATTCCCGAAGGCACAAAAATGGTATCGATGACAGTGCGTGAAGCACTGGGGCAGGCCATGGCCGAAGAAATGCGCACTGATGAGAGCGTATTTTTGATGGGGGAAGAAGTTGCCGAATATCAGGGCGCTTATAAAATCTCTCAAGGGTTGCTTGATGAATTTGGTGCCAAGCGGGTAGTTGATACACCCATTACCGAGCACGGGTTTACCGGTCTGGCGGTTGGGGCTGCATTTGGTGGTCTTAAACCGATTGTCGAGTTCATGACTTTTAACTTTGCCATGCAGGCGATGGATCATCTGCTTAATTCAGCGGCCAAAACCCTTTATATGTCGGGTGGGCAGATGGGAGCGCCGATGGTGTTTCGTGGTGCCAACGGGGCAGCGGCCCGTGTCGGGGCTCAGCATAGTCAGGATTATTCTGCATGGTTTGCGCAGATTCCCGGTCTTAAAGTTGTCTCACCATATTCGGCCAGTGATGCCAAAGGCTTGTTGAAGGCTGCCATCCGTGATCCTAATCCGGTGGTTTTTCTTGAAAATGAAATTCTTTATGGCCAACAATTTGAAGTGCCGGACATTGATGACTGGGTAGTGCCGATTGGCAAGGCCCGTATCGCGCGACCTGGCAGTGATGTTACGATTGTTTCTTTCAGTATTGGCATGACCTATGCGCTGGCGGCGGCTGAAAAACTGGCAGGCGAGGGGGTAAGTGCTGAGGTTATAGATCTTCGCTCACTGCGGCCGATGGATATTCCTTCTGTGGTTGAAAGTGTCAAAAAAACCAATCGCTGTGTTGTGGTTGAAGAAGGCTGGCCGGTATGTTCCATTGGTTCAGAAGTGGCGGCTCAAGTCATGACGCAGGCTTTTGACTATCTTGATGCGCCGGTGGCACGGGTGGCTGGCAAGGATGTACCGATGCCTTATGCGGCAAACCTTGAAAAGCTGGCTTTGCCAAATGTTGATGAAGTTGTTGAGGCGGTCAAAGCCGTCCTCTATCTTTAGGAGGATGTGAGATGCCAACACCAATTTTAATGCCGGCTTTGTCGCCAACCATGGAAACGGGCAAGCTGGCCAAGTGGCTGGTCAAAGAGGGTGATGTTGTCACCTCTGGAGATCTGTTATGCGAGATTGAAACCGACAAGGCGACGATGGAAGTTGAAGCGGTTGATGAAGGCACAATCGGTAAAATTTTGATTGCAGACGGTACCGAAGATGTACCGGTCAATCAGGCGATTGCCTTGCTTTTGGAAGAGGGTGAAGATGCTGGCGCACTTGAGGGGTTTGATGCTGGCGCTTCCGCACCTGTAGCCAGTGCGGCACCGATGGAAACAGCAGAAGTAAAAGAACCTGCGCCGGTTGCTCAGGCTGTAGCTCAAGCAATTGGCAGTCCAACAGGACAGGGAAAGCGGGTTTTTGCGTCACCGCTTGCCCGGCGGATTGCTGGTCAGAATAATATCGAAATCGGTGTTGTAACAGGCTCTGGGCCACATGGCCGGATCGTCAAACGCGATATTGAAAAAGCACTAGTTGAAGGTGTGCCACAGGCTGCATCGACTGGTGCCTCTGCTGCTTCATCTTCAATAGCTGCGGCGATGTCTGATGATGCGATTATGAAAATGTATGAGCCGGGCAGTTACGAGCTTGAACCTCATGACAGCATGCGCAAGATCATTGCCGAGCGCCTGACACAGTCCAAGCAAACGGTGCCGCATTTTTATCTCTCAGTTGATTGTCAGCTCGATTCACTGCTTTCCGCGCGCAGCAAATTGAATGCCAGTGCGCCAAAGGATGGCGAGGGCAAACCTTTGTGGAAAATTTCGGTCAATGATTTCGTCATCAAGGCGATGGCCATGGCCCTGAAAAAAGTTCCCGATGCCAATGCCTCATGGAGCGAGGCAGGGATGCTCAAGCACAAGTCGTGCGATGTCGGGGTGGCGGTGGCCATTCCTGGCGGGCTGATTACGCCTGTTGTGCGCGATGCCCACAGCAAAGGTTTGGCGCAAATCTCTATGGATATGAAGGACTTTGCCAAACGGGCTCGTAACCGCAAATTGATGCCGCATGAATATCAGGGTGGTTCAACGGCGGTTTCCAATCTGGGCATGTTCGGTATCAAGAACTTCTCAGCCGTCATAAACCCGCCGCATGCGACCATTCTGGCCGTTGGCGGGGGTGAGAAACGACCCATTGTGGTTGGTGACAGTGTGGTGGTTAAAACCATGATGAGCGTAACATTGTCGACTGATCACCGCGCGGTTGATGGTGCTCTTGGGGCGCAATTGCTCGGGGCGTTCAAGGAATGTATTGAAGAACCGGCCATGATGCTGGTGTGAGGCGGGCTGACGGGCAGGGGTTAATCTGTCGTTTTTGCCTTTGCCTGTTGCCACAATTGTTCCAGTTCGTCCAAATCATGCTGCTCAAGACCTTTGACGGCTGATTGCTCCATGTGGTTGAATCTGTTTTGAAATTTTGTGTTGGCGTTGCGCAAGGCTTTTTCAGGATCGTGGCCTAAATGACGGGTCAGATTAACGACTGTGAACAGAAGATCACCCAGTTCATCGGCAATCTGATCGTCATTTTCAGCAGCTTTTAATTCGTTGATTTCTTCATCCAGCTTGGCAAAAACGCCATCAATATCAGGCCAGTCAAAACCAATTCTGGCGGCTTTTTTCTGTAATTTGTTGGCACGGCTCAAGGCGGGCAGGGTGACGGGCACATTATCAAGAAAAAGGGGTTTATCAGCGCCCTTTCCTGCTGTTTTTACCTTTTCTGTAGCCTTGATGTCTTCCCAAAAGCCTTTATGTGGCGTTACGGCCCGTTCTTCTTCTGTGCCAAATACATGTGGATGGCGGCGGATCATCTTGGTGTTTATGGCCTCGGTCACATCTTCAAACTTAAAGGAATTTTGTTCTTCAGCGATTTGAGCATGGAAAACAACCTGTAACAGTAAATCACCAAGTTCATCACACAGCTCGTCCATGTCATCGCGCTCTATAGCATCGACAACTTCATAAGCTTCTTCAATTGTGTATGGGGTGATGGATTTGAAGGTCTGTTTTAAATCCCATGGACAACCATTAACAGGATCACGCAAAGCTTTCATGATCGTCAGGAGTGTTTTGAGGTCTTTGGGATTTTTGTCGGTAATCATGGTTAAAGCCATCAGTTGAACGAAAGGGGTGCTATGACAGGTCATAACAGATTCGATCAAGCTCTTGTGGATCTAAACGATGAGTGATTCGCATAATATATATTATGGAATATTTCTATTCCATAATATCTGGGTGACAGCCAATCCTGTTGTTGCGTGTGCTTAGCCTAGTATGAATGTTACTTTGCAGGTTACCCGCCAATTGATGATTTTGCCTTTTTTGACATCAGCTTTGACGTCCTTGACCCACACACCTTTTACATTGCTGATGGTCTTGTTGGCACGTCTGACAATTTTGGCAACAGCAGCGTCGCTGCTTTTTGATGAGCTTCCTGACAGTTCGATAACTTTTGCTACTGACATGGTTTTTACCTTCCCGGTTTGATTACTGACAAATATTTACAGTATCAAGGTTAGAGCCAAATTGAGGCAAAGGAAAGAAACATGCGATAAACTGGTTAAGTGGTAACCGTAATTACAGACTGATTATCAGGCCGTCATGACATGGCATTACATTTTCTGGTGAATGATCGGCAACATATTGATAATCAAGATCGATATGCATATTGGTGATTAACGCTTTTTGGGGTTCAATTTTTTGCAACCATTCAAGGGTGTCTGAAAAGGAAAAATGCGACGGATGTGGTGTGCGGCGCAAGGCGTCAACAATCCAGTATTCAAGACCTTCCAGTGCTGACAGGCTTTGATCAGGAACACCGTTTATATCTGGTGTATAGGCCAAGTCAGCAATTCTGAAACCAAGCGCATCGATGTTGCCATGATTGACCAGAAATGGCAAAAATTCAATGTCTCCGCCCGGGCCTGATATCACTACAGGTGTGCCAGGTTGCAGCGGGTGTAAATTGAGGATCGGTGGGTAGTCTGAGCCTTTTGGAGTCTTGAAACAATAGCCAAAGCGCTTAAGCAACATGGCGGATGTCGGTGTATCGGCCCAGGCATTTACCCTTGCTCTAGAGCTGATGGCAATGGTTCTAAGATCATCAATGCCATGGATGTGATCAGCATGAGGATGGGTATATAAAACACCGTCAACGTGTTTGACATTAGCCGCATTGAGCTGATTGCGCAGGTCTGGCGATGTGTCAATGACAACAATGGTTTCATCACCGGTGTCATTGCTGCGTTTAACAAGAATGGAGCAGCGCTGGCGCAGATTTTTGGGGTTTTTAGGGTCACAATGGCCCCAGTCATTACCAATGCGCGGTACACCACCGGATGAACCGCAGCCCAAAATGGTTACTGTCAAGCTCATGCGGGAGATCCAAAAATTTCAGGACGTGGTGTTTTGTCAAACAATTTGAAGAAATTGTCAGAGGTGATCTGTGCCATTTCTTTAACGCTGATGCCTTTGACTTCAGCCAGTGTGGCAAGGGTGTGCACCGTGAAAGCTGGTTGATTGGGCTTGCCCCGGTGCGGCACCGGTGCCAGAAAAGGAGCATCGGTTTCAACTAGCAACCGATCAAGCGGCACCATATCTGCGACCTGACGGATTTGAACGGCCGAGTTGAAAGTTAATATGCCTGAGAACGACACATAGGCGCCCATCTCTAGGCCTTTTTCAGCAAGAATGGCCTTGGAGGAAAAACAGTGCAACAGTGGTTTGAAAGCCCCCTTGCCCATTTCATCTTCCATAATCTTGATAGTATCTGTTTCAGCATCACGTGAATGAATTACTAATGGCAAATTGGTTTGACGGGCGGCTTCGATATGGTTGCGGAAAACTTCTTCCTGCATGTCACGGGGGGCGCGGTCATAGTGAAAATCAAGACCTGCTTCACCGATGGCGACAACTTTTGGATGGCCGGCCAGGTCGATCAGCTCTTGCGCCGGGACAATTGGTTCTGCTCCGGCATGATTGGGATGGGTGCCAACCGAACAATATACATTGGCGTATTCATCTGCGATCTTCACGATTGACGGGAATTTGTTGACCTGCGTACAGATGGTCACCATCAAATGCACCCCGGCATTTTCAGCCCGGGCAATCACACCACTAATATCTTCCTGCAAAACATCAAAATCGAGATGACAATGGCTGTCAACAATAGGGAAATTCATTGCAGCGCGCCCTACTCTTTTTCGACATACCGCGGGAAAACCCCACTTGGCTTGGGCAACTCAATGCCGCTAACCAAAGTTTCGTCAAGGTCACTAAACTGACGCTTGTCATCTGCCACAGCTAACAAGTCGAGCATTGCTGCCGCACCTGTTGGAATGTATGGCTGGGTGAGAATGGCAAATTGTCGGATCAGTTCGCCCGTTACATACAAGACCGTTGCCATGCGTTCGGGGTCGGTTTTTTTCAATGCCCAGGGCTCTTGCCCAGCGAAATACTTGTTGGCATCGCCAATCACCCGCCAGATGGCCTCCAGCGCCCGGTGGATGGCTTGTTTGTCGTGGTGCTCACGAATGACCGGCAGTAGCGATTTAGCCGCCTCAAGGATATCTTTGTCAGCTTGTGTCAACTCACCACAAACGGGCACCCTGCCCTCGCAGTTCTTGGCAATCATAGATAATGAGCGCTGGGCCAGATTGCCGATATCATTGGCAAGGTCGGCATTGATGCGGTTGATAATGGCTTCGATGCTGTAATTACCATCCTTGCCAAATGGCACTTCGCGCAGGAAGAAAAACCGAACTTGATCAACGCCAAATTCATTAATCAAATCAGACGGGTTGATGACATTGCCAACCGATTTTGACATCTTTTCGCCCTTGTTGAACAAGAACCCGTGCGCGTAAACCCGCTTGGGTAAGGCAACACCGGCTGACATTAAGAATGCCGGCCAATAGACGGCATGAAAGCGGATAATGTCTTTGCCAATAATATGCAAGTCAGCGGGCCAATATTTTGACCGGTCGGTTTCGATGCGATCACCGTTTTCATCTATATGATTGGTGGCTGAGAGATAATTTGTCAGGGCATCGAGCCAGACATAAGTGACGTGATCCTTGTTTTCCAAAACCGGCACGCCCCAGTCAAATGTGGTGCGCGAAATTGATAAATCTGTCAGGCCGCCTTTGACAAAACTGATAACCTCGTTGCGACGCTCGGCCGGTCCGATAAAATCAGGAAATTCTTCATAATGGGCCAGCAATTTATCCTGATAGGCTGACAGTTTGAAGAAATAGCTTTCTTCTTCTACCCACTCCACCGGTGTTTGAGACTTGATGGAGTAGCGGGCGCCATCGCGCATTTCGGTTTCATCTTCACCGTAATAGGCTTCATCGCGGACTGAATACCAGCCGGAATATTTATCGAGATAAATATCGCCATTGGCCGACATCTTTTTCCATATGGCCTGAACGGTTTTTTGATGGCGATCCTCAGTGGTTCTGATGAAATCATCATTGCTGCAATTAAGATCTGCAACCATTTTAACAAATTGCTGGGTCATGCTTTCAGCCAGTTCTGCGGCTGAAACTCCCTGAGCTTGTGCTGTTTGCAGAATTTTTTGACCATGTTCATCGGTGCCGGTCAGGAACATGACATCATAGCCATCCAACCGTTTAAACCGTGCCAGAGCATCGGTTGCCAGTGCCTCATAGGCGTGGCCAATATGAGGGGCGCCGTTGGGATAGGAAATGGCGGTGGTGATATAGAATGTTTTATCGGTCATGATGTTTATTTTGGGTTTTACTCGTGTGCGAGGATTTTTTCAATTTTTTCAAACGCCATCATTAATGTTTGGCGCCGGCTGAGGTTTAGGGCATTTGTCGTGCGAATGGAATCAGAAAATTCATTGTGGCAAACAGCCAATGCATTAGCCCGCTCATGCATGGCATGTTGACCAGCAATTATGGCGTTGTTGCCAAACCAGGCGCTCAACAAATCAGCAAAGACATTAAACTCTATTTCGCTGCCAGCTTTTTGAAATTCTTCGGCAATAGAAATTTGGGCCGAAAGGGTAAAGCCTTGCGGGGCGGCCAGCATTTGCTGGAACCGGACAAACTGTCGGGCCCCATGTGAGGTGACCAATTGCATGACTTTTCCAGGGCTGCCATTGCCCAGATTTATGAGCGCCTTAACCTCCTGATCGCTTAATTGCGGGTCAAGTAAATCGTGGCTGACAACCTTGGCGACATCAGCGTTGCTTAACGGTGCTAAATCCAGTCGCAGGCAGCGTGATCGGATGGTAGGCAAAAGGCGGCCGGGTGCATGGGCGATAATGATGAACAGGCATTGTTGCGGCGGTTCTTCGAGAATTTTCAATATGGCATTGGCAGAGGTTGTGTTGAGATCATCGGCGGCATCGATAATACAAATGCGCCAGCCCCCCTCACCTGCTGTTTTTGTATAAAACTGACTAAGCTTGCGGGCTTCATCGGCGCTGATTTCCGGGCGCAGTTTTTTGGTCTTTGGGTTGAGTTGGCGTTGTAAGACAAACAGATCACTATGGGCACGGGCGGCTATGCGGTGCGCAACAACATTGGATTTGCCGATTGCCAGATTGCTGGCATTTATGACCTGCGGGTCTTTATAATCAGGATGATTTAAAATAAATCTGGCAAGGCGATAGGCCAGAGTTGCCTTGCCGATGCCTTGTGGTCCACAAAACATCCAGGCGTGATGAAAGCGGCCTGACTTGTAAGCCTCGAGCAATTTATGTTCAGCTTTTTGGTGTCCGGTCAATTCATAGCGGTGACGTGGATGGCTGGCTGTTTCTCGCGGATCGAGTTCTTCTTCATCTTTGCTCATGAGGTGTTCGCGTCCAGCTTTAAATGGTGCTCTATGGCTTGCCATATAAGTTTAGAGACGGTGTCAATATCGTTTTGCGCGTTAATCAGG
>Ga0316189_10002551_pt1 | contig 17809 bp, 31 predicted proteins | sample LowCovwburrow_MG_FD_204930 | JGI IMG/M metagenome (GOLD analysis project Ga0316189, IMG submission 204930) | Coastal sediment microbial communities from Maine, United States - Lowes Cove worm burrow | ecosystem: Environmental > Aquatic > Marine > Coastal > Sediment | place: USA: Maine...
TATCGGTCGACAACTCCTTCGTCACCGTTCTTTCTCATTCCAAGAGTTTTCACAACGCTATGCTGATCCTACAAAAGATTTAGCATTTATGACGCGACAAGCTCGACTTCAAGATGAGAAAAATCGCCAAAACTCTATACATACTAATGACGAAGAGCTTCAAAAAGCATGGCATGCCAAGCAAGACCAAATCATTCATGAAGCAAAGATGGGCTACAAATGGGCGGTCGAAAATGGTATCGCCAAAGAGCAAGCCCGTTCTGTTCTTCCAGAAGGGAATACAAACTCAAGACTGTATGTTAATGGAACAATTCGTTCTTGGATCCATTATATTGATCTTCGCACAACTCCAGGCACACAACTTGAACACATGGAAGTTGCTCGTCAATGCGCCGATGCACTTCGACCAATCTTTCCGATGATCGGAGATTTTGTCAACTCATAAGGAGACTATCATGTCAAGAGTACTTTCAACCTACGAGACAGTAGACCGCGGCAAAGCCGTTATTTCAATCTCAAAGGAAGTTCTTAACATCGATTATTATGATGACCATGGTCGCCACTTCTTCAATGAAGAATACCCCAACAAATCAATGAGATATGTTACCGATGCCGCTGAAAACTGGGTGTCCGGTATCAAGAAACTAGAGGATGCTATTTAATGGACGCAGAACAAATCGAAGAAAAGTATGGAACACGTGGAGATGAGGAAGAGCGCTTCACAACTCCACCAAACCGTGCTGGAATTCAAATGAATACTGGCCCAAACTATAAGTTCAACGAGGGTCAATATCTCCAAGAGATTACTGACTACATCAACAAGACTTATGGTCAACACTATTCCCGTGACAAGTTCCAGGCGACTGAATTCATTTATGATGGTGGACATGGAACTGGCTTCAACATCGGTAACGTATTGAAATATGCTCAGCGTTACGGTAAGAAGGGTTCCCGTGATGATGCTCGCAAAGACCTGATGAAGGTCATTCACTACGCGATCCTACAGCTTCACGTCCACGACGAGGATGTCTAAGGTTCCATCACCTTGCATCAGAGAATGCAAAATTGATGACCTAACGCAGGTATGCACAGGATGTGGTCGAGACCTCATGGAAATTGTTTCATGGTCTCGATTCACAGCAGAAGAACGTGGCAAAATTATGGAACGACTTTTTAAGGAGAAGACGAAACATGAATGAACTTCCTACAGATGATGAGATGCTTCGAGGTTTACACTTTCGAATTGCAAAAACTCAAAAACTGAAGTCTTGTTCCAGATGTACAGGTCTCGGCTATACTGAACGTGAAGAAATAGTATCGTACCACAATAACGATTCTGAAACGCACTACGAAAAATGTGAAAAATGTGCAGGCTTTGGTCTACTGAAAATAATCACGAAATATGTATATGTCGGTAATCATGCAAACGTCCAAGAGAGCAAGAGCATCACTGTTCCTTTTGATCGTTCAAAGGAAGACCCTGTGATGATCGCAAAAAATTATGACATTACTGACAGATAATTCACCATTTGACTTATAATCGAGACATAAAGATGAATGAGAGAGACCGTAACAATGCTATTAGGCAGCGGATTTCTGAGGCTGGATTGAATCCCGAACCCATACGCGATCGACACCTAAAGTACCTCATTTCAATGGCACATTTGAATACGGTAGATTATCATCAGAAAATAGTAGATGACTACCGAGAAACAACCGAGCCTAAATGGGAAGATTTTGAAAATAAATGTGTACATTTAGGCACCGATAGCTTATAAATAAAACTATCAAACAGAGTATTTTACAAGGTTCACTCTAACCCAGGAGTTTCCCATGAATTCGTCGGTGAAAGCCGGCAAATAACGCAATCGTAGATACGATTCAAATCATATGCAGAACCGCGGGGCAGTACCGCGCTGCTCCACCATATCTTATCTTCTTCGAACGGACGGAGGTCCTAGTAGATGCAGTCTAAGACATTCGATAGTGGCCATACCGATGTCGTGGTCCTGGTTCGAGATAAGATATGATGGGGCAGAACTAGGATCGACTGGTATGCCAAGATGAGAGTAGATTGCCGTGTTGACCTACGTTATTCGGTCAAACAAAACTAACAGCAGCAAACACAAATGCAGCTCCTCAGGAAATGGCTCTCGCAGCTTAATCCTGTTGGGTATGGGTTCCACCTCGAAACAGAACGGGCCCACTTCAAAAACAATTTAATAGGAACTAAACAATGAAATCATTGATCACTGCTGCTTTCCTTGCAGCTTTTGCCGGTGCAGCATCTGCGGATGTCATCGGTTCACTTGAGTATGGCGTTGAGTCAGAAGCACTCGAAGCAACAGCAGGTGTTGAGTTTGCACTTGATTCTCGCATTACCGTTTCGGCGGTTGCCAATGCAGCTGGTACAACTGAAGTCAGCGACTTCGAATTCACTGGTGTTGACCTTGGCGCGTCTTGGCAGCTTGATGACGTGACAGCACTTTACGTTGACGTAGAGTTGGACGGTGACATGGAATATACCGAGACGACAGTCGGCGTAGCATTCCGCTTCTAAGTAATAAAGGATGAGCATTAATTTGCTCATCCTCCAACGAGGTTTATTATGGGCGATCCATCAACACACGTAATTTTTTACCAAGGATATTGGCATTTAGCTATTCTTGAGCACGGTCATTGGGTAGACACAAAGGATTTTTCAATTATTTGTGTCGAAACTGATTCTGAAAGGGTAGTTACGCTATAAATACCTACAGAACCTCCACTTTAGCAAACTTGAAAAGGCTTCTCTTATGACTTATACCAAATTCCCAGCATTTCCCCATATCGACCCAAACTCTCCTTTCATAGCTGAGAGCAAAATTGGCGTTGCGACAACATCTATATCGCCCTTTAAACCGAAGAAAGCCGGCAAGAAAACAGCACATGTTGTTTTCCTCCTTGATGACTCAGCTTCAATGAGTTCTGTACGCCAGGCAACTATCGACGGTTTCAATGAATTTCTTCTTGGTCAGCAAGAGTCTGATGTGAAGACATTCGTTACCCTCTACAAATTTGATGGTAATACGGTGAAGAGAGTATTTGAGCATGTTGATGTAGCAACAGTTGAACCGCTCAGCATGAACACCTATAACCCTCGTGGCATGACTAATCTTTATGATGGTATGGGTTACGCAATCTCTGCAATCAATGGTCGTCTCTCTTCAACCAAGAAGAAAGATCGTGATTCAGTAACTCTAGTTGTTCTCACCGACGGCATGGAAAATGCTTCTCGTAAATATCACTCGTCAATGATTAAAGCAATGGTTGAAGCATGTGAAGGTAAGGAATGGTCGTTCATGTTCCTCGGTGCCAACATCGATGCATTCGCAGCCGGTTCCAACCTTGGTTTCAAATCATCAAACACCCTTCAATATTCTACTTCGAAGATGGGTTCAACTATGGCCGCTGCATCACGTATGACTCGTGATATGAGCATGGCAAAATCTGCTGGTGTGTCGGCAAATATGGCATACGCCCAGACCGAGTTCACCGAAGAAGAGCGTAAAGGCGCTGACAATGGGTGATTATACCTAAACCGATCGTGTGGTGACGTAACACACCCGCGGGTAGCCACGGTTAGCTACCCATTTTTCCCCTCTTATTATGGATATGACTATGAACGATACCGTAACAGACACCGCTTCAACTGTAGCAGGTGCAGAACTTCGCCAATTTGTAGAACGCTATGAGCGTCTCGAAGCAGAAAAGACTGACATCAATGATGGCCAAAAAGAAGTGATGGCCGAAGCCAAAGGTCGTGGATACGACACAAAGGTACTTCGTCGTATCATCGCTCTTCGCAAGCGTGATGCTGATGATCTTGCCAATGAAGAAGCGGTTCTCGACATGTATATGGCGGCACTTGGAATGTGAAAATAATTCACCCAAGACGAAAATAATTGTGTACTTTTCCTCTCAGATAGCTTATAATAGTATTAAGAGATAGAAAAGGAAAACACAATGACAACCACAGCAACAGCCGCGATCTTCGCAATCGTAATCTCCCTTGGTGGAACAGAAACCACATCAGTTGGTCCTTTCCCTGACATGGGTTCATGTGTACAAACACAAAAGACTATTCGTGCCGATATTTCCCGCGGATTTTCTACGGACGGTCAGTACGGAATGACTGGAGACATGTGGAATGCCGGTGGCGGAGCAATCTTCCGCGCATCGGACTACAAAGTAGAATGTGAGCGTCAAGTTCGCGACACTACCACAGGCGAGATTGTTTCGACAATGCGCTTTAACTAAAACCTCCTCAACAAGGGCTGTCTTCGGATGGCCCTTTTTCTTTCAGAGTGAAAATAAGTGTTTACTTTGATGGGAAAATAGTGTAGATTATTCTTATCAGAAATTGAAAGGACTATAACATGTCACACGAAGTAGAAATGGTTGATGGCGTTGCTCAAATGGCTTATGCTGGTGATGTCCCTTGGCACGGTCTTGGAACGAAGGTTTCCCCCGATCTCACACCTGGACAGATCATGGAAAAAGCCGGCCTCGATTGGGAAGTCAAGAAGTACAACTCCTTTATCGAAGTCAACAAGAAGCGCGTTCGTACAGGTCACCAATCACTTGTCCGCTCTTCAGATAACAAAGTTCTGACAAATGTCGGTCCCGGCTGGAACCCTGTCCAAAACGCTGAAGCATTCGAGTTCTTCCACGAATTCGTGCAAGCTGGCGATATGGAAATGCACACTGCCGGTTCTCTAAAAGATGGTCAGATGGTATGGGCCCTCGCCAAAGTCAAAGAGTCATTTGACATCTTCGGCGGCGACAAGGTCGACTCTTATCTTCTCTTCTCCAACCCTCACCAGTATGGCAAGTCCATCGACATTCGTTTCACACCAATCCGTGTAGTGTGCAACAACACTCTTACAATGTCTCTTTCCGGCCAAGCCAAAAATGGTGTACGTCTTTCTCACCGCTCCGTATTCGACGGAAACCTTGTGAAAGAGACAATGGGTCTGGCACACGACAAGTTCGATGACTACCGCAAAGCAGCCGAATTCCTCGGCTCTCGCAAGGTCACAGCGAACGACTTGATCTACTACTTCTCCGAAGTCTTTCCAAAGACATCCGGCAAGAAGGAAGTCGAAAAAGTGGAAGACCTATCACGGAACGCACAACTTGCATATGATGCCCTGGATAAGCAGCCAGGCGCAGAGTTTGCTGAAGGTTCCTACTGGCAGGCTTTCAATGCAGTTACATATGTGACTGATCACTTGCAAGGACGGAACGATGACAACCGTCTTTACAACTCATGGTTCGGTGGAAACCAAACACGTAAGGTGAAAGCCATGAACCTGGCCATGGAAATGGCCAAGTAAGCACAATAATTGTGTACTATCGAGGGTACCTGTGATAAGGTACCCTCACAATCCCCTAAAATCTTGAAAGGACTATATTATGGGAAGCTTAATCTTCGGCGCACTTTTGGCAGTCGTTGGTCTCATTGCATACTTTGTTAATGTGCCAGCCGCAGTCAAAACCGTCAAAAATATGGTTGCATCACTTGTAATCGTAATTGGTGGTCTGATTGCCGCCTTCGGTGGTGTATCATACAACGACGCTGGTTTCTGTCAGCACATCCGTACTGTGATGGGTACCGAATCTTCAACGTGTCAGACCGGTTGGTACTTCCTCGGTTGGGGTACATCCACACAATGGCCACACTTTATCACAGTGGCACACACCAATGATCCTCAATCTGAAGGCTCATCTATCGACGGTCCATATCCTGTTCGCCTCGCGGACAACTGGAACGGCGACGTAACTCAAGCAACTCGTTTCGGCCTTCCACAGGACAACGACCAGTTCTTGAAAATGGCTCGTGACTTCCGAACTCCGGCTCGCTTGATCACAACCACTCTTCGCCCAGCAGTTACATCTTCACTTGACTCGGTCGCTAACCTCTTCACCATGGAGCAATACTATGCTGGTGGTGCTCGTGACCAATTCAAAACAGAATACCGTGATGCTGTCTTGAAAGGTCGTGCTCAAGTTCGTCAGGTTACCACAACCCGTGGTATTGCCGCAGCCCGAACACAAGCTCAATCTCAACAGATTGATGGTGCTGAGAACGAATCCGTTGCAGACACTGATGGCGCCCGGCGCACTATCATGGAGAAAATCTTGATCAACGGTCAAGAAGTTCGTGAACGTCACGGTTACATGGAATACGGTATTGATGTGAGCTCAGCAATCATCGAGAACCTTGATCCAGATGACCGCTTTGAAGAGCAAATCCAGGCTCGTAAAGATGCAGCATCCCGCCGTATCGTAGCCCAGGAAGAGCGCAAAGAGCAAGAAGAGCAACGACTCTTGGCAATCCAACGTGGTGAAACACAAATTGCTACTCGTCAAGCCGAAGCTCAGGTTGTTCAAATTGAGCGTACAACCAACGCTGAAACTGAGCGTCAACTTGCAGTCATCGACGCTAACCGCCAAAAGCAACAGGCCGAAATCGCAGCACAAACCGCGGTTGTACGTCTTGAGCAAGCTCGCACAGATGCCGAAACACAGCAGACTCTCGCTGATGCTGAAGCATATGAAAAGCGTGTATTGATTGAAGCTGACAACGCCCTTGCCGCTAAACTTGAAGCATGGGTATCAATCAACGAAGCTTGGGCCGGTGCAGCCGCAGACATCAACGTGCCGAACACAGTGTTCAGCTCAGGTGGTGGAAACGGTGAAGGTGGAACAGGTAACTTTAGCTCAGTGCAGGAATTCATGGACATCATGACAATGCGCGCAGCCCAAAGCCTGGATGTTGATACCACCATCGGTGCAACTCAATAATCTACAACTGAAAATAATAAAAAGGGGCAGTTTACTTCTGCCCCTTTTTGTGTTAGAATAGATTTAGGAAGGAACACGTTATGAAAGCAGCAGAACGCCTAAAAGCTATGAAACAACTCGGAGATTATTTTGATCTTGAGAAACTTCAAGACATTCTCAAGCTCAAAGAAAATCTCGAATTCATCACCAACGAAATGATGGGGCGCGCATATGCTATGCCAAGAAATGTTTGTACCCCATCAGGTGGTATGTGTGCATGTTCAGGTGCATGTATGAGCGACGAAGCAAAACAGATACTTAAAGACGTAGAGTTTTTGAGTGACTTAACTTACAAAATGTAAAGGAAACACTATGACGGAAGTAACATGGACCCTCATCTATGGTTGGCTATTGATGATCACGCTCATGAAGGGCGGAATGGATACCGGTAAAGACCACAAAACCGACCTAGAAAAATGGTTGGTCTCAAGCTTAGCCGGCCTGATCTTACTGATCCCACTCTATATTGCCTATGCCGCCGGAGCATTCGTAGCCGTAACTGGCTACGCTGGTTCAATGGGTTGGTTCGGTATTTGGATTTCTCTTCACGTCGTCGGCTTCATCAAGTTGACTTATGACGCGATCGTAGAAAGCAAACTCACATCGCTAGTACTAGCGGTACTCGGCTACTTCGTTCTGTACCAAATGGGTGCATACGCCAACTTCTCAAACTTCTAAGGACAACTCAATGGAAACCCCAATCGACCGCGTCGCCAAACTCATCGAAATCCCAATCGTCAATAAGGCATTCACGTATGCTTCAGCTGCTCATGCTGCGGTAGGTCAAGTTCGGAAATACTCCGGTGCACCATACATCGTTCACCCTGTAGAGGTATGTGCCATTGTTTCATCAGTGCCTGATCATACCCCAGAGATGCTGGCAGCAGCCCTACTTCATGATGTTGTTGAAGACACTGAAGTAACAATCGAACAGATTGAAGCCATGTTTGGCCCGGTTGTGATGAACCACGTTTCTTGGCTGACCGATATCTCGAAGAAATCCGACGGTAATCGAGCCACACGGAAAGAGATCGATCGCCTCCATACTCACGCCGCACCAAAGCAGTCTCAAACCATCAAATGTGCTGACCTTATCGCGAACACACGTGACATCACAGAGGCCGATCCCAACTTTGGTGTAGTCTACATGAAAGAAAAGCGTCTCATCCTGGAAGGCATGAATGCTGATGAAACCCTGATGGGTCATGCATGGAAGCTGGTCACAGATTGGGAAGAAAGCATTGGAGCAAAGACGTGAAGATTATTCATAAACAAAAATTGTCAATGGATTATGAATTCGCACTAATCATGCCAAAGGGCGCAGAAATTCTTTCAGCTCAAGTTCAACACAACCATGGTGTGATTTGGTATTCGGGCGATACAATGTGCGAAGAGCTTGAAAGCCGCCGCTTCAAACAATTTGTGACTGGCGATCCGTTTTCTGAAGGTGGGTTGTTTTATATTGCGACGCTTATATATGATGGTGGTAATTTCGTTCATCATCTTTATGAGGTTGTATCATGAACCGCTCTTGGAAAGACCGTGATAATGCCCTAGACGATTGGGAAGAGAAATGCATTCGTGGTTCGGGCAAATTGTCTGGACCACACTTTCTCCGCAACGTGGCTCTTACTTCAATCCACCAAAAACTTCTCGATGCATGTGCTGATCGTATTGAAGAATTGGAGCTAGCATTGGAAGCTTCTCTTATGCTACTTTCTGATCATTCAGAGGCCCCACGTTCTATGGCACCAAATTGGTTTGTAGCAATGGCTCTCTTAAGCATGGGCAAAGGTTCTCCCAAGGTTTCAGCGTGTATTCAAGACGTTGTAGATCGAGGTCCATTGCCACCGCTTGATGAAACCAATCTTGAGATAACATTTGGAGATCATGATGAGAACCCACAAAACAATTGAAGAGTGGATCGAAGAGGGTAACCTCTGGAAGAAGATGGAAGTCAAAAAATCCATCAATGTTCAACAATACGGTCGTGATGCTGGAAAGGTTCATTATCCCACAAATTTGTGGACAAATAGCATTAGCGCACCAACAGGAATGAAACTGGAATTCCGAAACATTCAAACTGGCAAAATCAAAAAGATCGGCGGAACCTCGACCTATTTCAAAGAAATTGTTGAAAAGGAAGACACGAACTGGTATGATGAAAAGCAATTTCCTATCGATGAAGAAATCAATCTTGATGATTTTACCGATGTGATGCAATGGACACAACCCGTTCATTATGGAAATAAAAAGCCAGGTGTTTATGTCCCATGTGATGATGTTGAATTCCGTATCGAGGACAAACTTCTTCGTTACACTTGGTGGGTGATGAACACTGTCCAGGTAGGCGACTTCGTCAAATGTACAGGTACTCGCTCTGGTGATTGGAACAAAGTTGAGAGCATCAACTTGGGAGGAACACCAACCATCTTTGGTCCCAAGTATTCCAAGCCTGAAGAAGGTAAGATGCGTTATGCATCATCTGATAATGCAATGGTGAAGATCAAGCGTATCATTCGTGATGGTAAGGAAATTCTTCCTCCGAAGTGAAAATGAGCTGTGTACTTTCCTCTCAAAATAGCTTATAATGAATTATGAGCAACGAAAGGAAAGCTTATGACTGTATACTTGGCTAAGATGCAAGTAGGGGCCGGTGGCTCCTGGGCAAAAGGTGCGACTGAAGATGAAGCGATGAAGCGTTGTCTTGAGATTGCCAAAGTTGATTGGAAAGGTCTCTATCGACTTGAAGGCCCATATGAAATGGCAATCTTCGAAGACGGTGGAACAACCAGCTTCGCCGACGACAAGTTTCTCCACCTCGCTACGCTAGAGGGGTAAAATAATTGCATCTAAGGTGAATTGTCTATGTACAGTTCGCCTTAGATGTGTTAGTATATTATTATAAGCAATGGAGATATAACATGACAAAAACTGAAATTCTCACAGCCGCATTTGAAAAAGGTCGCAAAGTTGGTTATGCAGGAAAAGACGGTGTTCCAGCTTCCTTGCGTTTCAAGGGTTCAGCAGAAAATTTCTACTGGAAGGGTTACGCTGCAGGCAAAGAGCAGTACACCACATATATCAATTCAGCCGAGTACAAGGCCGAGCGCCAGAAGCAGTTGGAGAGCATGCAAAATCTCGCAATGGCTGTAAGAGCCATCGGTCACGGTCACCACGAGCTTGCTCGGACAATCCTCAACGAAGATTTGGGAATGGGAATTCAGTAAAATGTTAAACGAATCAAAAGTAGAAGAGATCGTAGGCGCACTCAGCCAAAAGGAGCTCGACGAATACCACAAAACGGCCGATCAGTTCTTGTTCGCCGATGAAATATGTACTCGCAACAATTTCGACAACTCGGAAATTAATGTTGAGATGTTTGAATACGCTCTTGATTGTCGTGTAGGTGAAATGAACGATCGCGCATCAACCTTGGAAATCATGGCAGAATTAGGGTAAAATGACTTACAAGCTCAAAGTTTACAAGACCGAGAAAAGCGCCCACGGCGCGGTCAAGCGCCAAGGATTGCACTTAATGAACTACGAAGTTCGTCCTCACTGCTCGGCCCGCGGCACCGGCTTCGAAGCGTTCTTCTACGTGTTGGACATGCAAGACCTCGATGAAGTCAAATCCCGTGGCTTCGAAGCGAAGATCAACGTAGAAAAGGCGTATTGATATGGCCGTGACAAGAACAACACTGACCGCCAAGACCGAGGCGGAAATCGACGAGATGATGTCAAACAAAGGACAAGCCGGCTATTCGGAGTCCTATTACACAAACAAGCGTGAGTGCCAATTTGTCGGCGGAGGCTCTGGATGGGCTGTCGACGTTGAGACTTACTCGGGATAACCTTCCTCCATTGCAAACGAAGGTAAACTAGGGCAGGGTGTAAAAACCTTGCCCATTTTTTTGCTTTGGGCTATACATAGAAGTGTATAACAAAGCAAGAGGCGTACAGTGACAAAGTCATTATCCACGCCCGACCGTTATGAACGAGCAGTTGCTCAGTATCTCTCAACATTCTGTAACGTGAAGGCCGAAAGGCCAGTCGTTGGTACCAAATACCCCGATGTACTGGCTGAATTCCAAGGTGTCGAAGCCTGGATTGAAGTAAAAATGAACGAAACCGATCGACTAGGTAACCCAAGAGTCGAATATAATGGTGAAGAATGGTGGTCTAGAAATGAAGGACCAACACAAACATTCACAGCCGAAATTCTAAACCAATCATCACAAGCCGAACAATTCATCGATGACCTGAAAGACCATATGAGTTGGGACAAAGTAATTCTCACTGCCACAAAGGAAGGTCTCAAAGACCCTGCCGCGGTTCCTTTGGAAGCAATGAAAGAGTTCCTAGAACAGCGAGATGACAAGTATGTCCATAAAGAAAAAGATGTGGACGTATCCGGTGTGACAGTCAAACACTACAATGAAGGTAAGAGCGTGCCTGCCCACTACCTTCAAATGGGTGATCAATTCTTTCGTATGGGTGATGAGAATCCATGGAATCTTGACATACCACACTTCGAAGGAACCGGACTCTTTAACGTCAGAATCGGGGATCGAAGCGAAAAATACGAGGTTCAACCTGACATCAAGATCGTCGGTGATCTCTATTCACCGGTTTCAATTGCACCCGGAACAATGAAACCGCATCCTTTCTGATGTACATTGTTTGCCACGTATGATAGACTATTCATATGACCCTACTTGGCAATCTTCATTCTCGTCACCTTGACACTGACCTACATCAGGTATGGCTTGATGATGAGAATGACGTTGCAGTGTTTCCACTCTGGAACTTCTCAGGTCAGATGGCGGGCTATCACATGTACCGACCCAACAAAGACAAAGTTCTCAATAACCATCCATATGAAGGCCGCTACTTTACCAAAGCAGGTGAGGCACAAGCGGTCTTTTGGGGTATAGAGAGCTGGTATCTTTCAAACACCCTCTTCTTAACTGAAGGCCTGTTTGATGCCGCCCGCTTGACAGCACGCGGTGTATCGGCCGTAGCTTTATTTGCCAACAATCCTAAACATCACGCCTCTTGGCTCAGAACATTGAATCGACCTGTTGTTGCGGTCTGTGATGCTGGCAAGGCCGGTGCTAAATTAGCCAAATATGGTACAACATCTGTTACTGTCCCGGATGAATATGGTGACGTTGGGGATGCACCACAAAGTTACGTTAACGACCTCGTTGCTATGTACAAATGACCTCACTTGTGTTAGAATAAGAACATAATTATATAGACAGGCACACTCACATGATCGATCATCTATGCCACATCGAGGACCTCATCCTCGACCAAGGTCCAGTCGGCGCAATGAAAATTAACAACCACCTCTGGTCAATTCAGCAAGGTGGTGCAGCTCTCTCAACTAAATGGGATGGGGCGCCATCCATTTTCGCCGGGTGGATTGACGACGAATTCTTCGTCTCTACAAAATCCTACCTGAACAAGGGCGGGGCAGTTACGTACAATCTTGACAATATTGAAAGCGCCGACATCGCAACCGGCCTGAAAATCAAGTTGCGCCATTGTCTTCGCCTATTGCCTGATGTCATTCCAAAGGGTATGATCCTTCAAGGCGATTTGCTCTTCACGCCTGGCGAAGTATTCGCAACCCCAGAATATCCTGATCTATGGATGTGCCACCCTAATACTCTCGTCTATGGTTTCCCAAACAAGTGGTGGGAAGGTTGGGAGATGGCTGTTGCTTGGCATACATGGATCGATAAGAATGGAAATCAATCACACCCACCGTTTGGTAAGCTTTTGTCGAATGACAAAGTCTTAGCCATTGACCCCCACATCCACCAATACTCTATTGATGAAGACATCACTACATCTCCTGCCAGAAGCTTTGACGCGATAGATATGGAATATTTGGAGAGTGTAACTTCCGACCCCACAATTGTGAAACTCATCAAACGGGCTTATAACTCACGTATTCGTGATGGTGCGGCGTTTATGCACTCATCATGGTTGTACACATATGTCAGAGACGAACTGACCGCCTCAGTAGAGAAATTAAAGACCGAACGTGGTCGTATGCGCCGGCGTGCTGCCAAGAATGGTATTCTTGATGTTCTTCGTGAATTTGATAAGATGGATGCAATCCTGATGTTTCAAGATGACGTCCGGGTCAGTAAATTGAAAGTTATAAATAGCCTTGACACAGACTCAAAAGTGCAAACTTTCGTATCTAAAGATGATGGACTACATCCCGCTGCACATGAGGGATATGTGGTATTTGGTCAAAGTGAGACGTTAAAATTGGTGAACAGATCGCAGTTCTCTTACCATAACTTTTCGTCCAATATACATAAAGGATGGGATGCACCAACAAGGACTTAAAATGAAGACGTTTAGAAGCTTCACTGAAGAAAAGACTAAGAAACCAGATTATGATATTGACGATCTTTCGCCAGTACAATATAGTTCCTTGGATGACAAGTTCTCCAAGCGTAACGCCAAAAAGAAAAAGGTCTCTTTAGAAGGGACCTTTTCCGATGAGATGAATTCAGTCATCGAAGCTCTCAATTTACATGAGCTTGATGACGAAGAAAATGAAGAACTTATTGAGTTCATGGAGTCGCTTGATGACATGCCACTCATCGAAGTTCTTAATGTAGCCCAGCGCCGCAAGCGCGGTATCATTGCAAAACGAAACAAAGCTAAATTGAAGCGTGGTCGCCAAAAGGCATCACGCCGTATTGCTGATAAAGACCGTATTGCCGGTCGTGCAAAGCGCCAAGCTCGTGGAGACCTGGTCAAGAAGTTGACCAAGGGTGTTTCCAAAGCAGACCTTTCCCCACAACGTAAAGCCGAAATTGAACGACGACTCCAGAAAATGAGTGGTCGTATTGCTCGTGGTCAACGTCGTTTACTACCATCAGTTAGAAAGCGTGACAGAGGACTATAATGTCTAGACTAACCTTTTCAGAATTTGTACGTGAGTCCAAAGATACCGTGTACTTCACGTTTGGTCGGATGAACCCGCCAACGTTGGGTCACGAGAAGCTTTTGGACAAAATGTCAGAAGCCGCCGGCCCATTCCCATATCGTGTTTATCTTTCACGATCAAATGACACAAAAAAGAACCCATTGCTTTTTGAAGACAAACTCAAGTTTGCTCGTAAAGCTTTCCCAAAACATGGTCGCAATATTTGCAACGATAAATCTGTTCGTAACATTCTTGAAGCAGCATCAGCTCTTCATGATGATGGTTATAAGAAAATCGTTTGTATGGTTGGTGCCGACCGTGTACAAGAATTTTCAGAACGACTAAAGCTCTACAATGGTAAAGAAGGCCGTCATGGCTATTACATGTTTGAGAGTATCAAAGTTCGTTCAGCTGGTAAACGATCCTCCGCTGGTAACAGTGTAGAGGCAGCATCAGCAACCACACTGCGTGAAGCAGCTGAAACCTCCGACTTCGTTACCTTCTCTCAAGGTCTACCAAAAACACTTACGAATGAGGATGCCAAGCGTCTCTTCAATAAAATTCGTATCGGAATGAATCTCGCTGAAGAGAAATCATTCCGTTCTCATATCAAGCTTGGTAAAACCTCGCCGATCCGTGAGAAGTATATTGCCGGTGAATTGTTTGAAATAGGTGATGAAGTAGTAATTAAAGAAACACAAGAGGTGGCACACCTCGCAGTACTTGGTGCGAATTACGTAATCGTCGAAACTTCAGATGGTAAGCGTGTTAGAAAATGGTTAGATGATGTCGAGAAACTCTAAAGGACATCGAAATATATCACATGGCAGAAATTGACCCAATCAGATTCGAAAGAATCGAAAGAAAAATTGACGAACTCGGCGAAGCATTTGTCATTATGGCACGAGTCGAAGAAAAAATCGTAAACCTTGAAGCTGCGCGCATCGAGGGCAATAAGAGATATGACGATGGTCTATCTCAAATACTAACAACCGTCCGCAAAATTGAAGATAAGCAAAACGAGCAAGACCTTCTAATTGCAGACAACACCCGCGTCACTGGTTATATCAAGTGGATCGTGGGAGCTATTGTAACCGCAGTTATTGGTGCAGCAGCAATTCAGTTCTTCGCCTAAGAAAGAACGTATAAATACTAGCGTAGGAGGCTAGAGCCCAAATGAAAACTAAAGATATTCTTGCTATGCGCGACGCTCTCAAGCAGGTCGGCGCTGGTGAAACAAATGAAGCAATGGACCCGGTTAACAAGAAAGCCGTGAAGAAAGACTTTGATGACCGTAAGGACAAAGACATCGATAACGATGGTGATGTCGACGGTTCAGATAAGTATCTTCACAAACGTCGTCGTAAGGTGACCAAGGCTGTTCAAAATCCGACCAAGAACAAGTCCGAAACTGAGACTGTAGTTCAGGAAGATACTGAGGAAGTCAATGAACTTTCGAAGAAAACCCTCGGTTCTTATGTCAAAAAAGCTGCAATAGATCAAATCGGTAATACTATGGGTTTAACGCATGGTACTCCGGATGACAAGAAGAAAGCTGGTACAAAATTCCATAAGCGTCTGAGCGGCACCAATAAAGCTGTTGACAAGTTGACTAAGGAAGATACTTCCCCACTTGCTCGGTACAAGGCTCGTCTCGCTGAAACTAACGAGATCATCGAAGATAACCAGACCATGAATAAAGTTACTGGACCAGCACTATCGGTTCAAGGTTCTAAGGATGTCAAGCAAAAGGCTGAAACATCCAAGACCAAGGACACTTCAAAGCTTGATAAGATCAATGCACCAAAAGAGCTTGATGATGAATCTACTCACGTAACCAATCGTGCTGCAGAATTAAAGTCAGCAGCTAAAGCAGCATCTACTCAGACCGACGATGTAAACAAGAAGACGACCGTTAAGGAAGCTCTTGATGCCATCGCGATCAATGAAGACTATCGTAAGAACCAGGTTCGTTACGTAGCTGCAATGAAGCAGGTCGTTTCTGAAATTTCAACTCTTGCGGACACTCTCCACAACAATCACATGAATGCTCTTGCGGCATCAGACCGTATCGGTAAATCATATTCAGCCGGTAAGTCTCCATCAGAGGCAGACGTCAAAGCATCCACTACAATGATGTACGATTGCAAATATATCGTTCGTCAACTTGAAGATGCTCGTGATACTCTCGAAGAGAAGCTTCCACGTGAAGAGATGAAAGAGTCTTTCATTCCAACGTCTGAACCAGTCGTTGAAACATCTCGTTTCGGTGGTTCGGTTTCTCCTGAAACCCGTAAGCCAGTCTCTACACGTGACGCACTTGCGATGATGGAAGAGCGTTCAATGCATATCAAAGGCGCTACTAAGCCACAAGCTTACGATGATACTTGGGCTCCACAAGCTAAGGACTTCGCAAACAAGCACAAAGTTGATGAGCCAGATTATGCTGACATCAACAAAGTAACCCAAATGAACAAAACCGAGGTTGGTGCATCTCTTGCACGCACAGTGAACTATCGTCATAATGACCAAAAAATCGGTGACAAAAAGCCAGTAGGAAATGACGGAAAATGAAATCGTTCAAAGCACATATAATCGAATCAGCCGAGGAAGTCAACGAACTTTCGAAGAAGACCCTTGGGTCTTACGTCAAGAAGGCTCAGCCCTCAATGGATAAGCATGCTGACACCTATCACAAAGAGCGCAATCGCCTTGAAAAGAAGCATAAAAGCGACTTTGCTGATGATACTCCCAAATCGGCAAAAGCTGGTCGCAAGATGATGAATCGTGATGATGGTATTGATCGAGCTAAAAAGAAACTCGGTGAAGCCCGTAAGCGCGCTCCAAAGCTGAAGCCTGATTCTATTAAAACGATTCGAGCACAAGACAAGAAAAATATGCCTCACGGTTGGGACACCAAGCGAACAGCTGATAAACCTAAGAAGTTGACTTCTACTCAGAAGTCTATGGCTGATATTCGAGCGAGAGCGCGTGCGCGAGGTCTTCCTGAAGATACACAACTCGATGAGCTTTCCAAGAAGACCCTTGGTTCTTACGTGAAGAAAGCTTCTGACAATATGCACCACCAAGGTGAAGCTGGCATGCGAGCTGACGCAAAGGCAATGAAAGCTCGTGGATCACGTCTTGATACTGTTGGTCGTAAGGCTTCTATTGACAAATATGAAAAGCGCGCATCAACCGCTGACAAAAAGGCAGAGAAGCGTCAAACTGGAATTTCTCGCGCAGTTAACCGTCTCACCAAATAACTATACATAGAGCTATAGACCAACACAAGGACAATAATAATGGCAAAGCTTACAGCACCAACCTGGTGCCCAAATGCAATCCCAACCCATCGCGGCTGGGTTAAACCAAACCCACCTGGCAAAGGTGGCAATCCAGAGCTCATTCATTCAATGAAGATTTCCCAATCCGACATCGATGAATTTTTCGGTGGTTCTGTAACTGAAGAAGTCGTGCTTACTGAAGCCGGCGTCGGAAACAAATCACTTGAAGACATGAACGATGTGGAACGTGACGCTGTCACAGAAACCAATAAGGGCATGTTTGGTTCCTTCCTTAAGGGTTAATCATGCACACCAGTGAATTGACCGAAGATACGTTATTCATCTTCGCCGCTAAACATTACTACAACCCTCTGGGCGTAGACCCAGAAGAATTCCAAGAAGACCTTAAGCGATTCAAATACGTGAAACGCTTGGTCAATCGATATCTTGACGGTGGAGAGTTACCTCTTCGCCTGATTTTGAATCACTTGATTGTCATATTCAATGTCTTTGGCGTTGAAGGCGGTCTTGCGATACTCGGTCTCAAAATGGATGAGAAACATTTACCTGTTCTCAAACCATTTTTGATCTTCTTAAGAATGATTCGTCAAGATGACCCGAGATATACCGGCATCACACAAAATTGGCTGGTCGTAGAAGAACTGAGACAGAT
>Ga0316189_10002552_pt1 | contig 17808 bp, 34 predicted proteins | sample LowCovwburrow_MG_FD_204930 | JGI IMG/M metagenome (GOLD analysis project Ga0316189, IMG submission 204930) | Coastal sediment microbial communities from Maine, United States - Lowes Cove worm burrow | ecosystem: Environmental > Aquatic > Marine > Coastal > Sediment | place: USA: Maine...
GGACCATGCCGTCGCCCATCGGGGTGAACTCGACGGTCTGGTCGTTGCGGGTGAGGACGTGGACGTTGTTGGTTGCTTGCTTCATGGTGTCCTTATCGGCAGGGGTCCCGGATTGCTGAAGTGCTTTCTCGAGGAAATTCCGACTCGGTGAATTTGGCCCAGGGGTCCTCCCTGGACCGTGCTCCCTGGGCGGGTCCCACTAAACAGGCGGGGCCCAGGGGGCGGCGGGTAGGTGCTGCGGCCCGAAGGCCGCCCAGTGGATCAGCTGGTCTTAGATGGAGAGGTAGAAGCCGGTGGCGCTCTCGAAGAGGTCGACGAGCATGTCGGCGTAGGCTCCCTCGGTGGTTACTTTGTCGGTGACCTTGGCGCCGTAGACGCGCTGGAAGCGGACGGTGTAGAGGTCGTCGGCAGTCAGCTCGACGGTGCAGTGCGTGATGCCGTCCTTCGCGCCCTTGCCGAGCTTGAAGGTCAGTCCGGACTCGAGTGCGACGAAGTTCTTAGCTCCGACCATCATGGAGAGGCGACGGGTTCCGCCAAGCTGGGCGGCGATGGTCTCGGCGATGTTGATTGCTTGCTTCATGGTGTCCTTATCGGCGGGACTCTCCAGCAGCTGGAGAGTTTCTCAGAGAATCTTCTCCAGCAGCGTCTTGGCCTGCTCGAGGGTCAGGCGCTCGGAGAGGATGTAGACGCCACCGCCAGGCTCGACGGCCACGCGCAGCTCGTCAGTGACGCTGGCGCTGTGGCAGCGGGGCGCCCCGTAGGTGGTCATGCGCTCGCCGTCGGCGCCGGTGAGCTTGGCCAGCTCGGTGCAGGCCTCGCGCTGCGCGACCTCGTCAGCATCTCGCAGCTGTTCGCGACGCTTGCGGTCGGCCTCGATGCGCTTCAGCTCGGCGCTGAAGTTCCGCACGGTCTCGATGATCTTCTCCAGGTTGAAGGTGCCGTCCTTCCGCAGCGGGTAGCTGCGGTTCAGTCCGGAGCCATAGCCACCGGCGGACACTCGGATCCCGCGGATGCGGTCGTCCGAAGGTTGCCATGTGTTGCCAGGTCTCGAGATCAGCCGGATGTCGATGCCGCTGGTCGTGCGCAGCTCCTGCTTGTCGTGGTTCCTGATGGAGATGCAGGCCAGGCCCAGTTCAAAGATGATGGAGTCGCGAACGGACGTGGTGGTAGGTGCGTTGTAGTTCATGGTTCTAGGCCACCCGCATCATGTCACGGTTGAACTCGCGGACCCAGTTGGCGGGCGTGCCGCAGCAGCCGAGCTGGGTGTCGGCGCCGATCTCGTCGGCGAGGTTCTCGCAGTAGGCGATGGCGGCCTCGACGATGTCGCGGGCTTCGGCCTTCAGCTCGGTGGCCAGGCCGTAGCGGCCGTCGACCAGGAGGTCTCGCAGCTGGGCCTTGAAGCCCTTCAGGGTCGGGATGACGACGTCGAGCGTGGACTGGCTGGCGGTGGTGTAGGTTGCTTGCTTCATGGTGTCCTTATCGGCAGGCCCCCGGAGGGGCTGTAGGTGTTTCTCAGACTTTTTCGAGGACGATGTCACAGGGGAAGGCGAGCGTGCAGTTGTAGCCGCGGTCGGAGCTGACCAGGACGCGGGTGCGGCCGTCCTTGAACTTGCGCACGGACTTGACGGTGTAGGTGGTGACCTCGAGCACGGGCAGCGACTGGACGCGGTCGCCGAAGCCCTTGATGTACTGAGTCTCGACGCGGGTGCGGGTGACGGTGTCGCCCTTGGCGATGTCGCGGATGTTTTCGTTGGTGATCTTCATGACGCTGACACTATACCCCACCAGCTCGGAAAGGCAAGTAGAAAGTCAGATCTTTCTCGCGAGCTGGTCTCCGGCCTCGACGGCTTCCTTCCTGGTGCGGAAGAAGTAGGCCAGGTAGCCACCGGCGCCGGTCTCCTTCCAGCCAGGCAGTGCGGCGCCGTCGGCGTCTAGGAGCTGCCAGGGGTGCGAACCGCTGGCGCTCGTGCGCGCAGGCACGCGGTCGGCGTAGCTCACGCGGCCTGCCCCGTCAGGACGTCGAAGCCCTTGCGCTCGAGCTGGACCATCAGGTCCTGCACGGCTTCCCATGCGTCGTCCTGGACGTCCAGGCCGTCCAGGAACAGCTTGTAACCAGTGGCGTACCGCTGGTCCAGGACGCGGAAGTAGACGGCCCAGGAGCCACGCTGACCGCAGCGGTCGGACTTGACCACGATGCCCACGCGGACCGAGAACTGGACCTCGACCTCGGTGGCCCAGGTGGAGGAGAAGGTGTTGGTGAATTGCTTCATGGTGTCCTTATCGGCAGGGGTCCAGGATCCCTGAAGTGGAATCCTAGAGAAGTTCCCGATTCTCGACTCGCAGTACGCAGCCAGGCTTCTGGTCAGCTCGAGCAGCGTGGCGCTTGCAGTAGTGCATGGTGTAGGAGAGCGTCGGATCGGCCATGTGCCTGCGGCTCTCGAGGACGACCCTGCGGCCGCACGGCTTGCCCCACTCGCGACCCTCGCGCGGGTCGACCGCGTCGCAGCAGTTCCTCGGCTTCCCGTTGGTGATCACGCGCATCGGAGAACCTCCAGTGCCTCGAGGACCTTCGCGCGCGCGGGCCCGTTCAGGACGCTGGCGCCCAGCTCGAGGCCGTCGACCGCGGCGGCCAGGATCCCCGGCCGCGGGCGGCCGCCCCAGCTTGCCAGCCAGGCGCGGGCTTCCTCGGCGGTCGAGACCCTCACGCCACCACCCGCCAGCCGCGTCCGCGGGACTCGCCAGCCGCGGCCAGGATCACGCCTTCACTGTTCGCGACGGTGTCGATCTCGAGGACGTCGACGTCCAGCTCGGAGCGGAAGTCGCGCTTGGCGAGCGGCTTGGCCTCACCCTTGACGGTGAAGGCGACGGTGTAGCCGGTGCGGCGGCTGCGGGCCAGGCCCACGGTTCCGTCCCAGGCGACGACCTCGAGGCTGGCATCCTGGCAGCGCGCGCTCTCGAAGAGGAAGCAGCCGCGGAAGCGGTTGTCCTGGAGGAAGCGGTTGTCGAGCAGGTAGTTGATGCGGTTGTTGATGTCTTGCTTCATGGTGTCCTTATCGGCGCCGCTCTGAGAAAGCTGTAGGACTTTCTCAGGAAACCTTGAGGCGGTATCCCTGCATGGATCCCTGGAGCTTCGGACCGCAGCCAGCGGTGTAGCGGGTCAGCAGCTCGAGGTAGGTGGCGCAGAACTCAGGACCGTGCGGTGCCTCGTCCCAGGAAGCCTCCGGCAGTCGCTTGCGGATCACGTGGGCCAGCTCGTGCAGGATGTACCAGCGGGTCTGCGTTGCGCCGTAGCGGCTCGACAGGAGGATCTTGTGGGGCCAGGCAGATCCGCGGCCGCGGTTGCCCATGACGCGGATGACCGGCGGCTTGCCCAGCTGCGGGCAGTAGTCGGACCAGACGTGCTCGAGGAACTCTCGCGCGCCATCCTCGCCGAGCGGGACATTGTCCTCGTGCGGCATCAGGCGGCCGGTCTTCAGCTCGGCGCGTTCCCAGCCGTACAGCTTCGAGCGTTGGCTGTCGCGGGCCATCAGACCACCACCTTCCCGCGGCAGGCGCGCTTCGACGCGGCCTTCTTGCGATCGGTGAACTTGCGGCTGCGGCCGCGGGTCGAGGCTGCCATGCCCGCTGCGCGGGCCTTGAGGTTTTCGGTGGTCTTCATCGGATGATCTCACGTTCGCGGGTGATGGTCTCGAGCAGGGATTCCCCAGGGCGGTCCCCGGAGCGGGTGGCGGCGACTTCCCGCCAGGAGCGGGACGAGAGCAGGGAGTCCAGGCGCGCGGCCTGGCAGGACTTGCAGGCGATGCCGGACGGACCGGCGTCGGCGCTGCAAGTCTCGCAGGTGAAGTTCTTCATGATCAGCGGGGCAGGTTGGTGAGGGCTCGGAGGGCGCCGACGACTTGCTCGACCGTGGCGCCGGTCAGGAGGTGCTTGTGGCGGTGCTCGTTCAGCTGGGCTTCGAGGTGGCAGCGGCAGTCGCCTTCTTGAGAGGCGCGGGCCGTGACCACGTAGACGCTCAGGTTCAGGATGCCCGCGGGCAGGACGCTGTTGGCCTCGAGCAGGGCGACCGTCAGGTCGATGTTCTGCGCGTCGTCGAGAAGGGAGAGGCCGTCGTTGATGTTTTGCTTCATGGTGTATGGTATCGGCAGTTGTGCTGGATAGCTGTAGGTGATTCTAGGAATTCTTCAGGAGCTGGCGCGCGGAGCGGCGGGCCTTGCGGTTGGCCGCACGGGCGTAGGTCTTGAAGGACTTGCCCAGGTAGCGGGTGACCTCGCGGTAGTCCTCGTCGCGGGACGTGTAGCGGATGGCGCGGGAGTCGTCGAGCTGGTTGGTGTTCTTCATGACGTTGACAGTATACCCCGAATCCTCGGGAAGGCAAGTAGAATCTCAGGAATTCTTCAGGACCACGGTCTCGAGGCCGTTACCGGGGCGGACGACGATGCGCAGGGCGCCGCGGTCCTCGTCGGTGATCTCGAGGCTGACCAGCTCCATGGTGGGCTTGATGCGGGCGCACTCGTGGCAGACGTCCATGCGGTAGTCGAGGCCGTGGAAGGGGCAGGTGACGTTGTTGGTTGCTTGCTTCATGGTGTCCTTATCGGCAGGCCCCTGGCGGGGCTGTAGGTGTTTCTCAGACTTTCTTGGAGATGCACTTGGCGCGGCAGCAGGTCGTGACCTTGCCATTCAGGTAGCGCGCGGAGGTCGTGCGGTTGCGGATGACTCCGAGCACGTGGCCGCAGCTCGAGCAGGAGACCTCGAAGTTGTAGCGGGTCTTGGCCTGCACAGCCATCTCGTGGCAGCGTTCCGCGGTGCAGCCCAGGAGCTTGGCCATGCGTTGCCACACCGGACCGTGACCGGATCCCTGCGGGACTGCGATGTGGGCTACCTCGTGGCGGATGGTGTTGCGCAGGTCGGCTTCGGAGTTGCGCGGATCGGCGAAGATCTTGCCGGAGAGCTTGATGCGGCCCAGGTTGGGCCCACCGACCGTGGCCTTGCCTGCGGTCGTGGTCAAGCGGTTGCTGATCTCGAAGTAGGCGCGGCTCAGGCGGGTCGTGGCGACCGTCATGCTCTCAGACTCAGTGAAGGTCTGCGCGTTGGCTTGACGTTGGGCCACCAGGGCGCGGGCGTTGTTCAGTTCTTCGTTCGCGATGCGGATGATGTCGATGTGCTTCATGGCTACAGTATCGGCCAGCCTCCGCGGAAAGGCAAGTCAATCTGAGATTCCTGTGCAGGAAACTTTTTCCGTACAGAAGCGGGGCGGTGGGAACCACCCCACCGCCCCTATCATGAAGAACCGGCAGCCGTAGCTGCCACCTCCTACTCTATCACGATCGGCTGGATCGTGCCCAGCTCTTCATCCTCTCCTTCTCTGCGCAGTCGGCACCGGATCGCCGACGTGATCTGCTGGCCGTCGATCAGCTTGACGTCCTGGAACTCCGGGACCTCGAGCGTCACAGACTCGGCGCCTGCGGCCTTGGCCATCGCGACCAGGTAGGCAACGTTTAGCGTCAGCATCCTGGCGCTCGAGCTGGCCGGGATCACCGCGTCCACCTTCGGATACGGATGCTCGAGCACGGTCAGGACCGTGGACTGCGCGCCGACCAGCAGCAGCCAGTTGGTTCCGTCGTGCAGGATGGTGCGGTCGCCGTTCCCACGTCCCCAGCCTGCGCGCATGTCGCGCGCGGACAGGAGCAGCCCACCTTCGGGCAGCTCGTCGTTCTCGAGCTGGAACTTGACGCGTGTCAGTGAGTGGCCGTCCGATGCGGTCGCCGTACCGTCGGGCATGAACAGGACTCCCTCGAGTCCCGTGCGCGGATCGCTCTTCGCAGCGGCCTCGAAGATGCGCTGTCTATGGTTCAGTATCATCATGCCTTGCTTCTCCCTAGTATGTAGTCGGGTCGTCGTTGTGCGTTAGGCGGACAGACAGCCAGCAGGCGCCAACCGTCGGTGAGGTGTTCCTGGAGAACTTCGGTGCAGCAGTCCTCAAGCCATGTTACCTCGGTAATGTTCAGCAGGCCCAGGTCGGGTATCGCAATCTGCACAGCGTGACCTGCGGCCGCAGCCTTCGCCGCGTCGACGTGGCGCTCACCAGAAGCGATCCTCTCCTGCATCTTGACGATCATGGTGCCGGTAGCTCCGGCGAGCTTATCCTTCTGGATCCCGAAGTTGATGCCCAGTTCGGTCAGCTTCAGTAGCGTGGGCATGTCAGCCCACAGCTCTGGCGCTCCCCACCTCGGACGCGGTGACGGAAGCATGGGGATCTGCTCGCGCAGCTCGGCGTAGCGGTCGTCGTCCTCGTACACCTTCCAGGCGTCCTCGTAGTAAGCTACCTCAATCGGAATGTACACTAGGAGATCCTCGCAGTGGCCAGGTGGCCGGACTTGTAGCGCGAGAGAGTCACGCGCTTGGTGTAGGTGTTGCCGGAGTCAGCCACGCTGACTTCCCAGCACCGGTAGGTGCCTCCGCCGTGAACGGACTTGCACCAGGTCCTCGTGATCGGAAGACAGGACATGATGCCGACCTGCTTGTTGGTGTCCTGGTAGATGCACTCGAACACGTAGCGCGAGACGGCGTTGTGGTCGAGACGTTTCTTGGCGGCCAGGTTGGCCATCGGGTTGAGCTGCTTCATACCTACAGTATCGGCCGACTTCCTCGGAAAGGCAAGCCAATCTCTAGAAAGTTTCAGTGATGGTCGGGTAGAGCGGAGTCCGTGAAGTAGTGGTGAGACCAGAACCTAGCGTAGTCTCGGTTGCGTAGCTCACTTCGACCTTGCTATTCGGGCGGTAGAATCGTCCATCTCCACCAGCTCGCAGTCCTTCTCCGATCTCTGCATCAGAGCCGAGAACGCCACGGTAGTGGCTGTTCCAGTTCAGTCTAATGTTGATCGTGTCCCCTTTCTTACCACTCTCCAGAGCACGCCCGATGATCGCATCCTGACCCTTCGGACCGTTGCTGATGTTGGGTTCCGATGCGTTCAGTCGTCCAGTCTTCGGGTAGTCGTTGTCGAACCTGCCGGTGCCGTGTTCCGCGATGTGACCGCAGTCGACACACCACGCGTGGATCTCTCCGGTCAACGGGTTGGTGGCTTCGCCGTTCATGTTGTGGTGCTTGCAGGTAGGCGGGGTGCCCCGATACTGCTGCTTGACGACCGTGCGGTCCACCGTATCGGGGCACGCTCGATCGACGGCATCCGACAGACCTTGTGCAGACTTAGCAGTCATGTCACAAGCCTTGTCGAATTGGTCCCAGATGTCGGCGAGCTGCTCAGGTGTAAGCACGTCCTCGGGCTTCGCCTTGAATAGGTAGCCATCGCACTCGAGCGGCTCCTGCTCTTCGTCGTTGCCCCAGCCAGTGACCTCGGAGGTGCGCGTGAACTCGTCGCCGTAGCTCGAGCCGGTCAGGCTCCCGACGGTGATGGTGTACGACTTGTCCGCGATGCGACCCTCGGCGTTCTGCTCGAGCACGTCAGCCATCGCTTCGCGCTCGGTCTCTGCTTCGATGACGCCACTCGCGACAGTGTTGCTTCCGTCCTTGATCTTCCAGGGGTAGTTCATAGCGGGTAGTCCCTTCTGTAGAGTCCTTCGTTTTTGGCTTTGTCTCGGACGGACTGCTCGGTGCGGCCCAGCTCCTCGGCGATCTCAGCGAGCGTCGTCGTCGGGAACAGCTCGTGAATCCTGCGCACGTCACTCGGTGCCCAGAATCTCTTCCGTGCTCGCAGCTTGGGCAGGCCCATGGTGCGGATGGCGTGCTGACACACTGCGCTCGGCGATCGGCCCAGGGTGCGCGCGATCTCGGTCGGCGGTGTTCCGTTGCTGCGCAATCTTCGCAGCAACGACTCTTCTCTAGTCGTCCATTCGGGCATGGTCTTCCTCGTCTCTCGGGTCGTAGTAGACAGCCGCCTCGTAGGCAGCGTCGCTGATGTTCCAGGTTCTGTCGATCGTGCTGGTGATGATCGGCGGCAGCGCGCCGGTGTACTTGTAGCAGGCGCGGATCATCTGATCGCAGCCTTCGCTGACCTCGAGCCACTCCATGACCTCGTCGAGGTCGGCGACTTCCCACTCGATGTTCTCAGGCTCGCCACCTTCCGGAGGTTGCAGCTCGGTCGCAGGCACACGCGGCGTGACGTCGCACGTGCAGTCCAGTCCTCTGTATCGGAAGTTCACAGGTAGTTCTCCAGCTTTTCCATGGCCAGCTTGAAGTCGCTCACGATCAGGCTGGCGTGGTAGCGCAGCCAGGGGCTGATTGTCGCGCCAGGATCGACCCACAGGATGATCGGGATGTCGCGCTCGAACGCGTAGAGGACCTCCATGGACGTGCCCACGCTGGGCTTCGTCCAGCGCACCAGGAGGATGTCGGACTCGCGGATGTCTCGCTTGTCCAGCTCGACGATCTCGGCGCAGCAGGCGTCCTCCCGGCCGCGGTAGTCGCGGACCATCGGGTCCTTCAGCTTGGCGATGCCGAGCAGGTAGAAGTGGCTTCGGACCTTGTCGCGCCAGTTGTATGCTTCGGCGTCGGTGCAGCCGTTGATGGCTCCGGCGAGGTAGATGGTTCGCATGATCAGCTCCGGGTCTTGAGGCAGGTGTAGACGGCCAGCTCGATGACGCGCAGGCCACCGGCGAGTCCGAGGACGCGCTTGGCGATCTCGCGGGCCTTGGTGAGACGACGAGGACCACCGCCGGGTCCGTTGGTCAGGCCGACGTTGGCCGTGATCCAGCAGCTGTCCAGGGAGACCGTGGAGCGGCTGTCGGCGAACGGCGCCAGGTAGGCCTTGAGCTGGCGCGAGCGGATGCCCAGGCCGAGCAGGTGGACGTGCTCCGGGTTGCGACCTTCGACGAAGGCGGCGACCTCGGCGGCCGTGGTGGCGGCCTTCTTGCAGGGCAGGGCGGGCAGCCAGTCGGAGAAGCCGAGGACCTGGTCGACGGCCGCGGCGAACTCGACCTGGGTCAGCTCGCCCTTCTGGACGGGCACCAGGATCTGGACGCCGAGCTGGCGGAGGCCGCGGACGCGGTCAGCGTATCGCTCGAGGCGCTCGAGGCTCGTCTGCTGGCATCCGACACGGTCAGGGGCCACGACGTAGAGCTGGCTGCCAAGCGTCGCACCGAGGCGCTCGTAGAGGCCCAGGACGTTCTGCCACTCGGCGTCGCCCATGGGCTTGACGACCGTGCAGCCTTCGGGGCCGAACTTGACCTCGGAGAAGGCGCCACTGTCGACGAAGACGTTGACCTCGGAGCCCTTGACGGCTTCCAGCTCGGCCAGGCTGTTCTCGGTCAGGTGCGGGACGGCCACGCCGATGTCGGCACCGGCGCGGGCCAGGCCGCGGATCTCGCCAGGCTGGTTCGAGCCCGAAGCGAAGTAGGCGGTGGGCTGGACGGCCGGGTTCGGCCAGGCGGCCTCGCCGACGTCGATGCCTTCGGCGAGCACGCGCTTGCGGAGAGCTTCCAGGCCGGGGTCGACGATCTCGCCGGTCTCGCTGTTGCGGACGTAGAAGCCGAGCATCGCGAGCTGCTGAACGGTGTGAGCGGCGCCACCGAAGAACTCCTTGGAGGTCAGGCCAGCGGCAGTGCCCAGGATGGCCTTCGAGGGATAGCTGCGGCCATCGAGGCGCAGGTGGTAGCGGACGGCGTCGCTGTAGCCACCCTCGGCGAGGAAGGCATCCTTGCCGATCTCGTCGTAGCGGTGGGCGGCGTCGATGACGTCCTGACGGGTGATCTTGCGACCCTTGAGGACGATGGACTCGCGGCTGGCGCGCTCGGTGTTGCTGATGGCGGTTTTCATGACGCCAGGAGCATACCCCACTTCCTCGGAAAGGCAAACGGAATCCCCAGAAAGATCAGAAAAAGGACCCAGCGCCGGTCAGCACTGGGTCCCAGGGGTGAGGATTGAGCATCGTCAGGCCAGGGCGTCCCGGACGATCTCCTCCAGATCGACTAGGTCCTTCACCTGATCCTCACCCAACAGTACCCCCGCCCACCGGGCGAAGCGGCACTGTTTTGCATTTCCTGTCATCTGTCGCTCTTCCCTGTCCCCATTCGGGAACTCGATCGAGACAGTGATCACGCCCTTACCTTCAGCCTTGGCCTGCTTGCGCAGCTCGGCCGGGTAGCTCGTGCGCAGCTTCAGCTTGGGTTCCTTCTTGGTTGCCATCAGGCGCCATCCCTCTTCTCGAAATACCAGCTGGTTGTCAGGCCTTCACGCTTCTCTATCAGCTGGTATTTGCTGGCTTCCGCGGAGCCTACCTGCGTGATGAAGGCAGCCGTGTACTTCTCCAGGTGGTCATGCCGTGTTCGTAGGATCTCGTCGATATGGTCCTTGAGGATGTCGGACGGACCTTCGTTAGGTCTGAACGTACAAGGGTAGTCGTTGATGTTCATCAGAACACCTCCTGTTCAGGGGCATCGTACTCACCAGCGGAGCGCCACTCGTAGGGTCCGCCATGCGTGTCGTCGAACTGCTTGCGCAGCTCGGCCAGCGGTGCCAGGTCGAAGACCATCGGCCGCTGCGTCCCGGTCTCGCGACCGTTGTGGTAGTGCAGAGACATCACCGGCATCTTCTGCTCGTCGATCTCCTTCTGCGTGACCTGCCGACGTTGGAACGTCCACGGCGTGACCTTCTGCATGAACACCGTCATGCTGTTGGGCTCGATGCGTTCGGAGTGCGGTCGGCTTGCGTTGTACTCATAGGCCAGGGTCTGACACGGGAACAGTGTACCCTCTCCGAGCGACACGTCTCCGATGTTGCCTTCCTGGAGGACGGCGTACCACCAGCGCGCGAGCGGGTCGAAGCTGCGCTGCTTCTGATCCTGGAGAGCTTCGGTCTGCGGACGGACACGCGGGTCGAACTCCGACAGGTCGCGGGTCAGCAGGAAGTGCAGCAGTGCCTGGTAGCCACCATTGCGCAGCTGCGCGTTCAGCTCGCCCCAGTACGCAGCGTCCATGACGTGCTCGTCGGAGACGTCCAGCATCACGAAGCGCCTGTCGTCCACACCGGTGGGCACGACCCAGTCAGCGTTCGATGCCATGATCACGTGCAGGTAGTTGCGCTCGACGCTGGCGTCCACTCCCTTGGCTTCGACCATCAGGGACTCCTCGGTCACCATCGTCTTCAACATCGACTCGTGCTGCTTGTTGTTGGCCGCGATGGCCTCGTCAGCGAAGAGAACGATGCAGTCGCGCAGGTGAGCGTTGAAGCTGCCCACCAGGTGTTTCGCATCGGTGACCTGCTTGCCGTGGTGTCCGAAGAGCTTGGCGAAGGTCTTGGCGAAGGTTCCCTTGCCAGCACCCTGCGAGCCTCGCAGGACGATGGCGGTATGCCCAGGCTGGTTGGGCTTCTGAACGGCGAGCGCCATCCAGTTGACCAGGTAGTTGTAGATGTCCTCGTCGCCCGAGCAGATGACCTCGCGGACATGGCTCAGGTAGAGGTCGCAGCTGCCACCGGGGATAGCCTCGAAGGCGAAGCCTCTCCACAGGTTGTAGACGTTGGCGCCGACCTCGGCACCAGGCTGGAAGGCGATGCTGCGGAAGCTGCGGCGCATCTTGTGCTCGAACCACCATTTGCCCAGCGGGATCTGGCGGGCACCCTGCGGCGTGGGGATCTCGACGAACTGGTTGCTGTAGAACGTCTTGAAGTCCGTCGGTGCCTGCTGCACCAGGAGCCCGCTGTCCGGGTCCTCGTAGATCACGCGGCAGCGGCCGTTGCCTGCGTTCTGCACGACAGCGTAGCGGTTGTTGAGGTCGGCCAGCATCGGGTCGATCGCGAACTCGTGCGCGCGCTCGATCTGCCTGCGGGCGTAGCGGTCTCCGCGGCCGTTGCTGCCGTCGATCACTGACCGGCTGATCTCCCAGTCCGGGTCGGTGATGATCGAGTAGATGACGTCGTCGGACACGTTGTTCCGCACCAGCTCGCAGACCACGTAGAAGAGAGCGTCCGAGCGGTCCACGTCGTGAGTGCCAGGCTTCGCGAAGCGCGTAGGGTCGTCCAGGTCCTTCCCCTGGGCGATGACGCACTTGCACCAACCAGGCACCGAAGGCGGCAGCTCGCGGTCGAGGTCCTGCACGCGCTCGACATTCTCGGAGATCTCCACCGTGCTGCCCGAGCTGAAGCCACCCTTGGGAGCTTCGACCTGCGGCGCCTTGGTGAACTCGGCCAGCTTGTAGCTGACGTCGTTCAGCTCGACGACCTCCGACGGCTGGGCGGTTCGTCCCTTGCCTGCCTTCTTCTTGTCCGGGTAGTTGATCGTGCCAGGCAGGCGCGCGATGCGGTCGACGTTGTGGCAGCTGTCCGCTCCGAAGAGAAGCTCGAGCTGGAGGTTGTACAGCTTGGCCTCTTCGTACCTAGCCTCGCTGCGCTCGATCGGGAACGGATCCTCGAGCCTCCAGAATCCCCAGTAGCCTCCGCCGGAGTCGACCACCGCGGTGGGCTTCGGAACGCCAGGCGGCAGCTTGATCGTCAGCAGGTCGAGGATGCGCGCACGCTCGGCGTCGGGATCCTCACCAGCTCGAGGATCGAGGTCGACATGCAGGTAGGTCATCCTGTCGATGTCCGTCCGCAGCGCCTTCTTCGACATCGCCGAGATCGGCGGGTTGACGCTGAAGTAGATGTTGTGCGACCCTCCGGAGACGGACTCCAGGAACGCGTCGAGCTTGTCTTCCTCTCCTGCTTGGAACGTGGCCGCAGCAGGTGAGTGCTTCGAGCTGGTTCGATCGACAGGGAAGGCGTTCACCAGCCACAGGTCATGCGGGTGCATGGCCTGGAGGAATGTGGCAGATGCTGACATTCTAGCTCCAGTAGGTGACGAGGCGGTCGGCCGGAATCTGTCCGCGCTCCATCTGAGTCAGCCACCAGCAGCTGATGTCCAGCTGCTCTGCCAGGTCGGTGCGCTTCATGCCCACGCGGCGGCGCATGATGACGCACGCTTCGTGGATCTGAAGTCGACCGAGCGGCGGCGACGCAATCAGGTCAGCCTCGTCGGCCTCGCACTGACGGTAGCGCCACTCCGAGAGATCGTAGGCGTGCGCGGCCTGGGTCTGGTTCTGACCAGCTCGGCGGCGTTCGATCAGAAGCCGTTCGCCGGTGGTCAAGTCGCTTGTCGTAAGCATGGGAGCAATCGTTCCTTCAGGGTCTTGGCGTCCCATACGTGGAGAGCTGCACTGCGCAGCTCTGCCTCCGTCGAGTCGCCGATAATGGTAGCCGCTACACCACCGGAAAGCAAGAGATAGTCACGAGATACCTGGAGCAGGACGAAGACCGTGCCGCCCTTCTTCTCGCGGCGCTTGATCCAGATGCGCTGTTCCTTCGTCAGGTCATGATCCAGTCGCACCTTCGTCGTCGGTCGCTTGGGCCAGGCGTTCTGTTGCTTTAGCTCCATCCAGCAGCCGATCATGTTGACGTCAGGCGTACCACGTCCGCAGCTGTTCTCGACACGCTGGGCATCCAGCGGTCGAAGCAGCGGTCGGATCTTCTGCCAGAGTGCCTGTTCGCTCACTAGAAGTCCACCACTTCGACTTCACTGTAGGTGATGCCAGCCTCGCGCAGCATCCGAATCGACACGCTGAAGTCGTCAGCCCAGCGGTGCGGTCGGGCGCCAGCTCGCGCGATCACTCGCGCGATGCCAGACTGGATGATGTGCTTGGCGCAGTGCGAACATGGAGGAAGCTGCCACAGGTAGAGTGCGCAGCCGTCCAGGTCCCGCGTTGCGTTCAGGATCGCGTTCATCTCAGCGTGGACCACGTGGGCATACTTGTGCTCGCGGTCGGCGTACCGATCAGGACTGTCTTCGATCCCTCGAGGGAATCCGTTGTATCCGGTGCCCAGGATGCGGCGTTTAGCGTCGACAATCACCGCACCGACCTTGGTGCTCGGATCCTTCGACCAGGTGCTCACAGTCTCGGCCACGTCCAGGAATCGTCTGTCCCACTTCATAGGTTGACCCTCCGCCACTCGGCGTCTGTGTGCTTCTCGATGACCTTCGCGAAGACGGCGTCACGCCGTGCTTCGTCGGTGTACTTGCGGAACACTGACCAGCGTTCCGGGGGGAGAGGTCAGCAGCGCGAACCAGTCGCGCCTTCCTCGTAGACTCCGGCCTTGCGCTTCCATACGATCGCGAACTCGACAGCAGCTTCACGATTGCGCGCCCAGTCGCTGATCTTCTTCTGCTCGCGCAGGAACTTCTTGCGCGTGGCCTTGCTTCTCTTCTTGCTCACTTGAACATATCCTCCGGAGCTTTGTCGATGCAGATACCCTTCTCCGGAGACTTGCAGTTCATCGTCCGGTTGATGTTTCGCCAGCTCTCCGCACCGCACTCGAGCATGATCGAAGTCTTCCGCAGCTGAATCACAATGCCGTGCGTGCAGGGACTGCCGTAGAAGTAGCGGTCACCCACCTCGATCTCGTTGCCGAAGTGGTCGCGGATTGTTCGGTCTCTCACTCGACCACCTCCAGCTCGCCCCAGCTCGGGCCCCACTCCATGTCGACCACCATCGGCACGCGGAACTGCACCGCGTCGATCATGCACTGCGTCATGGCGCGACCGTCGGCGTGGCTGTCGCTTGTCTTGTTCAGCTCGTCGTGGACCTGGAGCTGGAGCTTGTGTCCAGCAGCGTCAGCGTCGACCATGGCCTTGCGCATCTGACCGGCTGCCGTTCCTTGGATGACGCGAGACAGAGCCTTCTCCGTCCAGTCGTACTGCTGCCTGCCATCACGCCAGACCTTCGGGAAGCGGCAGCGCCTGCCGTCCCAGGTCTTCACGTAGCCGACTCGTCGCGCCTTCTGCTGCGTGCGCTTCTTCAGGTCGAGAGCGTAGGGCACCGCGTTGTGATACAGCGCCAGGAGAGCCTCACCCTCCAGACCGGCGCCCAGGTACTCGATGGTCCGGCCGCCCTTCTGGAAGGACTTCACGACCGTGGGCAGGTCGAGAGACAGCGCCAGCTTTCCTTCGCCCATGCCGTAGTTCAGGCCCAGGCCGATCGTCTTCGCGGGCTTGCGGTCCACGCCCATGATGTCGGCGATCGTCTGGTGGTAGTCGAGTCGCGGGTTGTCGATGTACCGCTGGACCATCTCGAGGCCGCCGGGGCTCTTCGACTCCGCGGCGTAGTGCGCCGTGATGCGCGGCTCCTGGCTGGAGTAGTCACCCTTGCACCAGCTGCCACCCTCGTCCGGCAGGTAGATCGAACGCCACCGCGGACCGATCACCTTGTCACGAGCTGGCTGCTGCTGGAGGTTCGGATCCTTGCAAGACAGGCGGCCGTAGCGTGCGCCACCCTCGTCGCCGGAGTCGTCCTCGCCGATGCCTTGTCGCAGTGTGCAGTGGATGCGGTCGCCGATGGCGTGCGTCCTGATGGACTCCACGAACGTCGTGCGCAGCTTGTTGAACTTCTTGGCCTCGATCATCGCCTCGGCCACCGGATGCTTCAGGGACTGAAGCCAGGGCGTCTTGACGCTGTCCTGCTTGGTCTTCTCGGTCTGTGGTACGCTGACGCCCATCTCGCGAAGCACTGGGCCCAGGGAGCTGGCCTTCGTCGTGTCGTCCGTGGTGAGTCGAGCACCGGTCAGGTGGTTGATCTTCGACAGCGCGCTGATCTCCATCTCGCGCGCCCAATGGGCCACCTGGTCGAGACGGTCGAAGCTGATGCGCACACCGCGGCGGCGCATCTTCAGCAGTACGAGCAGCAGCTTGGACTCGAGCCTCCAGACGTCCAGCAGGCCAGCGTCCTCCAGCAGCCGCTCCTGGCGTCGAATCAGCTGTAGTGGCAGACGGCAGTCCTGCTCGGCGTAGGGTCCGACGTGCTCCGGCGGCAGCTCGAACATTCCAGCCTTCGGGTCGATGCCCCACGCCTTCGCTGCGGCCTTCAGGTGAGTCTCATCCTTGCCGGGGATCTCGTACCGGCCAGCGATGGCGTCCAGGCCGTAGCTGAATTGAAGCTCGTCCAGCAGAGGCTCGGCCACTTGCACGTCCAGGAAGTTCGCCTGGAACTCGACACCGTTCTCGGCGGAGTAGTCCAAGTCGTAGGGCAGGTTGGCTCCAACGATGTCACCGCGGAAGTGAGCAGCCTGGTCTCGAACGTACTGCCATGCAGTCTTCGCGTCGAGGTTGCGACCGTTCGCGTGACCGATCGGGATGTAGTGGCTGGGCCCGTCCTCGATCGCGAAGCCGATACCGATGACCTTTCCACCACGTCGCACGCCAGGCCCGAGCTTCTTCAGCAGCGGGTCGTGAGTCTCGAGGTCGAAGCCCACGCGCTTCGCGTCTCGCCAGCTCGGAAGCTGCGAGATCGGCGTGGGTGTCCAGTCAGACTTCGGCGTGAAGGGAGGAAGCATCAGGTCGGGAGGATGTCAGGGTTGCGGGTCCAGCTGTGCGACATGATGAATTCATGCACCACTTGCGGAAGGTCAGCTTGATTGAGGTGTGACGCGAGCGTGCCGAGCACGCTGGCTGCGTTCATGTTGCCCAGAGCGATCTGGTCCTTGCACCACAGCATCAGCTCGACACGGTCTACTGCATGAAGCCATCGGCGCTCTTCCGCGTCCAGCTCGATGCCAAGTGCCAGAAAGTTCCGCGCTCGAGCCTCGAACTGATCCAGACGCCTGGCCATCTCGCCGTCGGCGTGCTTGGCCGGAGTAGGCATGTCACCGGTGAACCGCTCGCCCATGTCGTGGTAGAGCACGGCCTTGACCAGGTTCAGTGACGCGTCCGGCTTGAGCGCCAGCAGGAGCATCACAGCATCGAAGCTGTGCTTGCCCACGGTGTAGCTGCCGTGATGCGGGAGGGTGTGCGCGCGCTCGACAGCGGACGACTCGCGGAGGTAGGTTACTCGGTCTGCGGGGTGCAAGGTTGATCCTGTTGGGTTGAGAGAAGGCAGGCCTGCATCCAGTCCTGCGATGCGATCTCCCCGATGGCGCGCTGGACTTGAGCGATGGGTGCCTGCTCGACTAGGAGCTTGTGCGCGCGGTGCGCGGGGGCCAGTACGTTCTGGATGAACGGGTCAACGTAGTCTACCGCGTCGAAGGTCTCGTTGCTGAAGAACTGCTTCAGCTCGCGGTCCCACCGACCGCTCGGGATCGACATCAGGGGGATCGTGTTCTTGATGACGCCCAGGCTGTACGGGTCGTCGAACTGATTCGGCGGCTGCGGTGCGTACTTCGCCAGCTCCTTCACAACGTCAAGCTGCGCGGAGCTGCACTGCGGAGACATGGACGTGATCCACAGCGCGCCGACCTCACGCTTGCAGACTGTCGCCACGTACTCCATGACCATCGACAGGTATACGATGTCGGATGCCTCTTCGATCACGTTGGTCCGCGGGCAGCACGCCATCATCTGGACCTTGCCATCCATGTCGACACGGACGTAGGCCACACCGATGTCATCGCACGGGTCACTCGGATGAAGCGTCACTTGCACTGACGAATCCTTCTCGAGAGCCTTGGCGCCGTGCGAGACGTTGCGCAGTCGTTCGTCTGCCAGGTCAGAGCACGCTGTGATCAACGCAGGCAGCGGGAACATCACGCCGTAGAGCTGCACGCGCTCGAGCGGCATCAGGATCGTGGTGTTGGTCGGGATGGGCAGAGTCTTGCCGCCGTCCGAGTTGGTGGCTCCGAAGCTGTCGAGCTGGAAGCACGACTCGGCCAGAGCTTGGTGGGCGTTGCGGGCGAGGATGGTTCTCATGATGCAATCACGTGGAGGTACAGCGGGCCGAGTCGAAAGACGACGGCGCGCACGTTGGGCTGCTGGCTTTCGTAGGACACTCCCACGTACCAGCGAAGAAGGTCAGCACCGAAGACGATGCCATACCCTTTCACGAACTCCCAGGAGATCATCCG
>Ga0316189_10002554_pt1 | contig 17808 bp, 25 predicted proteins | sample LowCovwburrow_MG_FD_204930 | JGI IMG/M metagenome (GOLD analysis project Ga0316189, IMG submission 204930) | Coastal sediment microbial communities from Maine, United States - Lowes Cove worm burrow | ecosystem: Environmental > Aquatic > Marine > Coastal > Sediment | place: USA: Maine...
GGACAGTGACAGCGCTCACCCATTCCAAGTGGGTGCAATAACGATGGTGCATAACGGGACGCTAACGTCTGCGAACGTGCTGCCATCTCCCATGTGTTCTCTTGATGGGGTGACTGTTGACAGCCATGCGATTGCGCACAACCTCAACATACACTCTGTGGAGGAGGTAGTGGAGAACCTGTACGGTGCATTCGCTCTTGTCTGGCACGATGCGCGGGACGACAGCATCAACGTGGTGCGGAACACCAAGCGGCCACTGCACTTCGCACTCGGACAGCAGGGCAAGACCCTGTTCTTTATGAGTGAGGGTGAGATGCTGCACCTGCTAGACAGGCGGATCAGGCTTAACCTACAGCAGATCTACTACCCCGATGAGGGACAGTGGTTGAAGTGGGGCAAGGACACACCGCTTGCTGACCCGGAGGTGAAGAAGCTTGACCTGTATGAGGACAAGTGGCCGGTGACTACGTACTCGTACGACACTAAGACTAAGTACGGATCGTACTCGTGGGACGATGACGACGACGACGAGTATGTATACCCAAAAGCATCAGCCCACCAAGCAAGCGATTTGATAAAGCTTGGCGGGCAGCGGCGAATAGTTCCGATGCTCGTACAGGAAGCCATGTTGACACACGACGTGGTGACCGAAGACCGGCTAAGGTTCTCCCCTTCTACCCGGGTGCAAAACCCACAGGACACAGACCGAGTGGGAGTGACAGGTCACGTGGACGGGATGAAGGCTATATTATACAGCCTGCAACGTGGAACCGCGACTATTGATGCGATGCGCAGGGATTGGGTAGTCCGGGTTATAGGCGTGAAGGTGACGGACGATGCAGAGCCGTGGCTTATATGCAGACTAGTCAATACCTTCGTAGGTGTGGGCAGCTTGACACGTAAGCCGCCTGTACCGCTGAAGGAGGAGTCAGCTAACGCTACGAAGCGGCGGGATGGCAACGTACCGGGCAAGGACGGCGAGCTGATCAGCCAAGCAGAGTTCGCAGTACAGGTGGCAGACGGCTGCGTCATGTGCAGGCATCACATAAGTGTGATGGATGCGTACGATGTGGTGTGGGTTAGTGATAATCCCATCTGTCCCAACTGCGACGAACGATACTACGAAGACTTAACAGAGGAGGAACTATCTCGTGCCCCGAACATTCATTAGACAACCGAACAGACCTAGCGAAAGTGCTAGGGCATTAGCCCGTGAGATGGGCGTGCGTATGATACGACGCACTAACTCACGATACACACGACGTCCAAGTGACGTTATCATTAACTGGGGTAACCCACTGGAGTATGCTACAATCAACAAACCTGAAGCGGTGGCTCTTGCTATCGACAAGCGTGCGACATACGCCGTGCTGGAGGAGGCGGGTGTGCCTACGGTAGAACACACGGACTGCGAGTGGCACGCTGCAGGGTGGATAGCGCGGGATGATCGTCTGCTTGTACGTACAAGCTTACGATCCTCTCAGGGCAGAGGGATCACAGTGTACAGCAAGGGTGGCACGGACTGGTCACGCGACTGGTATGACCGACCGCAAGACCACCGTAATGCTATGTACGTAAAGGTGTTCGGGAGGAATCCTCAGCACGTAACGGAGTATCGAGTACACGTAGTCAAGGGACAAGTCATTGATTACGCACAGAAAAAGAGGAGAAGTAATTATGAGCAGAGACCTAATCCATATGTTAGAAGCTGGGGCAACGGCTGGGTGTTCGCACGATCCGACGTCGTACTGCCCCCCGCAGTTAATGAGGCGGCACTCGGGGCTGTCGAAGCCCTTGGGCTTGACTTCGGTGCAGTCGATGTTGCATCCGACCGAGACGGTGGAGTCTGTGTCTACGAGGTCAACACCGCGCCGGGTCTTGAGGGAAGCACCCTTACAGCCTACGCGGATGCGCTCTCCCGATGAGATTACGGATACACTGTATGGTGAGGCGTATGACCGTGCTCTTGCTACACTTAATGCAGCTCCAGTACCTAGTGCTGACGAGCAGCATGTTGAGATTGATAACATAACAGATGAGATGCTTGAGGATCTTAGATACTACAACTTAAGGAGCAGGAGGATGAGTGATGAGTGAAAAGAATTGCATCAACGCTCGTGATGGCAAGCACAAATGGGTAGAGCCAATTGGCAAGAACAAGCGTCACGCAGATGCAGGTATCAGGGTTTGCGAATACTGCAACCGGGTCGAGAAATTAGCAGCCACAGAACAGGAGGGACAGTGATGAATACTCTACTTGAGCGGCTTGTATCATGGGCGCAGAACGAGGAAATGATTAACCAGTATTACACCGATCACGGTAAGGATTGCAACGAAGCGGTCAAAGAGATCGAGCGTCTGACTGCTGCCCTCGTAGAGATACGAGACTACCCTGAAGGGGAGGACGGCAGACTTGACTCAATGGAAGCTATCGCAAGAGAGGCGCTACAGGAGGAGAGTGATGATGAGTAAACCTAAAGAGAACGAGACGATTGAGATTAACGGGGACGTTATGGGCGCAGAGTTCCTACCGATCAAGGCGAAGGTGCGGGCACTGTTGAACGTGCAGTTCACGGCAGCGTACATGGACGGGACAGATACAACAACGTATCGGTTCTATGCGGATGAAGGTACAACATGGAGGAAGATAGTATGAATGTGACTAAACTAGATGTAGCAATGAAGGCAGCGGAAGATCAGGGCATAGCAAACTGGTGCATAGATGAGGGCGGGACAGTGCCTTTGACCTCGGACGAGTGGGCGTCTGCGCGCTCCCGGTTCTATAAGCTAACGTGGGAGCAGCGGGATAAGTACCGAGTACGACCCACTATGGCAATGGCAGAGGAAGCAGGAGACTGGCTGGAGACCGATGACGGCAAGGCCTACACCAATGTATGGGATGTGTGCGGTACGTACGCTGTCGCAGTACGTGACACGCTGAGTAGGTACGAGAAGGACTGGGACATAGTGGATGACCTGATGTACGACACGTTCATTCGTGCGGCGGAGAACGTTGACCAGTACGAGGGGCGCAATGAGGCGAAGATGTCTACGTGGCTGCTGACTCTGGCGACCAACGTGGGCAAGAACCACGTGGAGTCTACGCAGGCAGACAAGCGGAAGAACGAGGTGCTTGCGGTACACATGAGTTCGGATGACGATGATGGGTACGATGTACCCTACTACGAGCAGGCCGGGGGATCTACGTATGTAGCCGAGGCTAGTGCAGGACTCGACCCTCTGCTGGAGGTAGAGGCGGCGGAGACGTACACGGACGCTCTATCCCGGATGCCCGACAGGATGGCAGCCGTGGTAGAAAGACGCAGAGAAGGCGCGTCTAACTCGTTGATTGCACAGGACTTATCCATAACAGAGAAGACTGTGCGGAACCTTGTACACGAAAGTTCCAATTACTTTCGGGACAATCAGGAGTTTATCTTGTCTAATAGACTAAGCGAGCGAGACGAGGGGAACGCTTTGAGGCGTCCCCGTTCGTGCGCCGACGTTGAGCGAGCACAGCGGGAACGTTTCTTTAGAAGGGATTCTGCATTGCGTAAACGTGCGGTACGCATGGCCTCACCAGAGGCGAGTACTGCGGAATGGAAGGAGCAATACTAAGTGAGCATCGCAGAAGTAAAGTTGATAGCGAGCGAGTTGGAAGACGGCGAGACAGTAAGGGAGGTGTGCCCATTCTGCCAAGGCGGGTCAGGCGGCGAGAAGTCGCTGAACGTAACGGTAGACCAAGGTGCAATACTGTGGAACTGTCACAGAGCCTCGTGCTTGGAGGCAGGAGGTGTAGGAAGTGGTAAGCTTGTACGTACAAGCGAACGACGTGAGCCAAGGAAGGCTCGCATCACTCCCTACGAAGGAGAGCTAGCGTACCTCACGGATGAGTGGAAGGAGTACCTAGCGCAGAAGATAGGATGGAAGGAGTGGCACTTGGAGGAGGGTCGCCCTATGCTCGCACCGGAAGATAACCGGGTGGCCTTTCCTATCTTCTCTCCGATGGGACTACGACGTGGGTGGGTGCTACGATCCTATGAACCGTACGACAAGTATAAAGCCTTGACGCGTATGGACATAGAGGAGCCCCACCTGTCGTACTATAGACCAAACAACACTCCTCATGTTGTAGTAGTAGAAGACATCCCCTCCGCTGTGCGTGCTAGCAGGTATGCGGATGCCGTAGCATTGTGCGGCGGGGGGCTAGGTCTTGACTATGCAATGGAGGTGGCCGCGCACTACAGGAGTGTAGTGTGGGCGTTAGATGCAGATGCTACCGCGACAGCCATACGGCTGAACCGGCAGTTCGGTATGTTGTTCAAGGACAGGAGTTCGGTGCTTGTGCTTGAGCGGGATCTTAAAGATGAACAGGAGGAGAGACTATGTACCATGCTAGAGGAGTACACATATGAGTGAACGCAATCTGTTGGCATCATGCATTGCCAGTCGGGACGCGTTCGAGAGCATACAAGACCACTTAAAGAAGGAGGACATCAGTGAGCAGGGAGACGTTATACTGTCACATGTGCGGGAGTACTACCTCCGTGACGAAGACGCACGGAGTGTTGACTCGGAACTGCTGCGCAACAACGTGGCACGTAGCATGTCAAACCCCAAACACAAAGAGATGTTCGAGAAACTTATCACAAGCATTGCGTCCGAAGATACATCTCCGGCGAATGTGGTACATGACTTTATCGAAGTTAAGCGGGAAGCAGCTGGCGCTAAGTTGGCGACCAGCCTTGCTGCTGGGCGTAGTAGTTCTACTGTACGTCCGCTACTTGATGAGTACTTGAAGTGGGAGAACGCAACGGAACTAGAATCGGATGAGTCCGAGATCATTAACAGTATGCCCATCAGCGAGCTGGTAGGTGACACAGACATAGAGGGGTTAATAAAGATATGGCCGATGTCATTAAACGAAAGACTGGATGGCGGGCTGCTCCGGGGGCATCACCTCCTGATCTTCGCACGACCAGAGATGGGGAAGACTTTGATGCTAGTGAATATGATGGCGGGATTCGTAGCGCAGAACTTGAGAGTGCTATACGTAGGGAACGAGGAACCAGTACGGGATACTATGTACCGCATGGTATCACGGTTAACTGGGCTGACAAAAGGAGAGATAATTGAAGACCAAGACTTTGCAGAAACAATTGCCTTCGAGCAAGGATACGGCAACATCTATTTCAAGGATGCAACGCCGGGCACGCCGCGCCAGATTCAACAGTGGATTGACGAGTGCAAGCCAGACGTCGTCGTTGTCGATCAGATTCGTAATCTGAATGTCAATGAGGAACAGTTCACTCAGAAGCTGGAGAAGGCGGCCACTGCTGTGCGTAATCTTGGGAAGTCCAATAACGTACTCATGGTATCTGTTACACAAGCTGGCGATAGTGCAAGCGGAAAGGCGGCGCTGGACATGGGTGACGTGGACTCGTCGAACACAGGCATACCTGCTCAGACTGACGTTATGGTTGGGGTGGGGGCAACGCGTGACGATGAAGCAAGCGGGAGACGTGTGCTCTCGCTGCCCAAGAATAAGCGCAGCGGTAGACATGAGTTTTTCCCGGTTGGAATCGACCCGCACATCAGTAATGTGAGATCGCTATGAGTAGCGAGCCTAAGACTATAGAAGCACTGCTATCGTGTGACACGTACAGTACGATTAACGAGGATATTATAATCCTTGATACTGCGGAACTAGCGGAGAAGTACGGTATGAAGTTGGGGGATACAGTGTGTATACCCCTAGCTGTCAAAGCGTGCGCCACCCCGGTGACCGGGGACAGTATAATGATGGCGCTGGATAGTGATGGACGTGCGTGGGCACCTGCACTACACGACGGAGTGTGGTACAGGCGGGAGGTACTACTATGAACCTTGTACACAACCCAGTACCGGAGAGGTACGAAGGAGATAATTATGTTGTCATTGACTTTGAAACAACCGTACTTAGCAAAGGATCTGCGCTGGATTCTGGAAACAGTATCGTCCTCGCTTGCTGGAGCCTCGGAACCGACCATCCAGAGCGTGCCGCACTGGGCAGTAACGGGAGAGATTCCGATGCGGTTCACGATTACGTGCGATGGGGTGGAGAATTCGACATGGCTGACCTTGTACGACACATTGAACAAGCGGACTTCATTGTTGCACATAACGCTAAGTTTGAGCTGCAATGGCTCGAAAGATGCGGACTTAACATAGGAGATACACTGGTATGGGACACCATGATTGCGGAGTATGTGATTGGGGGGAATCGCTGGACGTGGAGCCTTCTGAGCTTGCAGAAATGTGCAGAGCGGCATTTCGGGAAGGGGAAGATAGATGTGATAAGCAAGATGTACAAGGCTGGATTGTGTTCGACGGAGATACCAGCATCGTGGTTAGAGCGGTACTGCAGACAGGACGTTTCACTGACCCATCAATTGATGTTGGAACAACGCAGTACGATGATGGACTTGGACTTACTTCCCGTCTTGTATACTCGCTGCATTCTGACACCGGTACTTGCCGACATAGAAAAGAACGGGATGATGCTCGACGAAGCGGAGGTGCTGCAGAAGAAGGAGGAGACGGAGAGGGAGTACGGCAAGCTGCAGCAGAAGCTGGACGAACTGACGGGGGGTATCAATCTGAACTCTACAAAGCAGTTACGGGAATATCTCTACGAGACGTTAGCGTTCGACGAGGTGCAGGTAAAGAGGGGCGGGAGATGGGAGCCGGAGCGAACGGCGAGCGGGTTGTCGAAGGCGGATGCCAAGACCCTATCGAAACTAAAGGCTAAGACTAAGGAGCAAGAACAATTCCTTAGCTTGTACGTACAATACAAAGGAGTATGGAATGAGCTTACAAAGTACCTTCGGAAGTTTGCGGACTGTGTTGGAGATGCAGGAGGACTTCTACGTGCACAGTTTAACCAGACCAATACACAAACTCACCGCCTCAGCAGTTCAGGACGTGATTACTCAACTCAGTTCCAGAACTTCCCCCGGGCATATAAGCCGCTCTTTACAGCTAGACATGACGGGTGGCTTGTTGGGGAGTGTGACGGAGCACAGCTTGAGTTCAGAGTTGCTGCCCATCTTGGACGGGATGAAGTGGCACTTGCAGATATCGTGGGAGGATCCGACATCCATAGAACTACAGCAGACATTATCGGTTGTTCAAGACAAGACGCCAAAGCTCACACGTTCAAGCCGTTGTATGGTGGGCGGTCAGGCAGCCCTGATGAAGTCCGTTATTACGAACATTTCAGAGAACATTACAAAGGAATTACTAGAACTCAGCAGTCATGGATTGACGAAGTGCTTAGTACGGGAAGCCTTGTTACAGAGTGGGGAATGCGCTACTATTGGCCTGACACCCGAATGGATAGATCTGGTTATGTTACTAACACAACCTCCATCTGTAACTACCCAGTACAGGCATTTGCTACGGCAGAAATCATCCCAGTTGCTATCGCAGCATTCTGGCACAGACTACGAGGAAGCGATCTGAGAATGTTCATTGTTAATACGGTACACGACAGCATCATCGTCGAGCTACCTGAAGAAGAAGTGGAGGCGTTCCATGAATTAGCACAGCAGTGTTTGATAGAAGATGTATATCCATATCTAGAGAAAGTGTACGGCGTGAAGCTAACAGTACCACTAGGTGCGGGAGTTATGACCGGCCCGAACTGGGGCAGCAAAGATGAAACAGTTTATAATGCAAAGGAGAGTATGTATGAGTGATCGAACTTATAAGGGTGTAGTGAAGGAAGTGTTTGAGCGTGAGTGGTCTGACCGTGACAGCGGCAAGGACATCATCCTCTATAGCTTCCAGATCGAAACAGAGAAGCGGTACTTCCGTACCGGAACCAACAAGCCTAGCTTCAACGCGGGAGATGCAATCTCTTTCGTAGCTGACGGCAAGTCGGGGAACGTAGACCTCAAGTCAGTGACAGAGATCGACGCGGGAGAAGCAACGCCCCCAAAAGCCCCTAGCAAGAGCTACTCGAAGGGCGGTTCTAGTGGTGGTGCAGCGGGTCGTGATACCTACTGGGCTGATAAGGCAGCACGTGATGCGGAGATTACGGAACCTCGTATCTCGTACAGCGCAGCACAGAAGAACGCTACCACTCTGGTAGCAGCGGCACTGGCGGCAGACGTCCTGTCGTTTGGACAGGCAAGCAAGGGTAAGCGGCTTGACATGATGGTTGACTTCGTGGAGCAGACAACGCTTCGCCTAGCTCTGCTTCAGATCAATGCACCGGCTATCCTCAAGGAGGCACAAGATGACAGCTAATAGCGCAGGCAAGATCTTCCACAGCAACGAGAACTATGAGGTGATCGTGAACGAGGAAGTAACCGAGTATCTGGTGAAGAACAGCAACAGCGGTGTGATAGAGTTCCAAGCACCGTCGTTGCCGGAGTGCATCTTCGCAGCTGAGAACCTGAACGTGGTACTCACCCATCGTACATTCGAGTGGGTGGCAAAGCGGGCACAGGAGCAGGCGGCCAAGGACATTGGGCTGGTGAAAGGCTCGGGCGTCTCTAGGATCAACTGATGCACATTCACTTCGATGGTGACTTGCTTGTCTACCGCGCTGGCTTTGCTGCTGAGAAGCAGCAGTGGCTGGTGCGTGACCCTGCAGGCGACTTGGAAGCTACTTATACCACGAAGCGGGAGGCTACTCACACAGTTGACGACCTCGGCAACGGGTACTACGTAGAGAAAGGGGAGCGCCTAGTAGAGCCAGTAGAGAACGCGTTGCATAACGTGAAGCGTCTGGTAGACACAGCACTTGAGAACCTCGGGGCGACTGAAGAAGATATGACCATGTACCTTTCCGGTAGTACCAACTACCGGGAAGGCGTGGCTACTATCAAGGTCTACAAGGGGAACAGGGATGCATCGCACAAGCCGGTACATGGCCCGGCTATACGGGAGTATATGAAACGCCATTACACTACGCTCGTCAGTGAGGACGAGGAAGCGGACGATCTAGTTGGATACAGCCACTATAACATGTGGGTGCATGATGACCAGTCGTCTATTATATGTACTGTAGACAAAGACTTAGACATGATACCGGGACTTCACTACAACTTCGTGAAGGATCACTCATACTACGTTGATGAGTACAGTGCGGACAGGTGGTTCTATCTGCAGCTACTGATGGGGGACAGCACGGATAACATCCCGGGCATACCACAAGTCGGGCCAGCAAAGGCCTCGAAGCTGCTTGAAGGATTGAACAGCATCGACGACATGTATCAGGTCTGCAGGGAAGCATACATGGACGCGTACGATGACGGACTCGCTGCTCTCATAGAGAACGCACGACTCCTCTGGATACGACGCCAGCCCAACGAGTGGTGGGTGCCACCGTGGGAGGAGGATCTGGATGCAGCAGAGTAAGCTAGTCAGTGCGGTAGAGTCTGTGCTTAACATAGGGAGCGGCTTCATCATCTCTATGGCTATGTGGCAGTATCTCGCACCGCTTCTAGGATACAACATTACTATCGCAGAGAACTTGCAGTTGACGTCTGTGTTCACGCTAGTAAGTATCATACGTAGCTACGCATGGCGTAGAATATTTACCCGATTGGATAGGAGGTTACATGAAATTATGGATTAACGAAGTCTCCAAATGGAGCGCGGAAGTGGATACACAGCAGTCGTTCTTTGCTATCCCTGTTGAAGTGTCTGACGAACTAGGCGAGCTACTTGTACGTAAGCACAAGGAGTTCATAACTATACAGAAGTACCTGCGCGGCTATGCACATTTAACTAACGCGTCAGGACAAGACCCGACAACACTGGAGGTACCCGCATGTCTGCAAGAAGAAGCAAGGTCAGAATCGCCGCCCAAAAAGAAGGCTACCGTAGCAACTTCGAAAAGCAAATCGCAGACCAAGCGAAAAAAGACTCAATCAAGTACAGCTACGAGCCCCCCGAAGGAAGGATCAAGTGGGTAGACAAGGAGAAGACCTACACTCCCGACTTCGTTTTAGCGAATGGGGTGATAGTAGAAGCCAAGGGTCGCTTGACCGTGCACGACAGAAAGAAGCATCTACAAATACAAGTGCAACACCCGGATGCAGACATCCGCTTCGTATTCCAATACGACAACCCGATAACGAAGGGGAGCAAGACAAGGTACACGGACTGGGCGGAGAAGAACGGATTCAAGTGGGCTATGAAAACAATCCCCAAGGAGTGGGGGAAGGAGCGAAAGAAATGAAGGAGAACCCCAAGCACGTCCAAGCACAGAAGGAAGGCAAGACCCCTTATGAGTTTATACCGCTTGCATCACTAGGCGGCGCGGCTAGGGTACTAGCGCACGGTGCGGAGAAGTACGGCAGGAAGAACTGGCGCATTGACCACATCAACGCAAGTACCTACCAAGGGGCTATCATGCGGCACCTCATAGCTTACTATGACGGTGAGACATTTGACAGGGACTCAGGCGAGAACCATCTATCACACATCATGGCTAACTGCATGGTGCTACTGGACGCGACAACGCAGGGATCTTTGATAGACGACAGACTAGAAAAGGAGAGCATCAATGACAAACGAGCAAGCAGTAAAGGTGATTCAGACAGCGTTGGCATTAATAGGCAACTCGGTTTTGAATTTACGAGGTGCGGAGATCCCGCAGACCAACCGCGCGTTGGAGGACTTGCAGCAGTTGGGGGTTTCCTTAGCAACGGGTACCCTAATCTTGGAGGTACCTACTAATGGAGAGGATACTGATACTGATGCAGGAGTTCCTGCAGGAGATGGAGACGCTAGTTGAGGAGGACGATGGGACTGTGTTCCAGATCCAACACATCGAGCAGATGGAAGAACTGAGCGACCTAATAGAGGAGAGAACGAATGGATAATCCAAGCGGGATGAAAGTCCTGACGCTAGACATCGAGACCAGCCCCATACAGGGCTACGTCTGGGGACTCTGGCAGCAGAACCTTCAGATCGACAGGATCATTGAGCCAACACGTACCCTGTGTTGGGCTGCGAAGTGGGAGCACGAGGACGCAGTATACCTCGGCTCTGAAAGCTTCCAGTCACATGAAGATATGATCCTTGAGATATACGATCTGGTCAACGAGGCAGATGCAATCGTCGGATACAACAGTCAGTCGTTTGACATGAAGCACCTGAACAGAGAGTTCGTGGAGTTAGAGTTAGCACCACCCCTCAAGTACAAGAACATTGACTTGCTGCGGGTAGTGAAGACCATGTTTAAGTTCCCGTCCAACAAGCTGGACTACGTAGCTGGCGTGCTACTAGACGAGCATAAGATGGATACGGGCGGCTTCTCTCTCTGGGAACGGTGCCTCGCGGGAGACAAAGAGGCGTGGAAACAAATGGAGGAGTATAACATTGAAGACGTCTTGCTTACCGAACGACTGTATCATTACCTACAAGGATGGGTGCCTGCACATCCCAACCGAGCCTTGTGGATCGAAGACCAGTCAGATCCCGTGTGCCCTAACTGCGGATCAACGCACGTTGTTCGTAAGGGCATTGAACGACCTGCTAGAGTTAATGCATATCAGCGATATAAGTGTGTCGAGTGTGGAGCTAATTCAAGAGGTCGAAGTATTGTTAAGAAGGCTGGAGAAGGAGTCCTGATGTGAAGCTGTGGGTATTCAATGCATACGTCTGGTCATTCTGTAGCGCGGGGTGGGGGTGGGTGGCTTATGTCACCGACCTCCCCGGAGCGCTGCTCTTGGCCTTATCATGCGGAGGCTTGGCAGCTGTGTCTGTCGTGAAAGCTAATGCCAACTAAAGAGGAGATGTTTCGCGGCATCGTAAAGGTGAATAATGAGAGGATCGACAACAAAGTTATTGCGCATACAGTCAAGGATAAAGTACAGGGAGATGATAGCAGCCGGGCAGATCAACCCTCCGGAGACAATCGAACACGCGCACCATCAAATGCGCACCCTGTATCGAGGCCTAAAGAAAGCCTTCGTGCGTTTGCCGAGCGCCGCAAGAGCGAGATTCTTAGCGCCCTTGAGGAAGTCACGGATGCGGAGATTAGAGTTGAGATAGAACTCAAGGGTTTGCGGTACGAGCGGCACGATCTACTAATGGAACAAAGACAACTGGAGAGACTATATGACGACGAAGATCAATGTACCAGCGCTGGACATCAACCAGCTGCAGCACCTGATACAGTTCTTTCAGATAAAGGAAAGGGACGGGGTGGACGCGGCAGTAGAGTGGGCGGAAAGCGTAATAGCACAACACGAGCCCAAAGAAAAAGCCCAGACGCCGAAGCATCTGAGCCTAGTTAGTTAGCTTGTACGTACAAGCTTAAGACCTATGTGGCCCTCACTCCTTTGGAGTGGGGGTCATTTGCGTTACGCGTTTCACCATTCCGAGTGGAACAAACATCTTAGCGGACACGCCATCTTTCTTCTTGGCGAACTCGTCCGTAGCTAGTACGTAGCCGTGCTTGTTCTTCGCAATGAGGAACCCTACTGTGCGTCTCATTACCGGAGTAGTCTTCGCTGCGTCCTTGACGTCGAAGTCATCAGTGTCTATAAATGCATCACCCCAGTCCACTACGATGATTGGGTAGTGCATCAGAAGCGCTTCCAGATACTAAGACCCAGTCCCGCTAGTACTGCTGCTTCCATCAAGAATCCCATGTCCACGCCTGCAGCACTTAGTGCTACCATCGCTTCGCCTATCCCTTGTAAAATCTGTGGGTAGCCGAACGCAGAAGCAATCCCGCCGAACACAATGAGATTCAGTACCGACACGATAGACACAGTCACGTACTCGTCTTTCCATGTGTTGCTCATTCCCTCGACTTGTAGGTGTTCCCATTCGTCCTTATTGAGATTGATCTCTTGGACGTCATCGTTCCGTGCTTGTGCAAGCTTGGCGTTAGCAGCTTCCCTTGCTATCTTCCTATCCTGTCTCTTGTTGATTATGTCCGCCACTGGTTTGAACAGTGCTGTTATCCATGCTGGCATCGCGTCCTCCTTATGTGTCGTATCCTATCTCGTACCACAGCATCTCGTACCTGTACGCTATGGTAGCACCTGAGTTGTTCGTCATCCTGATGAGGTACTTCGTAGAGGGCTTGAGTATCCACTCCTCCCCGTTCGTCTCTCCTACTACACCAGCGGGCGACTGCCCAACGCCTGTGGCGGAGGGTGGTATCCATTGTGTGTGTATCAATGTACCTACGTCTGTTACGGTAGGTGCGGTCGTGAGTACAGTACTTGGTGTGTTAGCGCTGCTACGATTGGTGTTATTTATTGTAACAGCGGCCCCGTCCGCAGAAGTAGTCACACCCTCGTACACTACCAAATCTATGTCACCCTCACCAGCCGTTATTTGCAGCCGTTGGAAGTGAGGGAACGTAAGGGCGGGCGTCACCAGCAGGAAGTCATCTACGTTATCGGCAATCATTCCTGTGACTTTACCGGATGCGTGGAACACAAACCCGTCATGTGCCATGCGATGGAGCACGTCTATGAATGTATGCGCGTGGGCATAGGCATCCATCGACTTCTCTATCTCATCGTAGTAGTCAGGTCTAAAGTTATCACTCATGCTATCTTATTCCTCTGCGGGTTTCTCACAGCCGTACGTCTTTCTCCAGCTGTCGCTGTATTCCGTACCATTCCACCTGTGGTGAACGATACGCGCTACTTCTTCACTGAAGCACCTGTCGAAACGGAAGCCTGCTTCATATACTACATAGTGTGTTACTTCGTGTACTAGAGTGTGCGAGGGAGCGTCGGGGTCTATGTAGATCCTGTTCTCTCCGGGCATGTAAGCGCCGTACAGTCCGAGCGCACCCATCAGCTCTGTGATTATCACATCGGGTGGTCGTATTCCTGTACAGTCTATGTCTAACTGCTCACATGCAAACTCCATGGGCGTCTGGTTCTTCTCTGCGTCTGCGTTGAAGGCCAGTAGTATTGCTACTAACAATATCCCTATTCGTACCATTCTCCTGTCACCATCATCCTTGCGTTCCGTCGTGCCCTTCCCTTCACTTGGCGCGCGTACGTGGAGTCCAGCATTTCTTTGGCTGCAAGCTGGTAGTCTCCTGCTTCAAGGGCAGCTAGCATCTTCTTAAACTTAAGAAGCCGCGTGATGCCAAGGTTATAGGTCATATCCAATAGGACGATCTTACGTGCCTGACATACGGTGAGGTATGCCGGGACGTTACTACACAGCTCGTCGATGCATATGCGCATCCTGAGCTTAAGTACCGCAGTACTTTCCTCCAGTGTGAAGCCTTCCAGTAGGTTAAATCCTATACCTATAGTCGGTATTCCTTCTGTATCGTAATACAGATCCTTTCGGTATCCTTCATTCATTGTGATGTAGCCGCTGGCTTTCCTGCCATCGAGGTGGGATGTCATAGCAGTCCCAGCTCCCTAGCCTTCTTCTCTACTGCGTTCTCTGATGCCAGCTCTCCGCTGCTGAACCTCTGGTACAGTTCTTCCATCTCCGTGTTGAACATGGCGTCGTCCAGTATGCCCAGACCCTGCACTGTTATCCAGTAGCGCGGATCGCGCGGCGAGAGGTTCTTCAGCTTGACGTATGCTCTCAGAGTCTCCGGATCCTGAAGGATGTCGGCTACGCGCCCAGCTCTTGTGTTACGAGCCACACGCTGCAGACTTGTGAGAAGACGTTGCTTCTTCGACAGAGGGCCAAACAGAGAGCGAGTTACCGCTATCCATCCTGCCTGCACTGCAGTCTTACTGCTGCGTGCGAATGCGCCCTCGCCCATGATCTTGAGAGTATCGTTCAAGAGATCCAAGTCTTTGACGTACTGCGTACCAAACACAGCTGTAAGTGTGTCGCGGTTCGCGCGTACCGTGGTCTCTAGTTTAGCCGCGTTGACAATCTTACCCTTATTGCCAGTCAGGCTCTGCATGACTTCTTCTAGGATCTTCTCCTCGACGCTGTCAGCTAGCTCCTCCCCTCCCGGCCCTGCTTTCCGCAGGTCGGCTATAATGTTGTGCGCCTGTCCGGGCTTAACCCGGTTGCTCAGGATTTCCTGTGCGATGTTCAATGGCTTGGTAGGATCAGCTACCGTACGGCCATAGAACTGCCCAAGTGTGGCCTCCATACGCTCTAGATTCTTGGTAGCCAGATCGGCAGCGCGTCCCATCTGGGCCACGTTGTCGATGCTATCTTCCATGCCCAAGACCCTCATGTGGTCTCGGTAGTCATCCATAAACTGGTTGTGTGCTCCCTGCTGGAAGCGACCCTCTTTGATGACGGTGTCAGCATGCAGCATACGGAGCTCATTGATCATAGCCGTGCGTGCCCTAGGCTCGTGGCCTATTACATCCATCGTCTCAGATAGCATACGTGCGTCGTTCGGGACGAGCATCCGCTTGCGGATCAGACCAGCCGGTAGGTTGGGCATCTCAACTACAGTGCGCTCCCCCGTACGAACAAGCTTGGTCTCCATGAGAGACTGCATGTTCTTGGTATCGAATACCGTGTGCAAGTTCTGCGTGACGTCGTTGGCGTGCGTCCAAGAGTCTAGTATCCTAGCTCCCCGACTCGGTGCCAGAGCCCTGCCAGTGGCGCGGGATACGAAACTCCCTCCTGCCATCTGCTGCTCGATAGCAGAGATTACACTCTGTATGTCCGTAGCTTCCCACCCATTAGTACTGGTTCCCCGCTGCACGTTACGTAGCTCTGTCTTCATATGAGACAGCGCCATGTGCAGATGGAACGGATCCAGAGCTTCTTGCGCCAGACCTGTGAGGTCATTGGGGTCTACGATCTTGTCTATCAGACGCGGGTCAAAGCCTGCGTTTGTGAGGCTAGCACGATGTGCGTTAGCCAGTGAGGCCAGTAGTGCCTCCTCCCCGTTCTTCTGAAGGTCAGCCATTACCTGACGTATAGGGGTGTCCCCGCTGTTGTCCAGCAGAGCGCCTGACTGCTTGGCCTTAGGATCCCAGCCCACTGTTCTGCGGTACTGTTCCCATGCGGCAGTCTCTACTTCTATGATCTTCTCGGCCTGCTTGAATACGTCTCCTCGCAGGGCAGTGAGTTCATCTAGATCTGCTTCTCTGGCAGCCACAATCTGAGCGTCCGTGAGGGCGTCCTCAGCGTCGTATCGAGCTGCGGTGAGGTCATCTATCGGGTCTTCCACGAGCCTCTGCCGTGTGGAACCACTGACGTCCTCCACAGATCTAAAGCCCTCATCGTTGGGGCCTCTTACCTTACGCGTAGCCATGCCGTCCAGAGCTTTTACACTGGCTTTCTGTGATTCTATGCCTGCTACCCGGAGCTCACGGGCTGCTTCGCCGATGGCCTGCGACTTGAGGTTGGCCTCTGCTACCAACAGATCAGCGTCTCCGGAGAGCTCACCGAGGGTCGGGTTGAACTTAGCGCCAGTCCGTTGTTCCAGTTCTCTGATCTTCGCTAGACTCTCGTCTATCCTTTTCTGCATAGCGGGCAGATCTTTGATGTCGAGAGGACGTCCTAGGTAGTTACGCATCCCAGTGATGGTACCCAAGACTGCGAAGGAGCCCAGCTCCCCGCCCGCTGCTATGCCTGCCTGCCATAGACTTTCACTAGAGGTGTCTACGCTATCAATGATCTCTTGCGGGACACCCATCCACTTAGCAACCTGTTGCCTTACTGGAACGGACAGGCCAGCCAGAATGGCTGCACCCGTTGTGCCACCTACAACTGTTCCTGCTCCCGGGCCAAAGGCCGCAGAGCCAGCAAACGCTCCACCAATGGAGCCTGCTGTTTCCATCGCAAAGGTTGGAACCTCTCCTGCGAACTCAACTATGTCACCTACGTCAGTCCCCGGGGGGTTGATGAGGGTCGGCTTGAGAGAGCCGTCTTCCAGCTGTCGGAGGTACGTCAACTCGCCGCTTGCTGAGTCATTGAATACTATAGGGAAGTCTTCTGGTACGTTCTTCAAGTCCTTACGTAGCATTGCATCGACGGCTGCAACCTGTGCTTGACCGTCGAACGCAAGCAGGCCCGCAGCTGCGCGAGTGCGCGCGTCGAGGCCGGACGTGACGTCTACGCCTTGTGCTGCTGCGTTCTCCATGAGGATCTGTCTGTCAGGGTTCTCCTGTGTGGGAGCCTCAACTGTGCCACTTAACTCGGCAGCGGAGAATCCAATAGGGCCTGAGCGCAAGCGATCTTGTCGCGGCGGGGCTTCTGTAGGAGTCCGGTCTATCCGATTAAACGTGTCCAGCATCATCTGCTCGTGTGCGAGCTGCTCCGGAGTCATAGTGTCTGCCGGAGCTGCCTGCGTGGGAGTCTGGTCGAACGCATCTATGCGATCCATGAGATTGACTTCTTGCTCAGGCGTTAGTCCGCCTTCGCGCAACATCTCTACCGCGAAATCCCTATCCTCTTTGCTTTCAAATGTTTCCATTACTCGGTTCCAGTAGTACTAGGGGTGCCGTTCAGTATACGTTGCCTGCGCTCCTCGGGGGTCTCTTGTCTGTCAGGAGCCGTAACCTCAGGCGGAGGCGGCGCGACCGCACCGGTGGGCTTCTCGGGGGTGCCGAACAGTTTCTCAAACTTCTTATCAAAGTTCTTACGTTCCTGATTGTACTCAGCCATAGCCTCGGGGCCGACGATCTGTGCCGCCCGTTCCGCTCCGATCTGCTTATTCCAGAACTCGAACTCCTTGCCAGAACCATCTACGTTGTCTACTAGGATCTGACGGAGTGCCTCAGGATCAGTCGCTGCTGCGCCGATCTGTTTGATAGCGTTCTTGAAGTCAGCGTCTGACAACTGTCGTGCGCCCGGCTCGTTAGCACGTGCCTTGGCGTACGCCATCT
>Ga0316189_10002555_pt1 | contig 17800 bp, 13 predicted proteins | sample LowCovwburrow_MG_FD_204930 | JGI IMG/M metagenome (GOLD analysis project Ga0316189, IMG submission 204930) | Coastal sediment microbial communities from Maine, United States - Lowes Cove worm burrow | ecosystem: Environmental > Aquatic > Marine > Coastal > Sediment | place: USA: Maine...
ATCGCCGCGTACCTGGCCACCGGCGAGGCCGATGACAAGGCGGGCGCCTACGGCATCCAGGGGCGCGCCGCAGTGTTCGTCGCCGAGGTCCGCGGCTCGTGGACCAACGTGGTGGGGCTGCCGATGGAGCGGACGCTCGCGGCGCTGGCCGCGCGGGGCGTCGATGTCGGTCGCTGAGCGCCTCGCCGCGGTCCAGTCGCAGGTGAGTGCCGCCTGCCACGCCGCGGGAAGAGACCCCGCCGACGTGGGCCTGATCGCAGTGAGCAAGCACGTCCCTGTCGCCGCGATCGCCGAAGCTGCGGCGAGTGGGCACTGCGACTTCGGTGAGAGCTACGCGCAGGAGCTTCGCGACAAGGCGGCTCTGCACCCGACGCTGCGGTGGCACTTCATCGGTCGGCTGCAGCGCAACAAGGCCAAGTACGTGGCGCCGGTGGCCGCCCGAATCCATGCTCTGGAGACCGTCGCGCAGGCTGAGGCGATGCTGACGCGGGCGCCCGGCCCCCTTCACGCGCTGGTGTCGGTGAACCTGGGCGGGCAGGAGTCCAAGGGCGGCGTGACCGCGCAGGAGGCGCTCGACCGATGCGCCGTGCTGCACGCCCTGCCGGGCCTCGCCGTGGTCGGGCTGATGACGATGCCGCCGCCCTCAGAAGACCCCGAGGACGCAGCCCCGTACTTCGAAGAGCTGGCCGATCTCGCGGCGCGGGGACGGGCGCGCGGCCTGCCGCTCGACGAGCTGTCGATGGGGATGAGCGCGGACTTCGCGGTCGCGATCCGCTTCGGCGCGACGTGGGTGCGCGTGGGCACAGCCATCTTTGGACCGCGGATCAGAACGCGAAGTCGACCGCCACCGTAGCGCCTGCCTTGCCCGCCTCGGCTTGGCGCGTCTGCTTCGTGCCCGGCTGCCCGGGGACCAACGCGGTGATCGTGTGCGCGCCGACCTTCACCACGTGATCTTGGGGCGTGTAGCCCACTGCCTGGCCGTCGACGTACACGAGCACCCGGCGGTTCGCGCGGATCTTGAGCGTGACCGGCGCGGCGTCCTTGGGCTTGGGCTGGGGACGGGGCTCGGCCCGACGAGCCCGACGCGCGGGCGTGGGCGCTGCGGGCGCAGCGGCCGGCGCGTTGTCCTCCGTCGGAGTCGGCTCCGCGCCGATCAGCGACGGCTCGCGGGTCATGGTCTCGCGCACCTCGAGACCGCCGCTCACCGGCGTCCGCTCGGTGGCAGGCGCGCCTGCCCCGCCGTCTCGCCCGATCCCGGAGAACAGGATGCCGGCGATCGCCAGCAAGCCGCCCACGAGCACGATCGACAGGACGATCATGCCGCCGGCGACCACCATGACCGGCGGACCGCCCGCCTCGCTCTCATCGCTGGCCTCCTGAGACGCCGCGCGGGAGGCGGCCTGGCGCCGTCGCAGATCGGCGTCGCGCCGACGGGCACCTTCCGGCGTGAGGCGATCTTCGAGAGCCGGAGTGTCGTCGAGGTACGACGGCCGGTCGGACTGTGGCGCCCGGCCAGGAGGGACACCGGGCAGGCTGTACTGCGCCGCCGGGAACGCGCCCTCGGCGCTCAGATCCTCCGGCGGTGGCGGCAGCGCCTGATACTGAGGCGGCGGCTCTGGCGTCTTCATGACGGTGGGTCGGCTGTCGTACAGGAAGTCGGGCGGCGGCCCCGGCTCGGTGGGTGCATCCACGCTCCTTGGGGCGCTGCCCTCAGTGCGCTCGGTGGGCGCGGGTGTCGGCCACGGCTCGTCGTCCGACCACAAGTCGGGCTCGGGCGCCGTTGGCGGGTCCATCCGCGCGGGCGGAGGCAGCGGGGTGATGTCGTCTATCATTGAAGGCGGAGGCGGCGTATCGCGAGACGCCACAGCGGCGGGAGGCGGCGTCTCGGCGGACCCCTCCGCGCTCCCGGTGCGGGGCTTGGATCCGATCAGACTGCGGCGCCGCCGACCCATCGTCCTCCCTACTCCTCGAGGAACTCGGCGAGCGCAGCGGGGGTCTCCCCACCGTCTACGAACGCCTTCAGCTGCGGGAGCGACGACTCCTGGGCGAACACCATGCGCCCGCGCGGCGTGCTAGACAGGCCGATCAGTCCATTGTCGGCGAGCGCAAGGACAGCGTCATCGAGCAGCGTCTGTTCGGGGCGCGACAGGCCGCGCCATATGTTGTCGACGCGGGTACCGTTGGCCGCACCGACATGGCCGCGCGAGATGAGCTGCCTCATCGCACCGCGGATGCGCTGCAGCCGGGGGTCGTCGTCGTCGGGCAGGACAACGCCTTCCCACCAGCCTCCCTCCAGGCCGCCCAGCTCGCGCAGCCGGGTGAGACGGGCTGGCTCGACGACCATGGCGCCGCGCGGCATGGCGTCGCCGCTGACCAGCAGGCGGACGACCTCGAAGGGGTCGAGGTCAAGCTGGCGGGCGACCTCGGGGAGCGTGAGCGGCTGGAGTTCCTCAAGCATCCTCACTCTCCTCTTCGTCGGCCTCGGGCGGGAACACGTAGTCGACATTCACTCTGGTGGGAACGACCGAGACCCGGGCCCCCACGAGCTCCGGCGCGGTCTGCAGCACCTCGGACAGGCGCTGCTCGAAGGCAGGCACGAAGTCGGCCGGCGCGGACTCCAGCATCACCTCGACCGCGAGCAGGTCCATGAATCCGCCTGCGTTGGCCTGTGCGCCCGTCCAGTCTGCGTCGGCAGCGGCCTCGTAGACCGCCTGGACGACGCGCGCGGCCATCCACGTCTGCAGGCCATCGCCGCGCGTGTCCCACTGGGTCTGGACCTCGTCGGTCACAGGGAGGACCACGGCGAGCACCTCAGGGGTGCCGCCCGGCGCATCCACCGTCCACGCCACCTGGACCGAGACGTCGTCCTCGGGCATCTCCACGGGCGCGAGCAGGATGCTCTCGACCTTGGCGCGCAGCGTGTTGGTGAGGTCGGTGTGCGCGCCGATCAGCGGGGCGCGGTAGCTCTCCGGGATGTTCTGCAGGCTGGGCTCGATCTCGTTTCGGAACTTCTGGTAGTCCTCGACTTTGCTCGCGAGCCCCTCGTCGGCGAGCTGCTTGGGCAGCGAGCTGCGCCGCGCAGCGACGGCATCGACCACCGCCCGTTCGCGCTGGGCGAGCAGACCGGCCTGCTGCTGCAGCGCACCGAACAGCGCCGTGTGGGCGCGCTGGATCTCGCGGGATCCAAGACCAGCGGCCTTGACCAGCAGATCTGTGCGGAACGTCTGCAGCGCTTCCAGCTGCTGATGCAGGTTCGCGATGGCCGCATCGAGGTTCGAGATTTCTTGCTCGACCTCGGTCAGCTCGGCTTTGTGTCGGGCCTCTTCATCGTTCTTCCAGCGGTCGACTTCCGCCAGGGCCCCCGACACCGTCGGCGTCGGCGCTGCAGCTGCCATGAACACTCCATCAACGGCCGCCACGATAACAGCAGCGAAGCATCAGTGCGGCCGCATTACCACCGGCGGGGCCTTCCCGAGGGGGCCGCGCCGCACCCGACGCGCGCAGACCCTGCCTAATTGCGAGCCCGAAGCCCTGTCACTGTGACAGAAAACAACCCAGCCGTGACCGCCGCGAGGCCGTACCCGACTCCGTACGCGATATCGATCCGGCGCGCATCCGCGCGGATTGCGGCCGCTCGCGCGTCCCCGTAGCAGGATGCCCCGTAGGCGCAGTCTCCGAACACGGCGCCGTCGTAGGCGGACCCGCCGAACGACCGCTCGGAGCGGACCCCGGTCGCGAGCGCGAGTCCCGAGGCAGCCCCCGTCGCGATCGCGGGGAGCCACACCGCTGCGGGGCGGCGACGATCCAACCACCGCGCGCGCGGTGGCGTCGCGGCCAGCACCGAGGGGTCCGGCAGCACAGGCGCCACCCTGCCACCGGTCGCCACGGTGTGGTCTGCGAGCAGCTCGACCACCTGTGAGGCCACCGCGTCCGGCAGCTCGATCTGCAGCAGGTGTACGCCGCGCGCGACCGTCACCGGCGCCGCCCGCCCGTCTACCCAGACCCCGCCGGCGCCGTCGACGGACACGTCGATCAGCTCGCTCGCGGCGCGCTCGGCCCACACGCCGTACAGCTCCGAGAGCTCAGGGCCGAACTTCTCGGGCGGCGACCCGTCGACGTGCTGGACCGCGACGGCACGGCGAGTGGCGGCCTCCATCGCCTCGCGGTCCTCGGCCGTGAGCGCCAGCAGCGCCTGAAGCCGGTACAGCGCGAGCAAGTCCTCGGCCTGCACGATCTCGGTGTGGCACGACAGCTCCGAAGCTGCCTCGGTGATCAGCGCCGCGGCCGAATCCAGCTCGGCCACCTCGAACGAGTCCCACGCCGCCTGCACACGCTCCTGCAGCGCCGGGCAGGGCTGCGCCGCCGCGCTCTCCATCAGTGCCAAGACCAGGCCGTTCAGCATCTGCCCACCATAGCGCGCTGTAGTATCAAGTTGAGGAGCCTCGTTCCGCCGTGATCTGCGTCGAAGACATCTGCTCCACGTTGACTCGGTACGGCATCGCGGTCCCGGACCCCCTCAGGGCCGAGGTCGCCGCGCTGCTCCAGGGTCCGCCCGCCCGCGGGATCGGGCTCGCGACCTGGACCAGCGATCTAGCGCCCGTCGCAGACGCCGCCGAGCTCCTCCAGGACCTCGCGCTGCCACCCCGCTACGATCTGCGTTTTGTCATCGGCCACGGCGGGATGGGCCGGGTCCTGCACGTCCGGGACGCCGTCCTCCACCGCGACGTCGCGATGAAGGTCGCCCGCCGCGATCTGTCGCCGGTCGCGCAGTCCCGGTTCGTCGTCGAGGCCCAAGCGACTGCCCATCTCGAGCACCCGGGGATCGTGCCGGTGTACGACCTGGGCAACCTGCCCAGCGGCGAGCCCTACTACACGATGCCGTTGATCCGGGGTCGCACCCTGACCGCCGACATCCTCGATCTGCACGCCGCCTCCACGCCCGAGCATTGGGGCACCGGAGCCCACGGCACGACGCTGCACCGCGTCCTGTCGCGGTTCCAGTCCATGTGCGAGGCCGTCTCGTACGCGCACGCGCGCGGCGTCATCCACCGCGACCTGAAGCCCGACAACGTGATGCTCGCCGACTTCGGGGTGACCCTGGTCCTGGACTGGGGTCTGGCCAAGGTGCTCGAGGACGACGGGTCGCAGGACGGCGCGTGCACCGACGTCCGCACTGCACACATGCGCAGCAACATGACCATGCACGGCACCGTGGTGGGCACACCGGGGTACCTCGCCCCCGAGCAGGCGCGGGGAGACAGCGCCGCCATGGACGCCCGCGTCGACGTGCACGCCCTGGGCGCCTGCCTGTACGAGATCCTCGTCGGCCGGCCACCCTTCACCGCGGCGACCCGGTTCGACGCGCTGCTCAGCGTGCTCCAGAACGAGGCGGAGCTGCCCGGGGCGGGCGCAGCCAAGCGCCCCGAGGAGCTCGTGGAGCTGTGCGAGGCGTGCCTGAGAAAGGACCCAGAGGAGCGCCCGCGCGATGCCTCCGTGGTCGCGGGGATCGTCGCTGAATGGACCGAGGGTGCGCGCCGCCTGCGCCGCGGCGAGGCAGAGCTGACGGTGGCCGAGAGCATCGATGAGGAGATCCTGCGGTTGATCGCGTCGGCGCGGGATCTCGACCGCCGGGCTGCCGACCAGGAGGCCGCGTTCGTTCCGTGGACCCCGACCGATCAGAAGGTCAGCGCATGGCGCCTGCGCGACCGCGGTGCGGCGGCGCGGGACCGGGCCGAGCTGCTCCGCGCCCGCCGGGTCCACACGCTGCAGGTCGCGCTGCGGTTCGCCCCCGACCTGACCGCAGCGCGGGTCAAGCTCTCTCAGCACTTTCACGCCGAGCACGAGCAGGCCGAGGCGCGCGGCGACTCCCGGGCGGCGGCCGCCGCCGAGATCCAGCTGATGACCCACGACCAGGGGCGCTACGCGGACTACCTGCGGGGTCGCGGGGAGCTCACCGTCGTCACCGACCCGCCCGGCGCCGAGATCGCCGTGTTCCAGTTCGAAGAGCGCGACCGCCGGCTGGTGCCGTGCCCGAGCTGCCGCCTGGGTCTCAGTCCGATCGAGCGCGCCGAGCTGCCCATAGGCAGCTACCTTCTGCGGATCAGCCACCCTGAGCGCGCGCCGCTGCGGGTGCCCGTCCGGATCGACCGCAACGGCCACTGGAACGGCGCGCCGCTCGGTGTCTCAGAGCCGCTTCCGTTGGTCCTCCCGGGGCTCGACGACCTTGGCCCCGGCGATGTCCTGGTGCCCGCGGGTCCGTTCCTCACGGGCGGCGACCCCGAGGCCACGAGCCCTCGACCGCGCGCCGAGATGTGGCTCGACAGCTTCGTGATTCGACGCCACCCGGTCACCAACGCGGAGTACGCCGCGTTTCTGGAGCGGCCTCAGTCGTTCGAGCCCTCGCACAGCCCCGTGGTGCGGGTCTCCTGGGACGAAGCGTGCGCCTATGCGTCCTTCCTCGCCGAGCAGACAGGGCTGCCTTGGCGCCTGCCCTGGGAGGCGGAGTGGGAGAAGGCTGCCCGCGGTGTCGATGGCCGGGTGTATCCGTGGGGACACTTCGCGGACCCCACCTGGCTCGCAAACCGCCACTCCCGCAGCCGGCCGCGGCTTGCTGCGATCGACGACTACCAGCTGGACGTCGGCCCATACGGGGTCCTTGGGCAGGGGGGCAACGTCCGCGACTGGTGCCTGGACGTCCACGGCTCCTCCGCGATGCGCCGGCCCGGTGACGTGCAGCGACAGGTGCACGCCACGACCCGTCGCTCGCTGCGCGGTGGGGAGTGGTCCGGCGACCTGCGGCGAGCGCGCTCAGCGAGCCGAGCGGGCGCGCCTCAGTCCACGAGGGAGCCCACCATTGGGTTCCGGCTCGTGCGGGGATTCGGGGCGCCGTTCATCGGCATCGACCGATGAACTTCTGCGCCTCGGGGATGTTGTAGCACCAGGTGTCGGGCCCCTCTGCGGCGACGGTCACCGAGAACTCGCCGTGCTGAGCACCACTGGTCATTCGGACGGTATGGGACCCGGCGAGGAGCTCGAGCTTCAGCGGCGTGCGGCCCGCCGCCGTGCCCGCCACAGTCACCTCGGCGCCCCACGGAAACGAGAGCAACCGGATCGACCGGGGGTTGGCGACGACGACCTCGGTCGCCACCGGCACCGGCGGAGGGATGGGCACGACCGGCGCCACGTCAGCGACGACCGGCCCCACATCAGCGACGACCGGCGCCACGTCAGCGACGACCTCCGCAGGCTCGGGATCCGGCGCCGGCGGACCGAACGCTACGAAAGGACCCGGCTCGGGCGCAGGCTCCGGCATGGGCGCAGTGACCGCGGCGAGCGGCCCGACCTCGTGTTGCGATCCGTCCCCCCACCACAACTGCGCCGCGACCGCACCCAGCGCGACGACCACCGCCGCGGCGACGCCGGCCAGGATCGCCACAGCCCGCGCGCTGTCTGCGGCAGGCGGCGGAAACGGCGCGGGCGGCTGGGTGTCCTCGCCTGAGGACCGCGGGCTGTCCAGCTCGCGCGGCGGCGCCGCCTCGAGAGTGCGCGCCGTGGGCACCGGACACAGCGGCGTGACCCCGGACGGCGCCGAAGTCGCCTCTTCCTTCAGGATGGCCAACAGCTCGGCGCAGTCCGCCACGCGGTCGTCCGGGCCCACGCGCAGGCACGCATCGATCGCCCGCTCGAAGCGCACCGGGAGCTCGGGCGCGACGCTGCGGACCGGGCGGTAGTCAGCGTGCACTACGGCGTTGTAGATCTTCAGCGCCTCGTCGCCGGGGAACGCCCGCTCCCCCGTGACCAGGTGGTACAGCATGCAACCGAGCGACCACATGTCGGCGCGCTGATCGACCGTGCGCGCGTCCCGCACCTGCTCGGGCGCCATGTACGCCGGCGTGCCCATCGAGATGCCCGAGCGGGTATGAGCCACCTCGGCGTCCTGCGCGAGCAGCTTGGCCAGCCCAAAGTCGGTGACCTTGGGAACCACCCCGTCCGCCGTGCGGTCCAGCAACACGTTGGCGGGCTTCAGGTCGCGGTGGACCATACCCCGGCCGTGCGCGACGGCCACACCGGTCAAGATCCCTTCGAACAGCCTCTCGGCTTCGGCCAAGGGCGGCGGGTTGTCGCCCCTGAGGGCCTGCTCGAGCGACGGGCCGTCGATGTACTCCATGAGCAGCGCCGGCTGCCCGAAGATCTCGAGCGTGTCCGTGACTGCGACCACATTCTCGTGGTGGATGCTAGCCTGTAAGCGCCCTTCTCGGGCCATGCGCTTGCGAATGGTGTCGCTGCTCAGGGTGAGCACCTTGAGGGCGTGCCGCGTGGCCAGGTGATTGTGGGTCACCTCGTAGACCATGGCCGTGCCACCGGCACCGAGCACGCGCTCGACCGTGTAGCGACCCACGAGCTGTCCCACATCGAGCTTCACCGCCCCGACCTCCCCGACCTCACTCTGGTCGCACGACCAGATTCACCAAACGACCCGGTACCACGATTTCGCGCACAAGGGTGTGGCCCGTCAGGTACTTCACGACGTTGCCTTCCGCTCTCGCGAGCGCGAGGACCTCCTCCTTGCTCGCATCGGCCGCCACATCGATCTTCGCACGGAGCTTCCCGTTGACCTGGACCACGAGCGTGACGGTGTCGGCCTGCAGTGCAGCCGGGTCGAACTCCGGCCACGGGGCGTGCGCGATCAGCTCGGTGTGCCCAATCCGGGACCACAGCTCCTCGGCCAGATGCGGCGCATACGGGCTCAGGATGCGCAGGAACGCCTCGCAGTCTGCCTGAGCGGGGAGCGCGCCCTTGGTGGCGTTGACCAGCTCCATCATCTTGCTGATCGGTGTGTTGAACTTGAGCGCATCGATGCCTTCGGTCGCCTCGCGGATCGCCACGTGCAGTGCGCGGCGGACATCGGAGGAGGTGGCTCCGAAGGGCCGGACCGCGTCCTCCGCGTCGACGAACAGCCGCCAGGTGCGGTCGAGGAAGCGGCGGATCCCGTCACAGCCGGCAGTCTGCCACGGCTTGACCTGATCGAGCGGGCCCATGAACATCAGGTACATCCGCAGCGTGTCGGCGCCGTAGCTGCCCACGATATCGAGCGGATCGACGCTGTTGTTGAGCGACTTGCCCATCTTGCCGAGCTTCTGCTCGACCGCAGTGTCGGTGCCCGTGACGTAGTGCTCGGTCTGCACGGGCTGATGACTCCAGGCGCTGACCACCGTGGCCGCTTCTCCCGGCCGGTGCTCCACGCTGTCCGGGTGGTGGTACTTACCGGACGCCTCTCGGTAGGCGTATGCCAGGAGCATTCCCTGATTGTAAAGCTTGCTGAACGGCTCTTCCGTAGGGACCAGCCCGCAGTCGAACAGCACCTTGTGCCAGAACCGCGCGTAGAGCAGGTGCAGGACCGCGTGCTCGACCCCGCCGATGTACAGATCGACCGCGTTCCAGTACTCCACCTTGTCCGGCCCGAACGGCAGCGCGGTGTTGTGCGGATCCATGTAGCGGAGGTAGTACCAGCACGACCCGGCCCACTGCGGCATCGTGTTGGTCTCGCGCAGGGCGGGCTGTCCATCGATCTCGGTGCGCAGCCACTCCTCGGCCCGCGCGAGCGGCGGCTGGCCGTCGACGGTGGGCTTGTACGCGTCGATCTGCGGCAGGACAACGGGCAGGTCCAAAGCGGCGACCGCCCGCACCGACCCATCCTCCAGGTGCACGATGGGGAAGGGCTCGCCCCAGTAGCGCTGCCGGCTGAACAGCCAGTCCCGCAGCTTGTAGTTGACCTTACCCACGCCCGCGCCACGCCCCTCGAGCCACGCGATGATCGCCGGCTTGAACGCGTCCACCGTCATGCCATCGAACTCCCCCGAGCCGACCGCTGTGCCGGCGCCGGCCCAGGCACCCTCGGCGAAGTCGTGGTCGTGCTCGGGCTGGTATACCGGGCGGATCGGCAGATCGAACGCCCGCGCGAAAGCGTGATCGCGCTCGTCGTGCGCCGGGACCGCCATGATCGCGCCGGTGCCGTACGTCGCCAGGACGTAGTCGGCGACCCAGACCGGCACCTGCTCCCCGTTGACGGGATTGATCGCCATCGCGCCGGTGAACACACCGGTCTTCTCTTTGTCGGCGGCCACCTGCCGGTCGAGGTCGGACTTGTTGCGCGCCGCTGAGACATAGGTGGTGACGGCGTCGCGCTGCGCGTCCGTGGTGATTCGCTCCACCAGTGGGTGCTCGGGTGCCAGCACACAGTAGGTCGCACCGAACAGCGTGTCGGGCCGGGTCGTGTACACCACAAACGAGTCGGCGGCGGCGCCCGCGATGGGGAAGGTGACCTCGGCGCCCTCGGACCGACCGATCCACTGCCGCTGCATCTCCTTGATGCCCTCGGGCCAGTCCACGGTGTCGAGATCGTCCAGCAGGCGCTGCGCATACTCGGTGATCTTGAGCATCCACTGCTTCATCTTGCGCCGCTCGACCAGGTCGCCGGTCTCGACGTAGCGCCCGTCGACAACCTCCTCGTTGGCCAGCACGGTGCCCTGAGCCGGGCACCAGTTCACCGGCACCTCAGCGAGGTACGCCAGGCCGCGCTCGTGCAGCTTCAGGAAGATCCACTGGGTCCAGCGGTAGAACTCAGGCTCGTGGGTCGAGACCTCACGCTCCCAGTCGAACGCAAAGCCCAGGCGCTGCAGCTGGGTACGAAAGTATGCCCGGTTGTCGCGCGTGATGATGGCGGGGTGCCGGTCCTCGCGCTGCGCGGCCCGCTCGGTGGGCAGCCCGAAGCTGTCGAATCCGATGGGGTTGAGCACAGAGAACCCGCGCATCCGCTTGTAGCGGGCCACGATGTCGATCGCCGTGTAGCTGAGCGGGTGCCCCACGTGCAGGCCGCTACCGCTGGGGTAGGGGAACATACACAGCGCATAGAACTTGGGTTTGTCGCTGTCTTCGGCGGCGCGAAAGGTGCCTTCTCGGGCCCATCGCTCCTGCCAGTGACGCTCCACCTGCTCGTGATCGTACCGGGCCATGTCGGGGGGTTCTCCGTGGGTCCCCCCACGTATTCGGAGACCGCCGCCTCAGCCCGCCAAGAGGGCCTCAGCGCGGCTACGGCGAGGATCGCCCTGCGCCATCCGGTCGAGCAGCGCCCGCCCGAGCTGCTGTGCCGCCGGATCGCCCTGCGCCCGCGCCGCCAGTACGCGCAGGTACGCATCGTCCCACGTGGGGGACTTGACCAGGCTCGCGGCGATGCCGGCGAGGTGTAGCCCGCGCTCGTTCTCGACCCCGTCTTCGAGGTACAGCGTCGCGAGCAGGCGATGCGCGTCGAGGTGGGGCGGCTGAAAGCCGCACTTGCCCGGCGGACAGTGGGTGGCCTCCATGCCGGCTTCGAGCGCGCGCATCGCCTCGGTCCTGTGGTCGCCCGCCATCCGGACCCGCGCCAGCAGGGCGTACAGCGTCATGGACTTCGGGCTCAGCTTGATCATCGCCGCAGTGACCGCCTCGGCCTCCTCGAGCGCGCCCGAGTGCATCAGCAGCTGGGCGAACAGCGCGCCGCCGAGCTGCGGGTCTTTCCGACGCTGATCGCGGAGCACGCGCAGCGCGCCGGACAGATCGCCGGACTCGGTCAGCAGCTCCGCGAGGTACACCCCGGAGTGCTGCCGCCCCATGTTGTGGTGCCCCTCGGCGCACTCGGCGAATGCGCGCACTGCCTGGGCCGCCGCCGCGGGATCTCCCAGCGCGTGCGCGGCGCGACCGCGCTCCCACTGTACGAGCGCCGCGTCGTCCGGCATGCCCATCAGCGCAGTGAGCGCCCCGTCGAAGCGCCCCTCTTCCAGCTCGAGCACCGCGCGGGCGAACGGGGCTCCGAGGCCGCCGACCGTGGCCCGGAGCGACTCGGGGTAGTTTTCGACGATCAGGGCGAGCTTGGCCTCGACCTCGTCGTGGTCCGGCGCGAGCCGATCGTCGGGCACCGTGCGGTCGAGCCAGCTGGGACCACCGCTCATCCCGAGCGGATCGGCGCTCATCATGCGGGCCTGCGCATCGGCCTTCTTGCGCGCGGCGGTGTCGCCGCGGTCGGCCCGGATCTCCCGCAGGGCGCGCCGCGCCTCGCGGAACTCCTCCTCGAGGCCGCCGTGGTGGAACCGCTCGGCCAGCTCGAGGTGGATGGACACACGGTGGTCGTCGCCGGCGCGCCCGTAGCCAACGGCGGCGTCGAGGTTCTGTCGCGCGAGCTGGGTCTCGGCCTCGGCGAGCACTGCAGCGGAGTCCGCGTGCTCGACGCCGAGCAGCTCCAGCCGCGCCTCATCGGGCCGACCGCCGGCCAAGAACCCGCGCGCGCGCTCCACGCGATCTGCGGGCGAAGGGAACAGCCACGACAAAAGGCTCATCAGGCCTCCACTCTAGCGGGTTCAAGCTCGTCGTCGTCGTCCGACTCGTCCTCGTCGTCCTCGTCGTCCGACTCGTCGACATACTCGTCGGGCGGACCCCACCGGCGGTACTCGTCTACGAACATCAACGACCGCGGCAGCGCACGGTCGACGTAGATGACCCCGTCGAGGTGGTCGGCCTCGTGCTGGATGACCACCGCTCCGTGCCCGTGCACCTCGATGACCTTCTCGGTGCCATCGCGGCCGAGCGCCTCGATCCGGACGTGGTCGGGGCGCTCCACCAAGCCGCGCATCCCCGGGACCGACAAGCAGCCCTCCCAAGTGCGGCGGGTGGTGTCGGACAGCGGCGTGATCACCGGGTTGACGAAGAACTCGGGACCGCGCTCGTCGGTGAGCGTGAGCACCACGACGCGCAGCGGCATGTAGACCTGCGGCGCCGCGAGACCGGCACCATCGTACTCGTACATCGTGTCGAGCAGATCATCGCAGAACGCCTGGAACGCCGGGGAGCCGATCTGCTCGATCGTGAGCGGCTCGGCGAGCTGGCGCAGGATCGGATGCCCCAGCTGGGCGACCTTGAGTATTGCCATGAAAGCGCCCTGTCTACGGCTGGATCAGCAACACCGAGGAGGTGACCGGAAGGGCGGCCTCGCCTTCGAGCCACTCGCCGTTCTTCGTGACCGTGCCGGCGAGGAGCCAGCGCTGCGCGTCGTAGCTTCCGGCCCAGACCTCGAGCGTCGTCCCGTCCTTGACCGAGTCGAGCTGGAACCGCACAGGAAGGCCCGGGTCCGCGTGGTACTCGAACGGCGCCAGGAACCACAGGGCAACCGGCACACCGGGCACGTCGATCGCGGGGAAGCCCGGGTCGTCGAGCTCGAGGCGTGCGCCGCTCATCTCGGTGGCGTCGTCGTGGAACACCGGAGTCTCGAGCGAGTCGATGCCGGCGGTGACGTAGATGCCCCCGCCCAGGTCAAGCTCTGCGGGCAGGGCAGGCAGCGGAGCCGGAGTGCCCAAGGGCGGCAGCGCCATGTTCAGGACCCGGGTCTCGCCGTCGGCGAACTCCACCGCGACGTAGCCGATGGCCAGCCCGGTCGACTCGTCGGGACGGACCTCCATGGAGTGCCAGCCCGCGTCGGCCGAGACGGCACACCAGCTGCCGTCCGAGCGGGAGTCGGACGTCTGGCAGAACTTCCCCTGGCAGAAGCGGATCTGCGCGCCGACAACCGGCGCACCAGCCGTGTCCGTGATCAGCCCCGCCGCAGGCTCGTTGCCTTCGCAGGGAACCTCCTTCGCCGGCGTCGTGGGCTTCGACCCCGTGTCGGTCATCGTGGGCTCACCCGTGGGGGTCGACTCCATGGGGTCGACACCGCCGTCGCACCCAATCAGCAGACCGATCAACACCGTGTAGCGCATGGAATCTCCGTGGCAGCTGCCCTGGCATACGGTTTCACCCGATCAGGCGATGACCGCCACCCCGATGTTCATCTGAACAAGGGCCGCTGCGGCGCGCGGACTGCGGACCGACCAGCCAGCCACCGCGAACCAGCACGCCGGGCCCGAGTGGCCCATGAAGCAGTGGGCGCATGTTGTTCATCGGGCCCTCCGGCCGCGGTGACGACCTGCGAGGCTGGCGACGGCGTAGCCGGTCAGGACGGTGCCGGTGGCCGCCCAAGTGTAGATCGGCGCGAGCTTCGACAGGTCGGACTCAGCCAGGTTCGAAGCCAAGGACAGGGCGATCCCCGACGCCGCAACCGTGAGCCCCTGGACGAGGGTGACCGCAGCGGGGCCCCGGTCCATCCACACACCGCCCTCCCCCCGGCGACCGCCGTCGACCGCACCGCCCAGCAACAGGCCGCCGAGCAGCAGGCCCGAGGGCGCGGCGAGCCCGAAGGTGAGGGCCTCGTCGGGCCCCTGAGAGAAGCCGGCACCGAGCACGGCATGCCCGACGGCGAGACCGACCACCGACACGCTGCTCATTGCGATCCCGGGGACCCAGGAGCGCGAGACCGCCCGACCGCGACCGTAGGCGTCCGCGAGCAGGACGCTGTGCAGGCCGGCGAAGCCGTAGGCAGTGGCGATGGAGGCGACCTGCACGGTGCGTTCCTGCCGGACGGTCAGCTCGGCCGCCACAGCAGTGGACGCGACAGACCCGATCCACCAACAGACCATCCACACCCCCCGCGCGCCATGCTACCCCCAACAGAAGACGCCCGGGGAGCGGTCCCCGGGCGTCAGCAGGCCCCCGAGAGGACCAGGCGAGCGGCGCGCCTACAGCTCGTAGGCGTCGCTGTAGCAGGCCACGACCCCGAGGGGGTCGCCGTCCACACAGTCGAGCAGCTCCTCGAACGAGGGGACCGGGTCGAGCCCCTCGGCGCTTCGGCCATCGTCGCCGATGGCGGGCAGGTACAGCGTCTCGTCGTCGCACTCCGCGCCATCATCGCTGCCGGCGATGTGGTCGCCGTCGTGGCCGAGCGGAACCGCGAGGGAGGGATGGGAGAACACGTCGCTCTCGTCGGCGACGCGCTCGTCCGTCAGCGACTCGAGGAACACCACCAGCTGATCGATCTCTTCCTCCGAGAGCTCGAGCGAGGTGATGTCGGGGTCGAGGTTGCTGCAGTTGGCGTTCAGGCCCGTGCTGTCGCACTCGGTGTCGTAGCCCAGGATGCTGCCAGAGCGACGGTCGCCGCCGCGGTTGTAGAACTCGACCACCTGACGAAGCGTCGCCTGGCCCCCGTTGTGGAAGTACGGACCGGTCAAGGAGATGTTCCGGAGACCCGCCGTCTTGAAGGCGCCGTCGACCGCGTCCCGCTCATTGGGGTCCACCGGGACACCCGGGTCCACCTCGAAGGTCTCCGGGTTGGTCTCGAAGTGGTCGGGCGGATCGCCGCCTGCTGCCCGGTCCTTCTCCTGGCGGGTGAACGACACGGGGTGACCGCCGATGACCGCGCCCACGCCGATGTCTTGCGAGGTTGGTGTCACGCCGATGTTGTAGAAGGCGTTGTCGTACAGCGCCGCGGAGCTCACGCCGTCCGTCTCGCCCATGACCATGCGCTCGATCAGGCCGCCCTCTTCCTCCTCGGCGATGAGGTGGGTTGCGGCACCGGTGAGCTCGGCACCGATGTGGCAGTTGACGCAGTGACCCTTGCCCAAGAACAGCCCGAGGCCCTTGACCTGGTCGTCTGTCATCGCCCGGTCTTCGCCCTCCAGGAACCGATCGAAGGGGGCGTCGTCGGAGATCAAGGTGGCCTCGTAGGCCTGGACGGCCAGCCCGAAGAACAGGGTGAAGTTGTTCTCCATCAGGGTGAAGCCGTCGACCAGCTCGTCGGAGTCCCACCACTTGTTGTGGAAGGCGTCCTCGATCATGTCCTCGTAGGTCATGGTCAGGCCGACGCCCGTCGAGTGAGCGCCCAGCACGCCGTCATCGGGGTGCACAGTCTGGTGCGCCAGCGGCTTGTAGAGGAACAGGCGACGGGCGGCGTGACGGAAGTCCGGTCCGAGGCCCGCGGCGCCACAGTTCATCTCGAAGCTCGACAGCACCGGTCCGACGGCCTGCGACGCGAGGCTCGAGTTCGTGACACGAACATCGACGTCAACGAGGCCATGCCCGCCCACCTTCTTGATGACACCGGTGGTGTCGGTGCGACGTCCCAGCGGGTCGACACCGTTGAACACGTTGTTCGCGCGGCCGTCCCAGAAGTTCCGCCAGTTGAACACGGCGTTGATGGTGGTAGGCGCGTTGCGCGGCTCCACTCGGCGGGTGTTGGCACCACCGCGCGCGAACAGGCCATCGACCGCCGTTTCGCAGGTCTCCAGGCCGTAGGCGACCGAGATGTCTCCGTTGAACGTGCCCATGGAGGAGATCACGTCGTTGCCCGATGTGTTCAACACCGTTGAGTTGCGGTCGTCGATGTCCGAGAGCTGGTGCAGCGGGAAGTCATCGACGTACATCGTGTAGTTGGGGCCCCCGTCGCCAGACGCGAAGGAATCGAAGGCAGCTGGGACGAACAGGTCGTTGAGGCCGGGAGACACCTGGTTCTTCACGCGGCTGTCCGCGCCGGCGGAGAAGTGGCACGACGCGCAGGCCTGCCCGTCCTGACCCAGGTTGCTGTCCCAGAACAGCGCCTTACCGAGGCGGATGGCGGCGTCGGGGTCGTCGATGAAGTCCTTGTCGTCGACCTTCGGTACGTCCACGTCCTTGAGGCTGAACACGGGCGACAAGTGCTCTGGCGGCACCTCGCCGGCGCAGACCGGGTAGAGCTGGTCCGTGCGCAGGAACGTGCCCCAGCAGACCTCAGCGGTCACCAGCGGATCCGCGTCGAAGTGGCCCGAGCAGTAGAACTCCTCGGCGGTGGTGGGCTCGCAGCCCTTGGCCGGAAGCGCCTCGCCATCGACGGGCACTAGCTCGCCTTCATGGGTGAAGCAGAGGTCCTCCATGAGGATGCTGGTCTGGAGGTCGAACTGCTGCTCCGCGTGCGACTCGGCGGGCGCGATGAGGTCTTCGATCTTGACCAGCACGCCGCCGTCCCAGCCCAAGTCGAACACGGTCAGCTCGGGCTGGTAGGCACCGGCGACGTCGGTGACGATCTCTGCGCAGGCGTCCCAGAGCCGGTACCCGTTCTCGTACCCGACGAGCACGAGCGGCGCGGGGGTGACGGTGGCGTCGTCGCCGACCTGCCACGCCACGGAGAGGGGGTCGTCGTCGATGTCGAACACGGCGGCGCACACCTCGACTGGCCCGCACTCCTCGTTCTCCTGCGGCGGGATCGTCCCGTCGATGGTCGGCGGCGTGTTTGAGGCGACCTTGGTGCTCAGAGAGCTGAGCGTGTCGCCCACGCAGCGCGACAGCAACAGCACCTCGGTGGTCTGCATCTCGTCGACCGCTACACCCTCGGCGTCGACCGAGGTGCAGTCGTAGGACGGGGTCCAGTCGTCTCCGTCGATCTTGGAGAAGGGGACCGCGACGACGTCGTAGCAGCCGGGGTCGAGGGACAAGAACAGGGCTGCACCCTGGTGACGGGAGTCGGTGTCGGCAGTGAGCTCGACCACCTCGACGTCCTCGGGGAAGACCCCCAACGACAGGTCGACGTTGAACGTGATCTCCTCCGGCTCGAAGGCCTCCCCAGAGAAGCAGGCGACGCGCTGCACTTCGTAGTGGAAGCCCACCGCGTCCGTGTCCTCAAAGTAGTCGACATAGAGATTCGCACCTGTGCGCTCGAGGGCGAACCCCTCCTCATCTTGAGAGGCTGCACATCCAACGAGGACGGCGCTAAGTATGCCTGAATATAGCGGTTTCATCAATTGGCTCCAGCAAGGTATGTTCATTCGAACCATTCCAGCAGTGCCTTTCTACCAGTCCTCGCTGCCAGAACGGTTAAAATAGGGTTATCGACAGCGCTGGTACCGGAGAAAGCTGCTTTTGCAGGTGATCGTGA
>Ga0316189_10002558_pt1 | contig 17796 bp, 11 predicted proteins | sample LowCovwburrow_MG_FD_204930 | JGI IMG/M metagenome (GOLD analysis project Ga0316189, IMG submission 204930) | Coastal sediment microbial communities from Maine, United States - Lowes Cove worm burrow | ecosystem: Environmental > Aquatic > Marine > Coastal > Sediment | place: USA: Maine...
GGCTCTGCCCCAACTTCGGCTCTGCCTCCGCCTTCGCCTCCGCCCCAACTTCACCGCCTTCGCCGACGGACCCTGCCCCTTCGAGCATTTCAGCCCTCTCTACATACCTGTACCGGCTGACCCGCCTTGTTGAGCATCGGAGAGTGAGTGGAGGAAAAGGGCCGCTGTAGACGCGACAGTCCCTCGGGGTCTCCGGGTCGGGGGAGCGGTCGCCGGTGAGCGCGACAGGAGAAGAGGAAAAGGAAAAAGGAAAAAGGAAAAAGGGGCCGCCGCAGATGCGACAGCCCCTTGGGGTTTCGAGGGGTTGAGGTGGTGCTCAGGCGCCGGTGGTGCCGCCGGTGGTGCCGTCGGTGCCGCCCGACTCGAGGCCGCAGCCCTCCTCGTCGAGGTCACAGCAGAGGCACTTGAACGCGCCCTCCTGCTCGCCGCAGGAGCCGAAGTCGTACTGGATGCCCCTGTCGTCGCCGATCTCCTGGCACTGTTGGAGGCAGCTCGTCGCGCCGAGCTTGCCGTAGGTGCAGTAGTTGAGGGTGTCGCCGTCGCTGCAGGAGTCGGGGTCGTTGTTCGAGCAGGGGGTGCCGGGGCCGGTGCCGCAGAGCTGCTCGACGGCGTCGCCGGTGTCGACGCATCCGTAGGTGAAGTCGTAGCCGCTGAACTCGCACTCTTCGGTGCCGTCGGCGGGCTGCCAGCTGCCGCCAGCGTCGCAGGTGTAGTACTCGCTCTCGCCGACGCACTCGTCGGTGATCGTCGTGCAGAAGGCGATCTCGTCGGCGGGGTCGCAGGGGTCGACGGGGTCCTGCGCCTCGCAGATCATCCCGCCGGTCTCGGCGTCGGTGGTGCCGCCGGTCTCGGAGGTGGAGTCGGTGCCGTCGGTGCCGGTGCCGGTGCCGGACTCGGAGCCGCCGGTGTTCTCGCCCTGGTTGCTCTCACAACAGGAGAAGTCGTTGGCGTCGTCGCTGCACCAGGTGTAGCCCGCGGCGCAGTAGCACTCGCCGTCCTTGATCTCGTTGTTGGGCTGGTCGCACTGGTCGACGTTTTTAGGCGGGATCTTGCAGCAGTCGTAGTCGTTGAGGTTGTTGGTGCACCAGTCGTAGCCGATCTCGCAGAAGCACTGGTCGCCGTCTTGATAGCTGTGGGTCAGGAGGTCGCCGCACTCCTCTTCGGCACCGGCGTCACCGGTCTCACCTACGGTGATGACGCAGCCCAGGGCGAAGGCGCTAAGGCCTCCGAGGAGGCTGGCGAGGAGGGTCGATTTCGGCTGTGAAAAGAGCTTCATGGCAAAGTTCCGATCTATACGGTGGCTGATACTAGCGGTGCAGGGCGGTCGAAGGTGGGCACTTCGACGGCGCTAGGGGGCAAATGATTCTCCTGAACGATCGCCAAAAAGGACACAGACCCGGCCTGATGGCCGCGCCCGCGTTCGCTCAGCTGCGGCTCCCGCAAGCGTCCAGCCGTAGGCCTCAGGAGAGTCCTCGCAGGCCGTGGCAAAAGTCCTGCTCGCCCTCGCTTGCCCTCGCCGGCCCTCCCGGTCTCGCCAGAACTTGCGCTACGGCCTGGTGCAGCGGCGTTCTGTCGGGGCCGAGAGGGGCGACGAGTGCTGTGCGAGAGCCCACGGGACTTTCACATCAGAGCTGCTAGGAGTCGTCGCCGACGGTCCAGGTGTGCCCCTTGCGGAGCAGCGCGTCAATGTCGCCAGCGCCGCGAAGCTCGACGGCCTGGCGGTTCTGGTCGAGCAGAGCCTCCTCAAACGCCGGTGCAGGCGCCGCGAAGAGAACGCCGAGCGCGACCGGGAAGTGGGGCGGCTCAAGTCCGGCGAGGAGGAACGCCTGGGCGCGGTTGGTCTCGTCGTGGACGAGGATGTCAGCCTCGGTGATCCCGTTCTCGCCGATCGTGACGACCTCGATCTGGAGGGTCCCGGGGCGGAGGCGGAGGCCGCGGTCGCGCTCCTTGCCGAAGATCATCGGCTCGCCGTGGACCAGGTGGAGCTGGGTCTCGGTCGCCGTCGCCCGCTCGGTGAAGTGGGAGAAGGCGCCGTCGTTGAAGACTGGGCAGTTCTGGAAGACCTCGATGAGGCCGGTGCCCTTGAACTCGTGGGCGCGGGTGAGCACCGCGGTCAGGTTCTTGACGTCGACGTCGATCGCCCGCGAGACGAAGCGGGCGCCGGAGCCGAGGGCGAAGGCCGCGGGGGTCACCGGCGAGTCGATCGAGCCGAGCGGCGTCGACGGGCTCTTCTTGCCGACCAGGGATGTCGGCGAGTACTGGCCCTTGGTGAGCCCGTAGATCCGGTTGTTGAAGAGGATGATCTGGAGGTTGACGTTGCGCCGGAGGAGGTGGAGGAAGTGATTTCCGCCGATGCTCAGGCCGTCGCCGTCGCCTGTGATCACCCAGACGTCGAGCTCTGGGTTGGCGAGCTTCACACCGGTGGCGAGCGCAGGTGCGCGGCCGTGGATGGTGTGGAAGCCGTAGGTGTTCATGTAGTAGGGGAAGCGGCTAGAGCAGCCGATCCCCGAGACGAAGACGGTGTTCTCGCGGGTTGAGCCGAGCTTCGGCAGGACCCGCTGGATGGCGGCGACGATCGCGTAATCGCCGCAGCCTGGGCACCAGCGGACCTCCTGGTCGGAGACAAAGTCTTTGCGCGTGAGCTTCTTGGGGGGATCCAGGGGGGTCATCGCACTACTCCGAGGGCTCGTTGGACAGGTAGGAACGGATCGCGGCCTCGATCTCGGAGACCTTGAAGGGTTGTCCGGCGATCTTGTTGAGGCCTTGGGCGTCGACCAAGAATTCTGCGCGGAGGAGCTTGATCAGCATGCCGTTGTTCATCTCGGGGATGAGCACGTGCTTGAAGCTCTTGAGGAGCTCGCCGAGGCCGCGCGGGAGCGGGCTGATGTAGCGGATATGGGCGTGGGAGACCTTGAGGCCCGCCGCCCGACAGGCGCTGACCGCCTGGCTGATCGCGCCGTAGGTCGAGCCCCAGCCGACGACCAGCAGGTCGCCCTCGGGGTCGCCCTGGTCGACCGTCTGCGCCGGCACATCGTCGGCGATCTGGGCGACCTTGGCCGCGCGGACCTTCGTCATCTTGTGGTGGTTGTCCGGGTCGTACGAGATGTTGCCCGAGTCGTAGTCCTTCTCGATCCCGCCGATCCGGTGCTCTGTCCCGGGGGTGCCGGGCTTGGGCCAGACGCGGGCGAGGGTCTCGGGGTCGCGGAGGAAGGGCTGGAAGCCCTCGGGGTCCGTGCGGAATTGCGCCGGGAAGGGCTCGAAGTCCGAGAAGGATGGGATCTTCCAGGGCTCGGCGCTGTTGGCCAGGGCGCCGTCGGTGAGGAGCATGACCGGGGTCATGTACTTGACCGCGAGGCGGATCGCCTCGATCGCCATGTAGAAGCAGTCGCCCGGGGTCTGAGCGGCGATCACCGGCAGCGGGCAGTCGCCGTTGCGGCCGTAGACGGCCTGGAGGAGGTCCGACTGCTCGGTCTTGGTCGGCAGCCCCGTCGAAGGACCGCCGCGCTGGACGTCGATGATCAGCAGCGGCAGCTCGGTGGCGACGGCGAGGCCGATCGCCTCGGCCTTGAGGGCGACGCCTGGGCCGGAGGTCGAGGTGAGACCGAGGGAGCCCGCGTAGGAGGCTCCGATCGCCGCGCAGACCGCCGCGATCTCGTCCTCCGCCTGGAAGGTGACGACCCCGTGCTCCTTGAGGTTGGCCAGGGTGTGGAGGATCGTCGACGCTGGCGTGATCGGGTAGGAGCCGAGCACCGGGCGGATGGCGGCGAGCTTGGCCCCGGCGACGACGCCCCAGGCGGTCGCCTCGTTGCCGGTGATGTTGCGGTAGGTGCCGGCCTCGAGGTCCGCCTTGGGGACCGTGTAGCAGCCGATGCCCTGGGGGAACTCCGCGGTCTCGCCGTAGGCATGGCCGGCGTTGAGGGCGGCGATGTTGGCTTGGGCGATCTCCGGCTTCTTCGCGAACTTCTTCTCGAGCCAGGCGACGGTCTCGCCGCGCTCGCGGTCGAACATCCACATGACCAAGCCGAGGGTCCACATGTTCTTCGAGCGCAGCGCCTCTTTGGTGCTGAGCTCGAAGGGCTCGACCGAGGCCAGCGTCAGCTTCGAGATGTCGAGCTTGAGCACCCGGTAGGGGGCGAGCTCGTCGCCGTCGAGGGGGTTCTCCTTGTAGCCGGCCTTCTTGAGGTTGCCCGCCGTGAAGGCGCCGGTGTTGACGAGGAGCATCCCGCCGACCTTGAGCTCGGGGAGGTTGACCTTGAGCGCCGCCGGGTTCATCGCGACCAGCACGTCGGGCGCGTCGCCCGGGGTCATGATGTCGCGGGAGGCGAAGTGAATCTGGAAGCCGGAGACGCCGAAGGTCGTGCCCGCGGGGGCCCGGATCTCCGCCGGGAAGTCCGGGAAGGTGGCGAGGTCGTTGCCCATGAGGGCGGTCGACTGGGTGAACTGGGTGCCGGTGAGCTGCATCCCGTCGCCCGAGTCGCCGGCGAAGCGGATGACGACCGACTCCAGGGATTCACGCTCAGCAGATTGGCTTGCGAAGGTGTCCATGCCTGGTCCTGTGACCCCGCCGACGCACGCCAGAGGGCCTGCGGAGCGAAGGGTTCGGGGAGTATGGCCCGCACCGCTGAGGCTTGTCATCTCGGGCTGTCGGCCAATCGAGTGAGTGATGGCACACTGCTTGTGCGGGGGACGTCGGCACTTTCGGGGAGGGTCGACGTGGATCGCCGCCGGTCGTCGTCGTCTGCGCGTGCGTGAGGTCATGAGTCGGCTCACGCGGTCTCGCTGCCCGCAGCGCGTCGTCTCTGGGGTCAGCCCAGTGATAAGGTCCGGCGATGGATCAAGCGCTCGACAAGGTCATACAAGGCGGCCTAGACGCCATTGAAGCCGGCGACCTCAAGACGGCCCTGGACGCGGTCGATGAGGCTGCGAAGCAGGTCGGCGAGAACCACGTTCGGGTGCTCCACCTCAACGGCATGATCGCCTGGTCCGAGGGCCGGGTCGACAACGCTGCGGGCTACCTGATGCAGGCCGTCGACCTCGGCGGGGCGCACCCTGAGGTCTACCTCGACTGCGCGGAGTGCCTTTTCATCCACGGTGATGATCTCGACGAGGCGGAGGCGGTCGTTCGCGCGCTCCTAGACCACAAGTCGATCGCCGACGACGATCCCTCGCGCGACGAGGCCAAGCTCCTGCTCGCTCAGATCCGCCTCGACGATGACGACACCGAAGAGGCGCTAGAGCTCCTCGGCCAGGTCCAGCCGAAGATGAAGGAGCACCCGGCCTACCTCAGCACCTACGGCGCTGTGATGATGGCGCTCGGCCGCAACGACGAGGCGGTCAAGTCGCTCGAAGCTGCGGTGCTCGCGGCCCCAGAGGATCCGGACTTCCACTATCAGCTCGGTCTGACCCGCGAGGCCGCCGGCGATCGCGAGGGCTCTGCGGAGGCGATGCTCCACGTGCTCGAGCTCGACACGGCGATCAGCAAGGCCGACGCCGACGCCGACGATGACGATGAGGAGCTCGACGAGGAGCTCTCTGACGAGGCCAAGGCCGAGCTCATCCGCACCTTTGAGGAGGTCCTGGAGGAGGTCCCCGATCCGGTGCTCAAGCGGATCGCCCATGCGCCCGTGTCGGTGCAGCGGCGGGCGACGGCGGAGCAGGTCCGCGGCGGCGTCAACCCGCGCAGCGCGGTCGCCTTCGTCGGCACGCCGAAGATCGGCGACGCGGCCGGTGAGCTCGAGCGGATCGTGATCATCCATGACCTGCTCCTGGCGATGATCGACGAAGATGAGGAGATCCCCGAGGTCTTCGTCATCGGGATCATCGACGAACTCCGTCGTTTCTTCGATGAGTCGATGGGTGTTGTGAGCGTGGAGGATTGAGATGAAGGCAGATCAGAGCCAGGAAAACGTCACAGAGCTGATCTACGACTGGAACGAGAAGGAGCGACGCGGCCCGCTGCTCCGCAAGGCGCCGCGCTTCGTCGACGAGAGCATCCGTGATGGGCTCCAGTCGGCCTCCGTCCGCGACCCGTCGATCGACGAGAAGAAGCATCTCCTGCGGCTGATGGCGCAGCTTGGGATCCAGTGCGTCAACCTCGGCCTGCCGGGCGCGGGCAAGCGCGCTCAGGACGACGTTGAGCAGCTCCTGCGCTGCCTCGTCGAGGAGAAGCTGGACCTTGTCCCGAACTGCGCGGCGCGGACTGTCGCCGCCGATATCGAGCCGATCATCGACATCTCGCAGCGGGTCGGCGTGCCCATCGAGGTGACGACCTTCATCGGCTCGAGCCCGATCCGCGGCTACGCCGAGGGCTGGGAGCTGAGCCGGCTTCAGGGCTTCACCGGCAAGGCGGTCTCGCTGATCGTCAACAACAACCTGCCCGCGTCCTTCGTCACCGAAGACACCACGCGCTCCCACCCGAAGACGCTGGACACGCTCTTCCGGACGGCGATCGACGAGGGCGCGAGCCGGCTCGTGCTCTGTGACACCTGCGGTCACGCGACGCCCGACGGCCTTCGCAACCTCCTCGGCTTTACCCGCTCGGTGCTCCGAGCGATGGGCGTCGAGGACCGGGTCGAGCTCGACTGGCATGGCCACAACGATCGCGGGTTGGCGCTGACCCTCGCGCTGCACGCGTTTGAGTGGGGCTTTGACCGGGTCCACGGCTGTGGTCTCGGGATCGGCGAGCGGGTCGGCAACACGTCGATGGACCTGCTCCTCCTCAACCTCTACCTGCTCGGGCTCTTGGATCCCGAAACGCACGATCTCTCGTGCCTGGTCGACTACGCTGAGGCTGTCTCGAAGTACACGAACGTCGACATCCACCCGGCCTACCCGCTCTCCGGGCGCGACGCCTTCCGGACGGCGACCGGGGTCCACGCGGCGGCGATCATCAAGGCCGAGAAGCTCGGCGATCACGATCTCGCCGACAAGGTCTACTCGGCGGTGCCGGCCCGGGTCTTCGGCCGCAAGCAGCTCATCGAGGTCGGCCACTACAGCGGCCGTTCAAACGTGCTCTACTGGCTCCGCGCGCACGGCCACGAGGCGACCGACGAGCTCGTCGATCGGGTCCTGGCCGCGGCGAAGAAGGGCAACCGGACTCTCAGCGAGGCTGAGATCCGGGCCATCGTCGACGGCGGCTGAGGTGTCGGCCTGCGGTCGTAGGACCGAGGCTCTATCGAGGGGGCGGCGCTGAGGCGTCGCCCTTTCCATGTCCGAGCGGATCTCCGGGCTCTTCATGGGGCCTATCGAGAGATGAAGAGAGGCGACGCCGAAGCGCCGCCTTCTTCAGCCGCAAGCGTTGTCGTCTCTCTACCAGATCACCTTGAGCAGGCGTTTGCACTCGCGGGCGAGGGCGTGGAAGTGATCCGGGTCGGCCCACTTCTTGTTGAGGCGCGGGCGGTGGCCGGTGACCTCCGGGAGGCGAGGGAGCGCGATCTGCATCGGGAAGAGGTCGGGGCGAGACCAGCCCTGGGCGCGGATCTGTGGGGTCTCCAGGACCATCCAGCCGCGGGGTGAATCACCCCAGACCAGCCATGTCGGCGCGCCGGGCTCGCGGTCGCTATCGCGGACGCCAGGCCAGAGCAGGAGCGCTGGACGGGCGACGCCCTGCCGAGGCCGGATCATCGCCGGCAGGATCACCGTGTCCGCCGGCATCACCTCGTCGTCGGCGACCGCCTTGGTCGGGCGCTCGAGGAGGGTGCCGCTCGCGGTCGTGATCAAGACATCGTGGCGCTCCGCCAGGATCGCGTCGACCTTGATCGTGGCGATCGGAGCGCCGCTGATCTTGCTCCGTGTCGGCGTGAAGTCAGGGACCTCCCGCTTGACCGGCCCGGCGTTCTCATCCTTCTGCGGCGCAGGCAGGAGCGTGCGCTCGCCGAGCTTGAGCTCGCGCCACTCCTGGGCCTCCGGATCCGCACGCCAGAGACGTCCGAGCAGGCCCTCGGCCTGCGGTCCGCCGAGGAGGAGCTGGGTCGGCGAGCCATCGGCGAGGAGCAAGGAGAGGGCGCTCGCGGTCCACTTGAGGCGGCACTCCTGGGCCTCGGGCAAGACCGGAAGCTCCTCGTCGGGTTCGCTCGGGACCTTCGGCGGGTCGATGAGGAAGCGGTGGAGGAGCCCGCGCGGGCGGAGCACGTAGATCCAACGATCGTCGCTGACGATCGCCAGCGGCAGCGCCTGCCGGGGCGCGAGACCGCTGGGAAAGCGTTCTCCTTCGAGGCGGAGGTTGGCGGCGAGCCAGGCGACCCCGCCGTCGCGCGCGGCCAGGAGGCAGCGGCCGCGCGCGGTCGTGCCGATCGCGACGATCCCCTCGTCCGCGGTGGTGACGGGGCTTGTGCTGCGAAAGCGGAGCTGGGTGTAGCCGCCGGGATGCTCGGGCTCGATGAGCCACGCAGAGGGCGAGCCGTCGGCCCAGATCGCCTTGCCGCGGAGGGCGAGGAGTCCGTAGGTGCTGTGTTCGCCGATCTTGCGGCGATGGATCGTTGTCTCCTTGGCGACGTCCCAGAGCACCTCGCCCTGCGAGCCGACCCCGCACAGGAGCCCAGGGCGGATCATCGACAGACGATCGACATAGCCGCTCAGCTTGGTGCCGATCTTGCGGTGGTTGACGTGGAAGGTCGAGCCGAGGTGGAGGTGATGGCCGCCGAGCCAGAGCGCGCCGTCTTTCTTGGCTTCGGCGACCGAGGGGGCCGCCGCCGGCAGGGGGATGCTGCGCTCGGCCTCGAGGGTGCGCGCGTTGACGACGACGACCTCGTAGGGGAGGGCGACGAAGAGCCACTTGCCGTCCTCTGAGGGGTCGATCGAGAGCGGCTGATCGTCGAGATCAACGCTCTCACGGGTCGCGACCGCGGTGATCGTTCTCCGCGCGCCGGAACCTGCCGGTCGCCTCCTCACAACCTTGCGTGCCATGGGGCACGGATCCTACCACGCAGGGTGGCGGACGAGCACGCGATGGTGCGCGAACCCCTGCTCGCCGACGACGATCCGCGGCGAGCGGGCTCGGCCTCGTCGGACGAGGTTTCTACCTAGCAAGGGGAGCACCGTGTGCTCTCGGGGGGCTGTCCATCGGGCCTCGGGCCTCGGGCCTCGGGCCTCGGGCCGCGGGCCTCGGGCCTCGGGCTTCGGGCTCGGATCGAGCGCTACACCGGGCCCCACTGCGGCTCGGCCTGAGCAGCCCGGTCGGTGACGGAGGGCCCGAGCGCTGGAGCTTCGTCAGCGTCCGCTATATATGGATGACCCGGCCGTCGACGGCCAGCGCCGCCTCCTTGACCACCTCCGCGAGGGTCGGGTGGGCGTGGACCGAGCGGGCGAGGTCCTCAGCGCTGGCCGAGAACTCGACGGCGATCGCAGCCTCGGCGACAAGGTCGCCTGCGCGGGGGCCGATGCAGTGGAAGCCGAGGATCCGATCGGTCTCGGCGTGGGCGAGGATCTTGACCATCCCGTCGGTCTGGCCTAGCGCCTTCGCGCGGCCGTTGGCCATGAAGGGGAAGGTGCCCTTGCGGTAGGGGATCCCGTCGCTCTTCAGCTCGGCCTCGGTCTTGCCGACCGAGGCGATCTCCGGGTTGGTGTAGATGACGTTCGGGATCGCGTCGTAGCAGACATGACCGGGGAGGCCGGCCATGTTCTCGACCGCGGCCAGCCCCTCCTCGGAGGCTTTGTGGGCGAGCATCGGCCCGGGGATGACGTCGCCGATCGCCCAGATCCCGGGGACGGAGCTTTGGTAGTGCTCGTCGACGATGACGCAGCCGCGGCGGTCGGTGTCGAGGCCGAGGTTGGCGAGGCCGAGGCCGGTGGTGCAGGGGCGGCGGCCGACGGCGACCAGGACCCGATCGCCCTCGATCGTCGTCTCTTCGCCGCCAGCGCTCTGATAGGTGACCGTGACCGTGTCCCCCTCGGCCTTCGCCTGCTGAACCCGGGCGCCGAAGGTAAAGCTCAGGCCCTGCCGCTTGAAGAGGCGCAGCGCCAGGCGGCTGACCTCCTCGTCCATCGTCGGCAGGAGCTTGGGCATGAACTCGAGGATCGTCACCTTGGCGCCGAGGCGGGCCCAGACCGAGCCGAGTTCGAGGCCGATGACCCCTGCGCCTATGACGATGAGGTGCTCGGGCACGCGCTCGTAGGAGAGCGCCTCGGTCGAGGTGCCGATCCGCTCGCCGTCGAGCTCGACGCCCGGGAGGCTCGCGGGGGTGGAGCCGGTGGCGATCAGGATCTTCGCCGCCTTCAGCCGCCGCTTGCTGCCGTCGGCGCCCTTGACCGCGACCACGCCCTTCTCGGGGATGGAGCCGTGACCGGCGATCCGGGTGATCTTGTTCTTCTTGAAGAGGCCCGCGATCCCGCCGGTGAGCTGCGCGACGATCTTCTCCTTGCGGCCGAGCATCGTCGGCAGATCGAGCTCGACGCCGCTCGCCTTCACGCCGTGGGCGGCGAGGTGATCGCGGGCCTCGACAAAGCGCTCGCTCGACTCGAGCAGCGCCTTCGAGGGGATGCAGCCGACGTTGAGGCAGGTGCCGCCGAGGGTCTTGTCGCGCTCGACACAGGCGACGCTCATCCCGAGCTGGGCGGCCCGGATCGCCGCTACGTAGCCGCCGGGGCCGGAGCCGATGACGACGAGGTCGAAGCTGTCGGGGTTGTCGCCGGCTGGGTTCTTCGTCGCGCTCGTAGTTTCGCCTGACATCGTTCTTCTCCTGGCTCGCAGCTCGCTTGTGGACCGGCGTTCGTCGTCGGGACGGACGTCATCGCCGTCGCTCAACGGCGCGGTCGTCAGCGCCGTTATCGGCGCAGGCCCGCATAGCGCGGGTCCTGGGCCGATTGTTGTCGCTCAGACCTCGAGCAGCATTCGCTCGGGGTTCTCGACACACTCCTTGACCCGGACCAGGAACTGGACCGCCTCGCGACCGTCGACCACCCGGTGGTCGTAGGTGAGCGCGAGGTACATGATCGGCCGGATCTCCACCTGGCCGTCGATCGCGACCGGCCGCTGGACGATGTTGTGGAGGCCGAGGATGCCGGTCTGCGGTGGGTTTAGGATCGGCGTCGAGAGCATCGAGCCGTAGATCCCACCGTTGGAGATGGTGAAGGAGCCGCCCGAGAGGTCGTCGAGGGTCAGCTTGTTGTCGCGCGCTCGCTTGGCCAGGTTCGAGATCGACTGCTCGATCGCCGCGAACGAGAGCCGGTCGGCGTCGCGGAGCACCGGGACGACCAGCCCCTTGCCGCCGCCGACGGCGACGCCGACGTTGTAGCGCTTCTTGTAGACGATCGAGTCGCCGCGGATCTCGGCGTTGACCCCGGGGTACTCCTTCAGGGCGACGCAGGCGGCCTTGATGAAGAACGACATGAAGCCGAGCTTGACCCCGTGGACGTCGAGGAAGCGGGCCTTGTAGTCCTTGCGCAGCTCGAAGATCGCCGTCATGTCGATCTCGTTGAAGGTCGTCAGCGACGCGGTGGTCTGCTGTGACTCGATCAGGCGCTCGGCGATCCGCCGGCGCAGCGGCGACATCTTGACGGTCTCGTTCTCGGGCGCGTCGCCGAGGGGGGCCGGGATCGGGGCGGGGCGGGGCGGGATCGTCGGCTTCGGCGCGGGCGCGCTGTCACGCCCCGCCGCGGCGCGCTGGACGTCCTCCTTGAGGATCCGCCCGCCGCGGCCGGTGCCCTCGACATCGTCGAGGTTCACGCCCGTGCGCCGGGCCTCGGCCCGGGCGGAGGGCATCGCCGGCGCGTCATCGTTCGAGCTTTCGGCCTCCGCGGGGTTGTTTGAGCCCGCGTCCTTCGGCGCAGCAGCGTCGTCGGACTTCGCGGGCGCGCTCGCGGGCGCGCCGTCGGGATCGATGACGCCGATGACATCACCGATCGAGACGGTCGCGCCCTCCTCGGCGGAGTGGCGCGAGAGAACGCCGGCGGAGGGCGCCGGGATCTCGACGGTGATCTTGTCGGTCTCGAGTTCAACGAGGGGCTCGTCGACCGCCACCGTGGCGCCGACCGGCTTGAGCCAATTGGCGACCAGGGCTTCGGTGATCGATTCGCCAAGGGCGGGGACTTTGATCTCGATCGGCATCGGGTGTCTCGTCGTTCTTGCGTGCCGGACGGGTGTGTCCGTGCGTTCGTTCGTAGATTCGTGGGGAAGAGCGGGGGGGCGTGGTGTGAGGCAGACCTGGCCTAGAGGCCGGCGAAGGCGGCCTCTAGGAGGAGCTTGCGCTCGAGCTCGTGACTGGCGGAGTGTCCGGTGGCCGGGCTCGCGCTCATATTCCGGCCAATGTAGACCGGATCGCCGAAACGTTCACCGAAGCGCTCGCGCAGCAGCGGCGAGATGTAGCTCCAGGCGCCCATGTTGCGCGGCTCCTCCTGGACCCACATCAGGGTCTTGGCGTTGGGATAGCGGCCTACGAACGCCTCTAGTCCGGCGAGCGCAAGGGGGTAGAGCTGCTCGACGCGGATGATCGCGACGCCCTCGGCGGCGAGCTCGTCGCGCCGGGCGGCGAGGTCGTAATAGACCTTGCCAGAGCAGAGCATCACGCGCTCGACCGCGGCTGGCTTGGCCACGTTGTCGTCGATGAGCCGCTGGAACTCGCCCTCGCACAGGTCCTCGATCGTCGAGAAGGACGGCCGGAAGCGCAGCAGGCTCTTCGGCGTCATCATGATCAGCGGCTTGCGCCAGTTCCGGATGACCTGGCGGCGGAGGATGTGGAACTCCTGGGCCGGGGTCGTCAGGTTGACGACCTGGATGTTGTCCTCGGCGGCGAGCTGGAGAAAGCGCTCCAGGCGGGCGCTCGAGTGCTCCGGGCCCTGTCCCTCGTAGCCGTGCGGCAGCATCATCACCAGGCCGCTCAGGCGGTTCCACTTGTCCTCGCAGGTGGTCAGGAAGTTGTCGAGGATCACCTGCGCGCCGTTGCAGAAGTCGCCGAACTGCGCCTCCCAGATGACCAACGCCGCCGGTGAGATCAGGCTGTAGCCGAACTCAAAGCCGAGGACGCCGAACTCCGAGAGCGGCGAGTTGTAGATCTCAAAGCGCCCCTGGTCATCGCTGAGGTTGGCCAGCGGCGTCCAGGTCTCGCCGGTGTCGGCGTCGGAGAAGACCGCGTGGCGATGGCTGAAGGTCCCGCGCCGGGTGTCCTGTCCGGTCATCCGGATGTGGGTGCCGCTGGCGAGGAGCGAGGCGTAGGCCATCAGCTCGGCGGCGGCCCAGTTGAGCGGCTGCTCGCCGCTGTACATCCTGTCTATGTCGCCGAGGATCCGCGCGAGGCGGCGGTGAACCCTGAAGCTCTCGGGCGAGCGGGTGATCTTCGGCGCGAGGGTGTCGAAGTGGTCGCGGCTGATCCGGGTCTCGACCTCGTTGTTCTCGGAGTCGGGGCCGCCGCGGTACTCGGCCCAGACCCCGTGCATCGGCGTGTGGACCTCCGTGCGCTCGCTCTTCTGGGCCTTGCTGAGGGCGGCGTCGAGGTGCTCGTTGGTCGTCTTGTGGACCGCCTGGCACTGGTCATCGCTGAGGGTGCCGCGGCGGCGTAGCTCTGCCTCGTAGAGCTCGCGCACGGAGGGGTGCGCCTGGATGAGCGAGTACATCTTCGGCTGGGTGAAGGTCGGGTCGTCGCCCTCGTTGTGGCCGAAGCGGCGGTAGCAGACGAGATCGATGATCACGTCGCGGTGGAAGCGTTGGCGGAAGTCGACCGCGAGGCGGGCGACATAGGCCGCGGCCTCGACATCGTCGCCGTTGACGTGGAAGATCGGGATCTCGAGCATGTGCGCGACGTCGGTCGCGTACGAGGTCGAGCGCGAGTCGCTCGGGTCGGTGGTGAAGCCGACCTGGTTGTTGATAACGATCCGGATCGAGCCGCCGCTGGAGTAGCCGGGGAGGCGGGCGAGGTTGAGGGTCTCCTGGACCACGCCCTGACCGGCGAAGGCGGCGTCGCCGTGGAGGGTCACGCCGATCACCCGATCGCCGGCGCTGTCGCCGAGCTGATCCTGCTTGCCGCGGACCCGCCCCTGGTTTACCGGCGAGATCGCCTCGAGGTGGCTCGGGTTGAAGGCGAGCGCGAGGTACATCGGCTTGCCCTTGGTCGTCTCGTGATGGCGGAAGTACCCCATGTGGTACTTGACGTCGCCGGAGCCGAGGCCCGCCCAGGGATCGGCCTTGCCGAACTCGGAGAAGACATCCTCGATCGCCTTGCCGAGGATGTTCATCAGGACGTTCAGGCGGCCGCGGTGGGCCATGCCGATGACGACCTCGTCGATGCCGACGTCGCCGGACTCCTCGATGATGCAGTCGAGCATCGCGATCATGCTCTCGGCGCCCGAGATCGAGAAGCGCTTGGCGCCGAGGAACTTGGAGTGGATGAACTTGTCGGTGTTGTCGATCGAGACCATCGCCTCGAAGAGGCGGCGCTGCTCAGCCTCCGACGGGATCACCCGGTTCTCGCAGCCCTCCATCCGCGCCTGCAGCCAGTTGCGCTGCTCGACGTCGGGGAGGTGCCAGTACTCGACGCCGATGTGTTGGGTGTAGGTCCGGCGGAGGCGGGCGAGGATCTCGCGCAGGGTCGCGGTCGATCGCGGCATCAGGGTGCCGGGGGAGAACTCGCGATCCATCTGGGCCTCGCCGAGGCCGTAGTAGGCCGGGTCGAGCCCCGGCTCCGGCGTCGAGCGTTGTTGCCCGAGGGGATCGATCTGCGCCGCCGTGTGCCCGTGCAGGCGGTGGCTCTCGATCAGGCGATCGACGAGCCCCTGGAGCGCGATCTGCTCGATCGCCGCGTGGTCCTCCCGGGGGGCGGACGATGAGGCTGGGGCGCTGGGCGAGGAGCTCCGTCGCTCGAGCTCCTTGAGGACTGGGATCCAGTCCGCGTCGACCGAGCTCGGATCGCGCTGGTAGGCTTCGTAGAGCGCCTCGAGGAAGGCGAGGTTGTGACCGCTGAGCGTGGATTCAAAATCCATGTGCGGGCGGCAGTCTACTCGGTGGCTTTTCGCCCTGACAACGTTCACCGACGGCCGCCTGCACGTGCCCACGGGGGCGGGCGCGGCCAGCTCGGCGCGGCTTCGACAGGGCGTGAGCAAGCACCCGTCGGCGTCTGAGGCACCTGGGGGGCCCGGGCGGGGGGCGAGCTGCGGCCGGCTCGGACAGCTACGCGGCGAAAACGAACGATCCTGCGGAGGATCGCAAAAAAGAGCATCGCCGCTCAGGACGCGCCGGTGCCGCGTCTGGGGCTGAGTCGGGGGGCGAGATGGACGCTACGCGCGCTCTCACCCGCTGTGAATGGCAATTTCACCGGCCAATTTGACCGGAGATTGTGTCAACCTTCGCCGGATATGAGCGTGGACGGAAAGATTGGCCTCGACATCCTCTCTCGCCAGGTCGCCTACTCAGGCGAGGGGATCTCGGTCAAGACCCTGGAAGCGGAGATCCACGAGGAGCGGACCGTCCAGGACAACAAGGTCGGCGAGCTGAAGGAGCTCCGCGAGCGCAACGTCGAGATCGCCGGGGCGATGACCGAGGAGCTGAAGAAGCTCCGCAAGTTCAGCGACTACCTCGACGGGACCGCGACCAAGGACGGTTTTTGGGCTGGGTTTAAGGAGATCATGTCCTTCATCCCGGGGCTCCGCTCGCTGTCGATCTCACAGCGCTCGATCGAGGAGCTGCTCAAGCAGCAGTACCAGGTCAGCGCTCGCCGGGTGAAAGAGGCCGCCGAGTACGTCGATCACCTCAAGCAGAGCGAGCAGGATCTCTACAAAGAGATCGACCGGATCAACGTCAAGATCGTCGAGATGGCGAAGAACGAGCAGGTCGCGCTCGACTACGTGCTCGAGCTGCGGGAGCTAGAGACCGAGCTCAAGGCGCAGGAGCAGGCCGTCAACGCCGGTAGCGTCGAAGCCCGCGACATCCAGGCCCAGATCGACAAGGTCTTCGCTCGCCTCTCCGAGCACTCGAGCAACGTCCAGCTCTACGGCTCGGCGGAGGAGCGCTACGTCTCGCTCAAGGCGAACACTCGCAAGCTCCTGGAGACGATCCGCAACCTCGGCCAGGACATCCAGCAGTACACGACGGCCGCGTCGATCAAGCTCGACATGGCCTCGGCCCAGATCCAGGCGATCGGCCGGGCGGCGGACGCCTCGGTGGTCATGCTCGAGATGAAGCGCAGCCTCGACGTGATGACCGAGTCGATGAACGTGACGACCCAGTTTGTCAGCGACACGCAGGTCTTCTTCCGCTCCAACCTCGACACGTTGATGGACGAGCTCGACACCTTCGACGAGACAACGACGAAGGTGCTCGACGAGAACCTCGCGAAGTCGCGAGAGATCGAAGAGCAGCGGATCCAGGCGGCGATCGACAAGGCGATGCGCAAGTCCGAGGGCGGCGGAGCGGAGGCTCCAGAGGCCGCGCCGGGGGCGTAGGCGGGGGCCGCGGAGGAGAGACAAGGGACAGGACAGGTCGCGTCGATGAGCCTGGTCGCCTTCAACACTCAACAGCTCGCGCCCGCCGACGCGGAGCGCTATCTCAAGATCCTCGAGCGCTCGCTGCGTTCGGCGCGGCTCAACAACTCCTTCCCCGACAGGCGTCGCCTCTCCGGGACGGTGAAGGCCCTCCAGCGGGCCTTTGAGCACGAGATCTACGACCAGCTCTACCTCGACTCGCGGGTCGGCCTGCCGAACATGGCCTCCTTCACCCGCGTGGTCACCGACCAGGAGATGGCCGCCGACTCGCTCTCGCGGATGAGCGACCGGACCGAGCTCGAGCGTCGCCGCGACGAGGCGCCGATCTTCGCGCGGATGGCCGACAAGCATGACTACTACAGCTGGCTCCTTGAGCAGGAGTTGGCGCCGGTCGACCTCCACCGGGTGCTCCTGCGCCGCCATGATCCGAGCAGCGGTAGCGCGAGCTTCCGGATCGAGCTGACCAAGCTGGACGGCTCGGGCCTCTACATGCACCTGACGATCGAGCTGACCCAGGTCGCCTCGGCCTGGCGGCGCAAGGTCGTCGATCTCGACGAGGACGGCGAGTCGGCCGCGGCCAACGAGGCCTTTCGCACCCTGATCTACCGCTGCGCGGCGCTCGACGCCGAGTCCCTCTTCATCCGCCTGCACGGGATCGAGGGGGTCACCGTCGAGCGGGTCGCGCGGGGGATCATCGGTCCGCTCCTCTTCCGCCTCCCGACCGTCGGCGGTGGGGTCGTGACGACGTTGGAGCCGGAGGGGCATCTAGGCACGCTCTGGCAGCACTGGCTCGCCGGCGACGGGGCCTCGGCGACGGGGCCAGAGGTCCTCGCGACCTTCGCGAGCGACGTCGCCGCGGGCGATATCCGCGAGGAGAAGAGCAACGATCCGCTCGCTCCTCTCCTGAGCTCGGTGATCGAGGACAAGGAGCGGCGGCGCTATCAGGCGATGCGCGAGCGCTATCCTTTTAAGGTCTTCAAGGATCGGAAGTTCGTCGCGACCCGCGGCCTCAAGGGGCTGGTGAAGGTCCTCGGGGATGCGGCCGGGACGCGCAACCTCGTCTACGATCTGCGGCTGCCACGGGGCGGCTAGGAGCTCGCGGTCGGTGACGAGAGGAGACTTCGGTCTCGTGACGCGCTCGCGAACGCGGACGAGAACGAGAACGAGAACGAAGAAGGGTCCAGCTGGTCAGGCTGGACCCTTTTCGGGGGTCGACCGAGGTCGAGAGGGGGCTCGGGAGGTGGCGTCGTTCTCGTGGGTTCCCTGGGGGGGTCGCCAGCCGTCGCCGAGCGGCGCAACGGGGCGGCTACTCTTTGTCCTTGTCGTCGCGGGAGACGATGATATCGCGGCCAGAGCCGGTGGCGAAGAGCTCGTCGGACTCGCGGGGTTTGC